>Ga0181535_10002700_pt1 | contig 21347 bp, 15 predicted proteins | sample PEATcosm2014_Bin_44_FD_119774 | JGI IMG/M metagenome (GOLD analysis project Ga0181535, IMG submission 119774) | Peatland microbial communities from MTU Mesocosm Facility, Houghton, MI, USA - PEATcosm2014_Bin17_30_metaG | ecosystem: Environmental > Terrestrial > Soil > Wetlands > Peat | place... | reverse complement strand
CGCCACCAGCATTTCAGTCAAAACCGTCTGCGCGGACCCGGGACTTCTCGGCGATCACCGTGAAATCGTGGCGCGCGCCCTGGCCCCGCTGCTCCAGACGGATGAAAATTCCCTCGCCTTGCGCCTTGCCCCGCGCTGGGTCGAATCCAACGGCAAAACCAACCTCAGCCATTACGTCGTTTTAAAAAACAAGGTTCCGCTCGAAACCTGGGAGAAAATCAGGCAAACCATGGCGACCCTGCCGTTTGGCATCGACGAGTCCAAACTCAAGTCCCGCGACAAGTTCTATCTCGCCGCCTTGCGCAATAAGGCCGTTTTCGCCGAGGACGACCAAATCCGCCTCTATCCCAACCAACGGCTGGCGGCGCACGTCATCGGCTTCGTTTCCAATGACAAAAATGAAAACGGCCTCAGCGGCATCGAACTGGCCTTCAACACCAACCTTTCCGGCATCGCCGGCTGGCGCCGCACCGAAATGGACAAGCGCCAGCGCGAAATCGTCGCCTACCGGGACGAGGACGTCGAGCCGCGCGACGGTTTTAACGTAGTATTGACTCTTGACGCCGGCTTGCAGAACATCGTCGAAAGCGAGCTGGCGGTCGGGATGGAAAAACATTCCCCCATCAGCATCTCCGGCGTCATGATCCGTCCCCGCACCGGCGAGATTCTGGCCATGGCCACCTTGCCCAATTACGACCCCAATGAGCCGGGACGCTTCTCCATGGACGCCCTGCGCAACCGCGTCATTACCGACACGACCGAACCGGGTTCGACTTTCAAGATCGTGGTTATCACCGCCGGCCTGAACGAGCATGTGGTCTCGCTCAACTCCCTCTTCAACTGCGAGCAGGGCCATTTCGCCTTTGCCGGCAGGGTTCTGCACGACCACAAGCCGTTTGGCATGCTTTCAGTTGAAAACATCATCACCAAATCCTCGAACATTGGCGCGGCCAAGGTCGGCATCGTTCTCGGCAACGACAAACTTTACGAATACATCCAGAAATTCGGTTTCGGCCGCCGCACCTCCGTCCCGCTCCCCGGCGAAGTGGGGGGGACTGTTTATCCCGTCAAGGATTGGTCCAAGGTTTCCATCGCCCAAATTCCCATGGGCCAGGGCGTCACGGTCACTCCGCTGCAAATGGTCATGGCCGTGAGCGCCATCGCCAACAAGGGGCTGCTCATGCGCCCCATGCTGGTGGACCGACTCGAGGATACCGGCGGCAGGGTAGTTGTCAAATACAAACCCCAGCCCGTCCGCCAGATCGCCTCCCCCGAGGCCATTGAGGAATTGGTCACCGCCCTCAAAACAGTCGCCACCCCCCAAGGCACCGCCCCCCGCGCCAGTCTGGAGCATTACACCGTCGCCGGAAAAACCGGCACCGCCCAAAAGGTGGAGCACGGCCAGTACGTGCATCGGTACTTCGCCTCGTTCATCGGCTTCTTCCCGGCCGACAATCCCGAAATTTGCATTTCCGTGGTCATGGACGATCCGCGCGACGGCGTTTACGGCGGGGACGTGGCGGCCCCGGTTTTCCATGCCATCGCCGAGCGCGCGGCCAATTACCTGAATTTGAAACCTGACATCGAAACGAAACCGTCGGATGCGCGGATGCTGACCGCCACCAGCGCGCCGCCATCGGAATTGCACATGGTAAAAAAGTGAATCATGGAAGCGCGCTCCCTTAATTATATTGCTGAAGCCGTGGCAGGCGAACTCAAGCACGGTTCGCCCGCGGCCAGCGTGACGCGCGTTTGCACCGATTCCCGCCAGGTCCAGCCCGGCGATTTGTTTTTTGCTTTGGCCGGCGAGCGTTTCGACGCCCACCAATTCCTGGCCGGGGTCGCGCAACGCGGCGCAAGCGCCATCGTGGCCGAACGTTGCAAGACGCTCCCCGCCACCGGCGATTGCCCGCTTGTTTTGGTTGACAATACCCGCGCCGCCCTCGGCCGTCTGGGCGCGCGCTACCGCCGCGATTTTTCCCTGCCCGTCATTGCCGTGGGCGGGTCCAACGGCAAAACCACCACCAAGGAATTGATTGCCTCTGTTTTGCGCCAGCAACGCCCCGCCCTCTGGAGCGAAGCCAGTTTCAATAACGACATCGGCCTGCCCCTCACCCTGCTCAAGCTCGAAAAAACCCACCAGGCCGCCGTCTTCGAAACCGGCACCAATCATCCCGGCGAACTCGCTCCGCTCCTCCGCATGGCCGCCCCCCAGTTCGGCGTCATTACCCACATTGGACGCGAACATCTGGAATTTTTCGGCGACCTTGACGGCGTTGTCCGGGAGGAAGGCGCCATGGCCGAAGCCATTCCCCCGCAAGGCGCCCTCTTCATCAACGGCGACAGCCAGTGGGCGGACGTCCTTGCCCAACGTTGCCGGAACCGGGTCATCCGGGTCGGCTGCAAGGAAGGCAACGATTGGACGGCGGGCAACATCCGGATGGACGACGGCGGCGCGGTTTTTTCCGTGCGTTGCGCCCATGCTGATTTCAACGGCGAATACCGCATCCGTCTTTTGGGCCGCCATCAGGTGGGCCTCGCTTTGTTCGCCCTGGCACTCGGGGTTGAACTGGGACTGGACCGTTCCACCATTGAGCGCGGCCTGGCCGCCTGCGCCCCCGCGAAAATGCGCCTGCAATCCTGGTCGGGCGGCGGCGTCCGCGTCCTCGACGATTCCTATAACGCCAACGCGGATTCGATGCTCGCCGCCTTGCAAACCTTGCGCGATCTTCCTTGTTCCGGCCGGCGCGTCGCCGTCCTGGGTGACATGGCCGAACTCGGCCAGACCTCCCGCGACGCCCATGCCGAAATTGGCCGGCGCGCGGCAGAAATTCATCTTGACCAATTGTTCGCCGTCGGACGCCAGGCGGGTGAAATCGCCGGCGCGGCCCGGCGCGGCGGCCTGCGCGCCGTGGAAGAAATTTTGGAAGTCGAAAAAGCCGCCGCCGCCGTCCTTCAGTTTGTCCGCCCCGGCGATGTGGTTTTGATCAAGGCCTCCCGCGTTGCCGGACTCGAACGCGTGGGCGAGGCGTTGCGCGGAAAACCGGCGGTCATACCGGGAAATTAATATGCTTTTTTATCTCAGCCAAAACATTCTGATCCTGGCCAAGGGCACTTCCTTTGAGTCTTTTTTTTCGCCCCTGCGGCTTTTCAGCTACATCACAGTCCGCAGCGCGGCCGCGGCCGTGACGGCGTTGTTATTAAGCTGGTGGATCGGACCGCGCTTCATCCTTTGGCTCAAGCGGCTGAAGTTCGGCCAGAACTACGACGATCACGCCGAGGAACAAGGCGGTCTCGCGGCCCGCATCCTGAGCAAGCGCGGCACTCCCACCATGGGCGGTTTGATGATCGTGATGATCATCGACGTCACCGCCGTGCTTTGGGCGCAATGGAACACGCTCATCCAACTGACCCTGCTGACCATCGTCGTCCTGGGCGGCCTCGGTTTTCTGGATGACTACGCCAAAATCACCCGCCAAAACAGCAAGGGCGTCCAGGAATTCATCAAACTCTGGGTGCAGGGTGTCCTGGCCGTTTTTGTCGCCGTTTACCTCTGGCGCATTCCCGCCACCAGCCGCTTGATCAGCGATGTGATGGTGCCCTTTCTCAAGCACCCCGCCTTTACGGGCATGGCCGGGGCCGGGGTTGGAATTCTATTGACAGCTCTGGCGATCGTGGGCAGCTCCAACGCCGTTAATCTCACCGACGGCCTGGACGGCCTGGCCATCGGCTGCACCGCCATCGTCTCGTTCGTTTTCCTCGTCCTGACATATCTCGCGGGCAACGCCAAGGCCTCCCTTTACCTCCAAATACCCCATGTGCCGGGAGCGGGGGAATTAACCGTGTTTTGCGCGGCCATGATCGGGGCCAGCCTCGGCTTCCTCTGGTTTAATTGCCATCCGGCCCAGATCTTCATGGGCGACACCGGATCCCTTGCCCTCGGCGGCGTTCTGGGCATGATTGCGGTCCTTATTCACCAGCCGCTTGTCCTGGTCATTGCCGGCGGGGTTTTTGTGGCGGAAGCGGGTTCGGTCATCATTCAACGCACCTGGTTCAAATACACCAGACTCCGTTTCGGAGAGGGGCGGCGCGTTTTTTTAATGGCCCCCTTGCATCACCATTTTGAAAAATTGGGCTGGTATGAATCCCAGATTGTAACCCGATTTTACATCCTTTGCGTGCTCTTCGCCGTCGTTGCCCTAAGCACCCTGAAAATCCGATGAGCCGTCTAAAAAGACATCTTGGGAAAAGTGGCGCGAATGTTGCTTCCGGCGGGGGCAAGAATACGGCTTGCCGGGAACGCGTTCTGCTGTTAAATACGAACGCAGAAACGGATGAATTCCCGTTTCATGACGGCTTGACTTTTTATGCACTGGCCCGTTGGAGTGATGATTTGCTTACTTTGCCGGCAGGTGAAGTGTGGCCCGGCTCGTTAAGCGGCCCGCGCCGCCTGGCCGGTGGAGCGGAGCGGACAACGGGACGCGGATTGCGGAATAAATTTTTTAAGAAATCAGGCTTTGCTTCGGGGTTTTTTGAGGGAAAACCCCGAGGCAAAACATACAAACAAAAACACCTCAGAAAGCATTAGCAGCGAAATATGAATACTCCAAGTCCACTCGTCCCCCAAGGCACAATGCCGGCGAAGGGGAAAGTCAGCTTCTTTGTCAAAGTTCTCATGATTTTGACCGTCCACGTCGTGGTCATCGGCGGAATGTTGTTGCAAGGTTGCAAAGACACCAAGGATACCACCCAGTCACCCGATGCCACCTCCACCACGCCTGACACCACTCAGCCGCCGGTGAATCCAGGCATGTCCAATTCTGCTTTGTCCAATGCCATCCCGCCGGCGATTGCCACCGCTCCTGGCGCCGGCTCGAATCAGCCTGAACCGGCCATCTCGCAGCCCGCGCCCCTCGTCGCGCCCGTCGCGCCGATCTCCGCTCAGCCCGCCGCCGGCCCGGCCAGCACCGAGAGCAGGGAATACGTGATCGCCTCGGGTGATACGCTCGGCTCGGTTGCCAAGAGAAACGGAATCAGCCTTAGGACCCTCTTGGAAGCCAATGCGGGAGTCAACCCCAAGAAGCTTCGTGTCGGCCAGAAGATTCAAATCCCTGGCGGCTCAGGTGCGGCTGCGTCTGCTCCCACTGCCGCCGGCGTGTCTGCTCCCGATATGTCTGGCCCGAGTGAGTCTTCCGTCTATGTCGTCAAGACTGGCGACACCCTCGGCAAAATCGCCCGCGCCAACCACACGAGTTTCAAAAAAATCATGGCTTTGAATGGCTTGAAAACGACTTCCATCAAGGTCGGCCAGAAATTGAAACTCCCGGCTTCCAGGGCCAGTGAAGCCCCGGCTGCCCCGGCGGCTGTCCAGGCTGCGCCAATTCAAGCTGCGCCAGTGCAAGCAGCGCCCATGGCGCCTGCGGCCCCGGCGTCTCCGGCTCCGGCATCTAATTAGTCGAACAGTTTGGCGGACGCCAGGCACCTCAACCTGGCGTCCGCGTCTTGCCTCTGTCAAAGATGAAATGGGCCACTACAATTTTGATTTTTTGCGTGGCTGTGCTGATTGGGCTGGGTTTGGTCATGCTCTACAGTTCGAGCATGGACATGGACATGGGAAAGACGGCCGCCGGTGCGGGTTACCTCAAATCTCAACTCATTTGGCTGGCGTGCGGTGTGATCGGTTGTGTCGCGGCGGCGCGGGTGGATTACCGGCGCTGGAAGGCCATTTCCCCTTACCTGCTTTTTGTCTCCATTTTGCTCTTGCTCCTCGTTTTTGCCCCGGTCGTCGGCGTGGCCCGAAAGGGCGCTCACCGGTGGATTGGCGGCCTGCCTGGAATGCCCCACTTTCAACCGTCTGAATTGGCCAAACTCAGCCTGATCCTCTTCCTCGCTGCCTACGGGGACCGCTATCAACGGCAAATGGGCGGTTTCAAACAGGGATTGGTTATTCCCACCTGTGTCGCCGCCGTCGTCTTGGGCCTGATTTTTATCGAACCGGATCGCGGTTGCGCCATTTTGCTCGCGGCGGTCAGCGCGGTCATGTTGATCATCGCCGGCGTGCGCTGGCGCTTTCTTATCCCGCCGCTCATTGTCGCGCTGGTTGCCTTGGGGCGTTCCTTCCTCCACGATCCCATGCGCCTGCGCCGCATCATGGCTTGGATTCATCCGGAGCAGAATCGCGAAGGGGCAGGTTATCAGGCGTGGCAGGCCATGGTCGCCCTCGGTTCCGGCGGGTGGACCGGCTTGGGCCTGGGCAACGGCCGTCAAAAGCTCGGTTTTGTGCCGGAACAGCATACGGACTTCATCTTCTCGATTATCGGAGAGGAACTGGGATTGATCGCCACCCTCGCTGTCGTGGCGCTTTTCGTCGTCATCGTGCTTTGCGGCGTTTATATCTCCCGCCGTTCTCATGACACGTTCGGCCTGCTTCTGGGCGCGGGCATCACGTTCATGATCGGCCTGCAGGCCATCATCAACATGGGCGTCGTCACCAGCCTCCTGCCCAATAAAGGCATGCCTCTCCCTTTCATCAGCTACGGCGGTTCCAATCTTTTGCTCCTGCTCATCGCCGTCGGTTTCCTGATCAGCATTTCCCGTTTCGCCATTGAGCCTGTCAATAAAACTTCAAACTCGTTCGATGTCGCGCCGGATTTGGCGGACGCCCATGCCTGACTCATCCCCCATCATAGGCCAGCCTGAAAATGTCGCGATTGCCTGCGGCGGCACGGGGGGGCATCTGTTCCCCGGCGTGGCCGTCGGGCGGGAGCTGCTCCGGCGCGGATGCCATGTCACCCTGATGGTTTCCCCCAAGGACGTCGATCAGCAGGCCGTCCAGTCCATCACGGAAATGGCCATCCTGACCCTTCCGGCGGTTGCCTGGCAGCCTTCGCATCCATTCCGGTTCGTGCGCGGTTTCTGCCGCTCATACCGCCTGGCCAAAAACGCTTTTGCCAGCCGCCCGCCGCGCCTTGTCCTCGCCATGGGCGGTTTTACCAGCGCACCCCCCATCCTCGCCGCCCGCCGTTGCGGCGCCAAAACGTTTTTGCACGAATCCAATTCCATCCCCGGCCGGGCCAACCGCTGGCTCGCCCGCTGGGTTGACGGAGCTTTCGTCTATTTTCCGTCCGCCGCCCAAAAACTCGCCGCTCCTCGCATCGAAGTTGTTGGCATGCCGGTCCGCCCCCCCTTTCTCGAGCCGATGTCTCCCGCCGCCGCCCGCGCCGCCATGGGGCTTGATCCTGAGGCCCCGGTGCTGCTGATCATGGGCGGCAGCCAGGGCGCGGAAAAAATCAACGAACTGGCCGCCAATGCCGCCCCCCGCCTGCGCCAGGCTGTTCCCAATCTCCAGTTTATTCACTTGACAGGATCGCGCGGCCTGGAATCCGTCCGCCGCCGCTACCAGGCGCAAAGCATCCCCGCCGTCGTTCACGCTTTTTGGAACGACATGGCGGCCGCTCTTGCCGCCGCCGATGTCGCGGTCAGCCGCGCCGGGGCTTCCTCCCTGGCCGAGTTGGCCGCGCGCCGATTGCCTGCCATCTTGATCCCTTACCCGGCGGCGGCGAACAATCATCAATTTTACAACGCCCAGGCCTTTGTCCAGAGCGGCGCCGCCCGCCTCCTTTCCCAAGCCGGCGCCACCGCCGGCGATCTGGCCCGCGAAATTCTCGATCTGATCCTTAATCCGGCGAAACGGTCCGCCCTCCAAAACGGCCTGGCGGAGTGGAACACTCCCGCCGCCGCCGCCGCCATCGCCGAACAAATCCTTCACTGGCCCGCGCCCGCCGCCCTTTCCCGTTCCGCGCCCGGCCCGAATTTCAAACCTCAAAAACCGGGGATGCTTAATGTCTGACACCATCACGCAATCCGCCCCGATTTTTGCCGGACTTAAAACGCTCCTTCCCCTCTCCATCGTGCGACAGGACGAGCCTTTGGCCAAACACACCACCTTGCGCGTCGGCGGACGCGCCGATGTCTGGCTCGAACCTGCTTGCGAGGAGGACCTCGTCCTCGCCGTTCAATTCTGCCGCAAGGAAGGCGCGCCCTTCGTGATTTTCGGGCGTGGCACCAACCTCCTCGTGCGCGATGGCGGCGTGCGCGGCGCGGTCATTTCCTTGTCGAATCCTGCTTTTTCCCGCATTGAGGATGACCGCCCCTTTTTGCATTGCGGCGCGGGCGCGAGACTCAAGGCCGTTTCGGCCCGGGCGCGGGAATTAAACCTGACCGGATTGGAATTTCTCGACGGCATTCCTGGCAGCGTCGGCGGCGCCCTGCCCACCAACGCCGGCGCGATGGGTTGCGCCGTCCTGGACGTCATCTCCCAGGTCCGTTTCATGGATCATGCCGGACAGTTGCACCAGCGAAACATCGCCGATGTGCCTTCGGAATACCGCTCCTGCCCCCTTTTCCGCACCAACATCGCCTTGAGCGCGACCTTTCGCGGCCAGCCCGGCGACAAGGACGCCATTGCCCGCCGCACGGCTGAATTCTGCCGGAAACGTCTCGATTCGCAACCGAAGGAACCCAGCGCCGGCTGCATTTTCAAAAACCCGTCGCCCGCTCTTTCCGCCGGCAGGCTGATTGAGGAACTTGGCTTGAAAGGACTGCGCCACGGCGGGGCCGAAATCTCGAAAGTCCACGGCAATTTTATTGTTAACACCGGCGGCGCCACGGCGCGCGACGTTTTGGATTTGGTCAAAATCATCCAAAGCCGCGCCCGCAACGACCGCGGCATTGAACTGCGAACCGAAGTTGAAATCATAGGAGTAGAACTTGTCTGATAAACTGAAAATCACTGTGATGCTCGGAGGCCCCTCGTCCGAGCGCGAAGTCTCCCTGCGCTCAGGCGCAGCCGTCGCCAAGGCCCTGCGCTCGCTTGGCCATACCGTCTATGAACTGGACCCCAGCCAGCCCGCCTGGATGCTCCCTTCCGGCACGGATGTCGTCTTTATCGCCCTCCACGGCGCTTATGGCGAAGACGGCACCGTCCAGACCGAGTTGGAAAAACTCCACGTCCCTTACACCGGCTGCGGCCCCGAAGCCAGCCGCCTCGCCTTCGACAAAGTGCTGACCAAAAAACGCTGCATCGAAGCCGGCATCCCGACCGCGCGCTTTGCTGTGTTTGATTCCCCCCAGGCCCCCTGGCCGGCCGGCTGGCAACCTCCCGTTGTCCTCAAACCCGTCCGCCAGGGTTCCAGTGTCGGCTTGCAAATGGTGGATAATGTTGACGATTGGAAAAACGCCCTCGCCGAGGCCTTCCGCCACGATTCCCAAGTGCTGATGGAAGAACGGATTTTTGGGCGCGAAACCACCGTCGGCATCCTCGCCGGCAAGGCTCTGCCCGTGGTTGAAGTGCGCGTCAAAAAGGGCGTTTTCGATTACAAAAACAAATACACCCCCGGCGCGGCTGAACATTTTTGCCCGGCGGATTTCCCCGCCGAAACCACCGCCCGCATTCAAAACGCCGCCCTCGGCGCTTTCCAAGCCATCGGCGGACGCGATTATTCGCGCGTGGACGTGATGGTCCGCTCCAACGGCGAACCCGTCGTCCTGGAAGTCAACACCTTGCCCGGAATGACGGAAACGAGCGTCCTGCCCGACGCCGCCGCCGCCGCCGGCCTGAATTACGCCCAACTCTGCCAGCGCATGATCGACCTGGCTTTGGCGCGGACGGAAAAGAAATAATATGTTTGATTGGCTGAAAGGAAGGCGGCGCAATCGCCGGTTCGGAGAACGCGAGCATTTGCTCGATGTCAAGCTGCGCACCAGCCAGACCCGGGCCGCCCGCCTGCGCGTCCTTGCCGTCCTCTTCGGCGTCATTCTCGGCCTTGCCGCGTTGTGGCGCGGCAGCCAATTGCTGCTCGATTGCCTTATTTACAAAAATAACGCTTTCGCCATCCGCCAGATCGAGGTGCAAACCGACGGCGTCCTCACTTCCGAAATCATCCGCCGCTGGGCCATGGTCCATGCCGGCCAGAATTTGATGGCGCTGGATTTGGGCCGCGTGCAGCGCGACCTGGAAATGCAGCCGGCCATCCAGTTCGCCGCCGTCGAACGCGTCCTGCCTCATACTCTCAAACTGAGTGTCAACGAACGCGACCCCGTCGCCCAAACCGTCATGATTTTGGCCAGAACCAACGGCGAACCGGAACAGTGGATAATTGATTTTGATGAGGACGGCTACACCATGCAGCCCCTCGACCCCCGCTGGCGCACCGCGCCGCCGCAGGCCGCCGAACATCTCCCCATCCTTCTCAACGTGCCTGTCAACGAAGTGCAGTTGGGCCGCCAGACGGAATCCCCCCAGATTCGCGGTGCTCTCCAACTGATCACCGAACTGGGCCATTCTCCCATGGCCGGCATGGCCGATTTCAAAACCATCAACGTCGGTGTCCCGGAAATCCTCCTCGTCACCACCAGCCAGGGGGCGGAAGTGACCTTCTCGCTCAATCATTTCGATGTCCAATTGCGCCGCTGGCGGATCATCAGCGACCAATGCCAGAAGTGGGGCCGCGCCATCACTTCGCTCGACCTTTCCATTGCCAATAATCTGCCGGTCCGCTCCGTCGCGCTCACCGGCGCCCAGCCTCCTCCCGTCCCCCAGCCGGGAAAACCGCCCCGAACCAAGAGAAAACATGTTTGACAACTCTTCAATCATCGTCGGCCTTGAAATCGGCACTTCCAAAATTTGCGCCGTCGTCGGCGAAATTAACGCTGCCGGCAATCTTAATATCATCGGCCTCGGCCAGGCCCGCTCCCGCGGCGTCCGCAAAGGCGAAATCGCCGACGCCGACGCCGCCGAGGAGGATGTCCGCAACGCCATCGTCGAGGCCGAGCAGATGGCCAATGTCGAAATCCGCAGCGTCTATCTCGGGGTCACCGGCAACCACATTCGCGGCTTCAATAACCACGGCGTCCATCCTGTCGTTTCCGCCGATCGCGAAATCACCCGGGAGGATGTCCAGGATGTGGTCAAAAACGCCAAAGCCATCAATCTTCCCGCCGACAACAGTATCATCCACGCCATCCGCCAGCATTTCCAGGTGGACGATCAACACGGCATCTTGAACCCTGTCGGCATGTACGGCGCCCGCGTTGAGGTGGATGTTCATGTCGTCCACGGCCACGCCGACCGCCTGAAAAATTCCATTGCCGTGGTCAAGGGCCTCCAATTGGAGGTGGATGATATTGTGTTTACCGGCCTCGCTTCGGCCCTTGCCCTCCTTTCCAACGAACAAAAGGAACTCGGCTCCCTCGTCATCGACATGGGTGGCGGCACGACGGAATACGCCGTCTATGGCAACGGCATTATCAAACATACGGGCGTCCTCGCTGTCGGCGGCGACCATGTTTCCAACGATCTCGCTTACGGACTGAAGGTGCCGATGAACCGCGCCGAACAATTGAAACGCGAACACGGCGCCGCCTTGCTCGACCCTACCGTCAAGGGCCAGACTATCTCCGTCACCCCCGAACTGGGCATCGCCCCCAGAACGGTCAACCTCGAACATCTCCGCCGCATCATGTCCCTGCGTCTTGAGGAAACATTCACTCTCATCGAGCGCGAGCTTTCCCACCTCGGCTTTTTGGATCAACTGCGCGCCGGCGTTTTCATCTGCGGCGGCGGAGCGCGCATCCCCAAAATCGAAGCCCTGGCCGAACGCGTTTTCCAACTCCCTGTCTGCCCGGCCAAAACCAATTCCATCAGCGGATTGAAATCCGCCCTCGACCAGCCCGAATTCGCCACCGCCATCGGCTTGGTCAAATTCGGATCGCTCCAGCAAAAACGCAAACCCTCTGGCAGCATCACCACCGGCTTCGGACGCGTCATCGCCGACCTCTTTAAGGCTTAACCATGATCACCCCCACCGAAAAAATCGCAGAGCCAGTGCTCAAAAAAACAATCTCGATCAAAGTCTGGGGCGTCGGCGGCGCCGGCTGCAATGCCGTCAGCGCCCTTAACCCCGCCTTGTTCGAAGGCGTCCATTTCTTGGCCGTCAATACCGATTCCCAGGCGTTGGAGGCCTCCCACGCCCCCGAAAAAATCGTGCTCGGCGCCAACCGCACCCGCGGCCTTGGCGCCGGCGGCGACCCCGAACTCGGACGCGCCGCGGCGGAGGATGATCGGGAAAAAATGTCGGCCTTCTGCGCCGGCGCGGACATCGTTTTCATCATCGCCGGTTTGGGCGGCGGCACCGGCACCGGCGCGGCCCCCGTCCTCGCCAACCTTGCCCGCGAAAGCGGGGCGCTCGTCCTCGCCATCGTCACCCTTCCCTTTGAATTTGAGGGCCAGCGCCGCGAATACCAGGCCCAGTCCGGCTTGCAACTCCTCAAATCCGCCGCCGACGCCGTCATTTGCCTCCCCAACCAAAAACTTTTTAAATTGCTCGACGGAAAAACCAGCGTGGTTGACGCCTTCAAAATCAGCAACGCCCTCCTCGCCGAAGGCATGCAAGGCATCTGGCGCCTGCTCACCAATACCGGCCTGATCAATATTGATTTCGCCGACCTTTGCTCCGTCACCCGCGGACGTCACGCTGCCAGCGCCTTCGCCTTTGCCGAAGCCTCCGGCGACCGTCGCGCCGAACAGATCGTCGAAAAACTCCTGACCCACCCCTTGTTGGATGGCGGCCAGGTCCTCACCGATTCCGACGCCGTTTTGGTCAGCCTCATCGGCGGCTCTGATCTGACTCTTGTCGAAGTGGACAAAATGATGGAGCCGATCAAACGCCAATGCGAAAATGCCCACATCATTTTTGGCGCGGCCATCGACGAACGGTTTGCCAATCGCCTTTCCGTCACTTTGATCGCTTCCTGCCATCAATCCGAATCAGCCCGACCGGTCCAGATGGCCGCCTCGCGTGAAATCACCCCCGCCGCGCCCCCATCCCTCCAGTTGCTCGACACCAACACCGGCGGCATCCGCCCCACTTCCTCGCAAGTCTCCCGCGGACGCAAAAAACCGTCCCGGCTGCAAAGGGAACTTCCCTTGGAAATCATGCCCAAGGGCCGCTTCGAAAAAAGCGAACCCACCATCCGCCACGGCGAAGACCTCGACCTGCCGACCTACGTCCGCCGCGGTGTCGCCTTGAATTAAGCCGGGCCGGGATAAAGTCGTTTTAAATAAAGTCGGACTGCCATTGACAGAACAGGCGTCTAATGGCACATATTGAGGGAACTAATATGCAGATCGCCTAATCCTTAACCCCCCCTATCATTTGACTTCTATGTTTTTTTCCTGGATGGCCCTTGGGGCCATTGTCGCGGTGGTATTCGCTTCCTTTGTCGAATGGGCCATTCATCGCTTCGTCATGCACAAACCATTCGCCGGATTCACCTATCCATTCGAACGCCACGCCCTCGTGCATCATCGGATTTTCAAGGCGGACCACACCTACCATTTGATCCACGACGAGGACAAACACACCATCCCCATGGCTTGGTGGAACGGCCCCGCCCTCATCGCCCTGGCTGTCATCCCGTTCGTCATTGTCTCCTATCTGGCGCGGCGCTGGGGGATTGTTTGCGGCGCGGCCGTGGCTGCAGCCGCCTACTATGGCGCATACGAATACATGCACTGGTGCATGCACCTGCCCCGCAAACGGAACGTCGAACGCTCCGGCATTTTCTTTCACCTCAACGGCCACCACCTCCTGCACCACCGTTACATGGGCAAAAACTTCAACGTTGTCCTGCCCTTGGCCGACCTGTGTTTGGGCACCCTGATCCTTCGTTCCAAAGTGCAATTCAAACAAGCCCAAGGCCCGTCCGTGCCGAACGTGCAGCCCAGGACGCCGGCGCCCCGGCTCAGGGTCAGCCTTCCATAAAAAACGGTTTTTTACCCGGTTGGGCGAATTTTTGCCTTGCGCTTCGGCTCATTCTCGCCGAAAATTCAAAAACTGGATGGGGTCGTAGCTCAGTTGGTAGAGCACCACAATGGCATTGTGGGGGTCAGGGGTTCGAGACCCCTCGGCTCCACCATCCTCAAAACGCGGTTTTTCCCTCGTAGAACAGCCCCGGCGTAAGCCGGGTTGCTATCTACATGCGACATGGTTTATACATGGTTTGCGTTGCGTTTTTTGGTAACAAATGGTAACGGTATTGCGTGACAATCATCCCGATTACAGTGCATGGCCGCAAACGCTGGCGTTTGGATGCCCGTTCTCTGAACAGAGGCCAAAAAAGCGGCGTCCAAGACGGATTGGGGAAATTTAATATTCATGTTTCAAAGCAAACATCGGCAGCAACCGCTTAATTCCGAAGCGGAAAACACTAAAAAGGTATGACCATGTGCAACCTTTTAATGCTTACACTTGCGACGGGCGAAAGAAATAATCGCCCAAATGAAGAAAAGCAGCCGAATATCCGCCAAGGTAACGTCAGAGATGTTGGCTGCCACCCAAGCCGAAGCCGCCAAACAGGACCGCACCTTGAGTTGGCTGGTTTGCAAGTTTATCGAAGAAGGCTTGCAACGGGCTGCGCGAAAGCGTAAAACCCGAAAATGAAAATCCGTCTCCCAATTGCGGTTTTGAGTTGTCTTTTCATTTTCGCCATTATGGCCCGCGCCCAAACCAACTATCCAATTGTTGGAGCGTGGGGTTTCACCCTTGGCCAAACACTCGATGACTCTCATCCGGGGATAACGCTGTTGACCAATCATATCTATTCATTCTGCCCCTCCAATGGTTTCCGCAATTTCGACACCTATGGAATTTGCACCACAAAGGGAAAAGTAATCGTTGCCATCGAAGGTTCCCGCACTTTTAACGAATTTAATGTTTTTTGCATGGAACGAAAAACCATCTCCCAGCTTTATACCGCCAAATATGGACCGCCCACAGAAACCAATATTGTAGAAAACAGCGTTGAATACCGGCAAGGATCGAGACGCATTTCGATTACCTCAACCCTCTCGCAGCCCTACAAAATCTCCGTCTCCTATGGCGATGAATTGCTCGCCCAACAAGCCCTTAAAGAGGTTGAAGACGAAAAAGCAAAGGCAGAAAGAGAGCAACTCGAAAAAGCCAAGAAGGAAACCGGGAACGATTTTTAGTGGTAACAGAACGGTAACTGTTGAAATTCAATTTCGTAAGTGCTTGCAAAGCAATAGGGTTTTAGGGCTCATGGCATTGTGGGGGGGTCAGGGGTTCGAGACCCCTCGGCTCCACCATCCTTCTCTTTTTTCGCCGCAAAGAGCCTGCAGTTTGCGCGGCTTCTTCCTTTTTCCAAATCAATCAGTCCATGGGGGCCTGCGATTTGGGCAGGAGGCGGGCGATGATGATGAGCAATACGATGACCACCACGGCCAGTATTCCCCAGAAGAGAATGCCGCCCTGGCCCGGCGCCTGATTTTCCCGCCAGGAGGTTTTTTTGAGTTGCTCCTCGGCGGAAAGCGGCGCGACGGTTTTTGGCGCGGCCAGCAATTGGTCGGCCACGAGGCTTAAATCGTAACTCGGTCGCGGAACGTGCGGGTTGCCGTAATACAGAAAAAGCGCGTCGCCAGGTTTGGCTTTGAACAAGATGCGCGTCGCGGGGTAAAACGCCTGGAATTTTTCCAGTTCAATCGGCGGATTGTCGCCGTTCCCTGTTTCAAGAAAAAGCGTGTCGCTTTGCAAAGCGCCGTTCACTGTCAACGTAAATTCCTTCGAGCGGCTCTCAGGGGTTTGCGTCCAGGTTGCGCTGCCCAAGTCGTGGCGATAGGTGTTGCCCCGGTCGTCGGCGAGTTCTTCGTAAAGCGACAGCGAGCGTTCAAACAGCGGCGTCCGCGCCGCGCAAGTCAGACGCGTGAGCGGCAGGCCGGCCCGTGGCAGTTTGAGAATCCAGCGGCTCAACTTTGGGTTCCTCGCGTCGTTCGTTGCGATGACGGCGGACGCGAGCGCGCGGCTGATGGACGTGTTTTGGATGATGTATGGCACTTGATTACTGCCGCGCAAAACCCGCAAATCCGCCAAGCCCGGCTGCGCGTGGGCGAGCACATCAAGGTCGAGTTCAATTTGTTGGGCGCCGCCGCTGGAAATTTGCAACGGCTTGCGGAATTTCCATTCCGAAACGTCGAGCGGCGCGCCGGTTGGTTCAAGTCCGGGCAGGACTTCCGGCGCCCTGAAATCCGGATTGTCCGCCGGCGGCGGAATTTTAATTGCTGAAACGGCCACGCCCTTGAGGTTCATTCCCAGCGCGCCCAGATCGTAACGCGGCGCGGCGCAACGGGCGTTGCCGGTGAGCAAATGATACTGGCCCGCTCGCGCGAGGAAAATAAGATAAACCGGCCGCCGTTTCACGCGCACGGCCGAAATCGGCAGCGGCGGGCTGTCCCCGTTTTTGATGAGGAGGAACAATTCGCGCGACGGCACCGCGATTTCCAGCGGCACGGAAAGATTTTCGGAGGACGCCTGGCCTTCCACGGCGACGCGATAAATCGCGCCCTGCCCGACGGTTTGTTCGCGGATGGAATTTTCCGAAATTCGCGGAACAGCGATTGAAACCTGACGCATAAAAAGCGGTTCGGCGGTCTCAATCTGGACGGAAGTGATGCTTAAATTGGCCGCGCCCAGGCCCAACGCGAGCCGCGTCTCCCCGGGATTTTCGTCGCGTTCGGTGATCGCGGCTGGAACCAATTCCTCAGCCGCGGGTTCGCCCGTCGCCGCAAAAACAATCGCTCCGGTGAAGGGAATCGGTTGCGAACGCCGGTCATCCACAGTCAGGCGCAGCCATTTTGAAACGCGCGCCGGGAACGATATTCGCAAATGACTTGCGCCGTAGTAGGGCTGGCGAAAAATCGGCTGGCCCTGCGCGAGAATCTGCCATTGCTCCCCGCCGTCGGAATATTCGACGCGCACCGCTTTGATGAAATCCGGCGCCGGACTTTCCAGCGCGACGCCATCCAGCGGCTGCGCCAGTCCCGTTTCGAGCGTGATGACGGTTGTGTTTTGGTCGAGCAAAACTTGGAATGATTTTGCCGCCTGCGCGATTTTCGCGACCGGCGCGGGACGCTCAATCAAATACGGCACTTCGCTCCCCGCATCGTTGTAGAGACGCAAGTCTTCGAGCAACGGACGCGCGGCGTCGAGCGTTTCGACCGGCAAACTGACTTTGACCAGTCCCGTGCCGGAAACGCCGAATGATTGCTCGCGCTGCCAGGCGGATGGCAGGCTGGCGGCGGTTGCGGGGGCGCCGACGCAGAGCGCGCCGACGCAGAGCAGGCCTGCCAGAAAATTACCGGGGCGTTTCATTTTGGGATTCCTTTTCCTTGTTGCCGGCGGCGAAGAATTTTTGATAAGCGAACGACGCCAGCATGGCAATCACCGCCACGCCGATGAACGCGCCGATGCGGTAAAGCTGGCCGAGTCGCGCCAGGTCGTGGAAGAAAAGTTTCAACAGCGTCACACACAGCAAACCCATCGCCGGGTAGCGCGCGGCGGGGAGTTTTTTGAAGATGCCATAAACGAGCAGGGCCAGCGCGAACAGCGCCCACGCGATGGAATAGGTCATGTCGCGCGCAAAGTCGCCGCTGAATTGGAAGGTAAGCGTCGTTCCGGGCAAACTGAAATAATCGGCAATCTCGATGTTCAAGAGCAGAAACGCCAGCACCGTGCCAAGACCGGTCAGAATCGGCGGGACATTTGTTTTCACAACCAGGTTGCGGGGCGTCGCGAGGAGTTTTGCCCCGGCGAACAGACTAACGGTCACGATGCCGTAGGCGTAGAGATACCAGTTGAAAATCGGCGTCGCGGCGCGCTGATGGTATTCGAGCACGGCGGGGTTGAGCGCGAGCCGCGCGAACGCCGCCATCAGCAGGCAGACGCCGGTGAGCCGCAGGCCCGGATGCGGCAAGCGGTGGAACAGCCACAGCAACGCCGCCCCCTCCAGCGCCCAGCCGATGGTGATCCATTGGCGGTCGAACTGGATCGGAAAAATAAGGGTGATGAAGAACAGTCCCACTCCGCCAAACCATGCGAGTTGAGCCAGACGCGATTTGTTTTCGGGGGAAATTTTTTTCAGGATGACGACGAGGCTCACCAATCCAGGAATCGCAAATGCGGCGGGCAGCAAGCCCATCATTTGATTTGGTTCAACGGCGGATACGAAGCGGTGGATGAAATAAAATTGCGGCGGTCCAGCCATGGCTGCGGTCGCCCACGGAACAACCTTGCTGGAAAATTTCCTCAAAAATACAAACGGGAACAGCGCGAACACGGCGAAGAAAATCAAATACCAGGCCAGAATCAGACGGAGCGGCTGGTTGGGATTCGCCGGATCAAAACGGTTGAAATGCCAGGCACATTCGAGCGCGGTCACGCAGATGAGGCCGACGGCAGGCATCCAGTCGAGCGAAAATAATTTTGTGATGCCGAGCAGCAGCACGACGAGCAAAAGCGCGAGGCCAAAGACCGGCGACGGATTGATCAACGGCAGCCGCAGCACAGCCATGATGAGCAGCAGGAAAGGAAGCACGACGGAGCACGCCGGCAAAATTGCGGCCAGATCGTCCGGCACGGCGGGACCACTGCTGAATTTAAGCCCGGTTTTCAGCGCGTCGGGCTTGAATTTTTTGACAAGCCAGATGCTGGCGGCGGCAAAGAAAACGCCGAACGCGCCGATCAGAAAAAATGGAACCGGCAGGCCCGTGAGGTTGGATGGGATTTTGAAAATAAGCGCGCCGGTTGCGGTGAGGGTCAGCAACAACACCGCCAGGACAGGCAGCAGGGTGGACGTGAGCGCCGCCAGCGCGATGGCCAGCAGATCCACCAGCAGGATGAAGGGCCAGACGATGAACGAAACCTCCGCCAGTTTAAAAACCGGAACGAGCACCAGCGCGAGCGCGAGTATCGGAAAGAGATGATTCGCCCAGGTCTGGGTTGTCACGCCGCGCCGGCGCCGGAGCAGAGCGGGCAAGGCCGAGTGAACAACCGCGAAGACGAAATAAAACACGAGCGCGGCATTGAGCAGTTCATCGGTCAGCCATTTTTGCGTCCAGTATCCGAGCAATCCATAAACGGCGAATCCCGCCGCGGATTGGGCGGCAGCCATTGTTTCATCGGCCAGCACAAGCGCCGTGACGACAAGATCAATGAGAAACACGAAACCGAACATCAACCACGGTTGTTGCGCGAGCGGCTTGAAATCCAAAAACCACGCGGTCAACGCCAGGGCGACGGCCACAAGGCCAAGCGTCGATCCGGAGAGCCACCGTCCGGCGTTCGCCGGCTTCCCGGTTTTCGCCCGCCAGTTTGCCGCAAGCCAAAGCGCGTTAAAACCAAGCAGCACGCCGAGCACGATGAGTATCTTGCACCCTTCAAAATATTTTCCGCTGACAAAGAATTGATGCGCCCAGCCGATTTGCATGATGGCCGTGCCAAGCGCGGCAAGCGCGGTGAGAAAATACCAGCGGCGATTGAGCGCGACGATGATGAGACCGACGTCAAGGATGGCGATATAACCGAAGAGTCCGAACGGATTGTCCTGCCCTGTTGAAAGCAGAATCGGCGTAAGGAAGCCGCCCAACATTCCAAGTATGGCCACGACGAGGGCATTGAGCCGGACGGCGAGAAAGAAAGCCGTGGTCGTAATGAGCGCCATCAGCAGAAACGTCGGAATCGGCCCAAAGAATTCAAAATGATAAATCGAGCGGCAGGCAAACGTGACCGCGTAGAGAATGACGACGCCTGTCGCGCACAGCGTTTGCGAAAGAGCGGGGAAGCTTTTGCGCGACATCAGCACGCCGCCGACGAGCAGGCCGAGGCCGGCGAGAAACCCGATCGACACGCGCAATCGGGGCGGGACAAGATTGTTGTCAAATGAGTATTTGACGAAAAAAACAACGCCGAGAAAAAGCGCGAGTCCGCCAATCCAGGCAAAGCCTTTCACGCCCATGAATTGCTCCCAGTTGATGGGCGGCCTGGTTTTGGGCGTTGGCAGCGGCGGCGGTTCCGGCAAAGCGGGTGCGACAAAAATCGGCAGCGGTGCGGCGGCAGGCGGACGCGGCGCTGAAACGACCGGTTCCGGGGTGACGGTTGGTTTTGGCGGCGCAACCGGAGCGGGCGCAATCGTTTCCTGTTGCACCGAAGACGCGGGCGGCCCTTTGGCCCGTTTTAGTTTGGAAATTTCAAATTCAAGTTGCCCGATCCGGCGGGAGAATTCCTCAATGCTGTTCCTTGCGCTGACGGCGCGCGCTATCAACCAGATTGCCAGTGCAATTGGAACTGCGAGAATGACCAGGATGACAAAAGCGATGCCAGGTTCCATAATTTGAACTAAAGCAAGATTTGCGGTGATTCTGGACTGGCTCCGGCCTTTTGCGAGCTTTTTTCCCGGCTTTTCAAATCGTTGACAACCGGCAGGGCTGGGGCTTGACCCCCAATGCAGCATCATCCCCCGGCGCAAAACATCGCTCCCGGCAGTTTGAGTCTGGAAGTGCAGGCGTCAATTTTCTCGGTTGGGTGAGACTCAGTCGAACCCTAATATTCCCGTCGTCTTGCTGCAGCCTTCGCCGGCCCCAGCCGGTGGGATAAGTAGATATTCGCCTTGCCGGGCAATCCTAAAAGGATAGCCATCGCTCAGCCCAGCGGTTGGCGCGAACGCGCCTACCCCGGGAAAAGGTTGAAAATTGGATTCAATTCCGCAAAGAGTTGAATCAAAGGGCTTGGGGCGGTTAAACGGCACTCGACGCCCCGCCCAAAATGGTATATGGTCAATCAAATGACAGTAACAGCGGAAATCGGAACCGGCGAGCTTGCCGACCTGATTAAAAAGGTGCAGGCCGGGGCCGAGGTGTTGCTAACGCAAGGCAACAAACCCGTGGCCAAACTGGTCTCTGCCGGTGAGGAACCCGCCCCCCGTCCGGCGCTGCGTATTCGTTCCCTTAAAGGCCACCGGGTATTGACCCCCGTCATTCCCCAAACAGAACTGGCCGACGAAATGTTCAAACGCCAATAATTGGCTTGGATTGCAACGTCCTTGTCCAGCTTGCCATTGCCGACCACCCGGCCAGCGCGCGGACCCTGGCGGCTGTCGAGTCCGAAACCCGGCAAGGCACAAAACTGGTTTTCCCGTCACTGGTTGCCACTGAATTTCTCCACGTTGTCACCGACGAACGCCGATTTGCGCCACCGCTTACCATGACCGAAGCGCTGGATTGGATGCAGGAATTTCTCGCCAACCCGGGTGTCAGCTTGCTTGAACCGACCCAAGCCAGCATGGACCAGACGCTTCGCTGGATGCATCAATTTAACCTGGGTCGCAAGCGCATCCTCGACACGCATCTTGCCGCCATCCTTCACACCAGCGGCGTTCGCCGTCTGCTGACGTCCAACCCGGCTGACTTCACGGTGTTTGGTGTTCTGGAAACCGTTACT
>Ga0181535_10002699_pt1 | contig 21349 bp, 11 predicted proteins | sample PEATcosm2014_Bin_44_FD_119774 | JGI IMG/M metagenome (GOLD analysis project Ga0181535, IMG submission 119774) | Peatland microbial communities from MTU Mesocosm Facility, Houghton, MI, USA - PEATcosm2014_Bin17_30_metaG | ecosystem: Environmental > Terrestrial > Soil > Wetlands > Peat | place... | reverse complement strand
CTGCCGGAGGACATGAGCAAAGCTCTGGAATATTTAAGGGAGAGAAAATAGCGAGGGATCTTTATTTTAAGAGCCCGTTTCCGGGAGTTTCCGCAGGATCCACGGCAGCTTCAATGCCGGCCCCGATATCCGCCATTATCCCGTTCCTTATATAAATCGGCCTTATAAGTTTCCTCAACCCTTTTATTTTCGTGGAAAAAACAAACGCGCCCGCCAGGACAAAGCCCCCGCCTATTATGACCGTCGGTGAGACTCCTATAATGCCGGCAAGGCTTCCGTAAAGCAGGCTTCCGAAGGTCGAGACGCCGATAAAGGCGATTGTGTAAAAACTCATCACCCGGCCTCTTTTGTCCTCGTCGCTTATCGACTGGAGTATTGTATTGCTGGAGGCGGACTGGATTATCATTCCGAACCCTGCTATGAAAAGAAAAAATATCGCAAGAGGAAGGGAATCAGACAAGGCAAAAGCTATCATGGCCGCGCCGAACACTGCGCCTGAAACATAAATATGGGTTACAAGCCCTACGATACTTTTACGCGAAGCGAGATAAATGGCTCCGCAAAGCGCGCCAAGCCCCGCAGAGGACATGAGAAATCCCATGGTATGCGGCCCGCCGTGAAAGATATTCTTGGCGAAAACAGGCATAAGCGTCATATACGGCATGCCCATCAGGCTCACAAGGGAAAGATTGAGCAGTATGTCGCGGATGGGCCTGGAGCCGGCCACGTAATCAAAGCCAGCCTTTAATTCGCCGAGCACACGCCCTTTTTTTCCGGCGCCGGCCCTTTCCTTTACCCGCATCTGATAAAGAGCGTATAATACGGCGATAAAGCTTGCGGCGTTGAGCACAAAACACACGCCTTCACCAGCCACCGCTATGAGTATGCCGGCAATTGTCGGCCCGATGAGCCTGGCCGAATTGAACATGGCAGAATTTATCGCGAGAGCGTTGCCGATGTCGTTCTTGTCGTCTATCATTTCCATCATGAAAGACTGCCTGGCAGGGACGTCGAAACTGTTTATCACGCCTATAAAAAGGCTCAGGACTATTATATGCCATGGGGCTATTGCCTTCGCAATGACGAGCGCGGCGAGAATGACCGCCTGCAGAAGGGAAAGCGCCTGGGTCACAAGCAGTATGGTGCGGCGTTTCCACCTGTCCGAGAGCACGCCGGCGAAAGGGGATATGAAAATGGAAGGCAGCTGGGAAGAGAAACCGACTACGCCGAGAAGGAACGCAGAGCCGGTAAGCCGGTAAACGAGCCAGCTCATTGCCGTCGTCTGCAGCCATGTGCCGGTAAGCGATATGCCCTGGCCCATAAAGAAAAGCCGGAAATTCCTGTGCCTTAAAGCCCTTAAAACAGAGGGCAAAGCGAACTTCCGGTTATTTCTCATATTGGGGCCTTCCCGAGTCTCCGGTCAAAAGGCAGGAGAGCGTTTTTTAATATTATACTGTCGTAATAATTATACAAAAATATGAAATATATCACAATGATTAAATATAAACCGATGAAATAGGAGTATAATAAAACAACTGGATTATGCCGTTTTTTCAAGTGTAATTAATTAGGGATAAAACGGATATAATCTCGAATGGAGAATAAATGGCCGGATCTTTTGAGAACGCATTACACGACGTGAAAGCCCGTTTTGGCAGGGTCCTGCCGGTAAAAAAATTATCCGATGAACAGCCGCTCAGGGCCGAACTTTTCAGCATCGAACAGTTCAAGATATACGCCGTCAACCTGGCTGAAAAACACAGGGTAAATTTTAAAAGAGGCCGGGAAATATTATTGTCCAGGCTCAAGGAAAACGAAGAAATAATTTTACGGACGTATGAACTGCTTGATGAGACCGGGAAGTCAAAGAGGAACATTTCTCCTGCGGGCGAGTGGCTCCTTGATAATTATTACCTTATAAAGGAACAGATACGTCTCGCGCAAAAATTCCTGCCCAAAGGTTACAGCAGGGAACTGCCAAACCTGGCCGGAGGGCCGCTTGCCGGTTATCCGCGTGTGTACGACATCGCCATGGAAATGGTATCTCACGGTGACGGCAGGATGGATATTGCGGGGCTTACCGGATTTGTGGCCTCGTATCAGACGGTGAAATATCTGAAGCTCGGAGAGCTGTGGGGCATCCCGATCATGATACGCCTGGCGTTGATCGAGAACCTGCGGCGCGTTTCTTCAAATCTTATGCTCATGCAGGTCGAGAGGGACAGAGCCGATTATTGGGCGGGCCGGATGCTTGAAGTGTCGTCCAAAGACACAAATGCCGTGGTACGTGAGATAGCCTCGATGGCAAAGGACGACCTGCAGATGTCGGATTCATTTGTCGCCGAATTTGTAAGACGGCTGCACGGCCAGAGCTCCGCGCTCAACCTTCCCCTAATCTGGCTTGAAAAGAAACTTTCCGAAAAAGGGGAAACCATTGACAGGCTTATACAGTCGACCGGACAGAAACAGGCTTCCAACCAGGTTTCCATAGCCAACACCATCGAAAGCCTGCGCGTTCTTGAAAACACAAACTGGCATGATTTTGTCGAGGAACTCAGTGCTGTGGAAAAAACATTAAGAACCGATCCGTCCGGGGATTATGCGTCAATGTCTTTTGATACCAGGGACAACTACCGCCATGTTATCGAGGATATTTCCGCGCGCAGCCGCCGTCCCGAGGAGGAGATAGCGTCCCTGGCCGTGCGCATGGCCGGCGAGGCGCGGGCGTTAAACGGAGAAAAAGACGTGACCGCGCATATAGGTTATTATCTTATTGACAGGGGGCTTATCCGGTTCTATTCGTCGCTCGGGATCCGGTTCCCGCTAAGCAGTTATTTCCAGGCCAAAAAAACCGTCATGCCGTTAATTGTCTATATGGGTTCCATTGCGGTGCTGACAGCGGCTGCGGCGGCCCTGTCGCTGTACATGGCTTTGTCGCTGGGGGTGACGCCCGGCCCGTTATTTATTATATTCGGGATCCCGATCCTGTTTGTCGCAAGCCAGACGGCGGTTTCCCTGGTCAACTGGGCATCGACGATCATAATAAGCCCGGACAATCTCCCCAGGATGGATTTTTCCGAAGGCGTACCGGATATTGCGCACACTCTCGTGGTCATTCCCGCCATGCTGGGAGACGAGAGGTCCGTTGATTCTCTCATTGAAAACATCGAGGTCAGCTATCTCGCCAATTCGGACGACAGCATTGATTTCGCCCTTCTGACGGATTTCCACGACGCACTCCGGGAGAATATGCCCGGGGACGACGGCTTGATTGCCAGGGCCGGCGGAGGCATAGAAAAGCTCAATAACAAATACAGACGGCGCGGGGGGAATATTTTTTATCTTTTCCACAGGAACCGCAGCTGGAATGAACGGGAAAAAGTCTGGATAGGTTATGAACGCAAGAGAGGCAAGCTTTCGGATCTGAATTCGCTTCTCCGCGGAGCCGGCAGGGAAAAATTCAGCGTTGTAATCGGAGATACACAGAGGCTTCAGAACGTGAAATACGTCCTGACCCTCGACACTGACACGCGTATTCCGCGGAATACGGCGCGTGAACTCGCCGGGATAATGGCGCATCCCCTGAACCGGCCGCGTTATGACGAAAAAAAGAAAAGGGTGACGGCGGGATACGGCATATTGCAGCCGCGTGTGGAGGCAAGTTATCCGGGTGAAAACCCGTCGTTGTTCGTAAAAATATTCGGGGGTGAATCCGGCATAGATCCTTACACGAGGGCGGTTTCCGATGTTTACCAGGACCTGTTTTATGAGGGGTCGTTCATAGGAAAAGGTCTCTACGACGTGGACGCCTTTGAAAGGTCCATGAGGGAGCGCCTGCCCGAAAATCTCATACTCAGCCATGACATGCTGGAAGGATGCTACGCCCGTTCGGCGCTCGTAACGGACGTCCAGCTTTGTGAAGAATATCCCCGGGGTTATCTGGATGACATCAGCCGCCGGCGCCGCTGGATAAGGGGGGACTGGCAGATCGCAAGATGGCTGTTTTCGTTTGTCCCGGGCTTCAGGCACGAGAAGGTAAAAAATCCCATATCGTTCATTTCAAAATGGAAAATTTTTGACAATCTCAGGCGCAGCCTGGTGCCCGCATCGACTGCGATGCTTTTTCTGCTTGGCTGGACCTTTGTGAGATATTCGTGGAAGTGGACGCTGTTTGTCATGCTGCTTTCGGGTATTTCCATACCGCTGAGGTCGCTTGCGGAAATCGCAAGAAAACCGGCGGGGATCACTCTGACCGCACACTTAAATTCGGCGTTTTCCTCACTGTCCATGCAGACCGTACAATTTTGTTTATCACTGGCGTTTGTCGTCTACGAGGGGTTTGTCAGCCTTGGCGCCGTTATCACAACTTTATGGCGCGTACTGATATCGCGCAGGAGGCTGCTGGAGTGGAGTGCGTCCACGCGTCCGGGTAAGGCCGCGGAGAAGACAATACTTGAATGCTATAAAATCATGTTCGCCTCGCCGTTGACCGTTATTATATACGCCGCCGTTTGCCGGCCGGCCTTTGATGCCGCCGTTTTGTTTTTGATGGGAATGTGGGTTCTTTCACCGGCGATAGCGGGGTTGATCAGCAGCCCGCCGGCTTTACGCAGGGTAATACTGTCGGAGCCCGATATTCATTTTTTAAGGCGCGCGTCGCGCAGGACATGGAATTTTTTCGAGACTTTTGTTACGGCGCAGGATAACTGGCTGCCGCCGGATAACTTCCAGGAAGATCCTTTGGGAGCCGTGGCCCACAGGACTTCCCCGACAAATATCGGACTTGCGCTTTTGTCGAACCTTGCGGCATATGATTTTGGATATATTTCCACGGGGTTGATGCTGGAAAGGACCAGGGACACTCTGTCAACAATGAACGGGATGGAAAAATTCAGGGGCCATTTTTATAACTGGTATGAGACAGAGACCCTAAAACCGATGAAACCCCTTTATATTTCCTCGGTTGACAGCGGGAATCTTACAGGGCACCTGATAGTGCTGCGCTCCGGGCTCATGGAAATGCAGGGGAAAAAAATAATATCGGGGAAAATATTTGACGGGCTGGCCGACACGCTTGATGTAATGGAAGAAAGTTTAAAAGAGGGCGACAAAAGTAAGCCTGGGACATTGGCGGAACCGACGCGCAGAGCTGCGGAACTCATCCGGGGCTTCAGGGAAAGGATAAAGCAGCCCCCGGGACGTCTTATGGAAATGCACGCGTTGTTGCGCGGGTTATCGGCCGATATTTCCGGTATGCTCCCGGATGCCGACTGGAAAGGCGCCGGAAAAGCGGGAAAATGGGCCGGGGCTTTTGAAAAACAGTGCTATGATTATCTTGAGGAGATATCATTCCTGGCGCCATGGGCTTTGCTCCCGACGGTGATGCCGGGCATGTGGGAAAACGGGGATGAAAAACAAAAAACAAGGCTTGCCCTGCTCAGGGAAGAATTGAGAAGGCTGGACGACGTACCAACGCTTTCCGATACGGCACGGCTGGAAACAAGGCTGATCCCGGTGATCGACGGGATCCTGGAAAATATGGCGGAAGCATGGAAGGACGCAGCAAAGGCGAAGGAATGGCTGGGCAGCCTTAAGAACGCAGTAAAGCAGGCGGGCACGAGGTCGAGCGAAAGGATCAGGGAGATAGATTATTTGACGCTGCTTTGCGGCGAGATGTCGGCCGTGGAATATGAATTCCTTTACAGCAGGTCTACCCACCTTCTGTCCATCGGATATAACGTAAGCGAACGCAAACCGGATCCGGCTTGCTATGATCTTCTTGCCTCCGAGGCCAGGCTTTGCAGCTTTGTGGCCATCGCACAGGGCCGGATACCCCAGGATCACTGGTTCATGCTGGGCCGGCTCCTTTCAAAGCACGGCGGGGATCCCGTGCTTGTGTCGTGGGGCGGCTCCATGTTCGAATATCTTATGCCCCTGCTGGTCATGCCAACTTATGAAGGCACGCTTCTGGACAGGACCTATAAAACAATAATAGGAAGACAGATAGAGTACGCGGGAATAAACAACATTCCCTGGGGGATATCCGAATCCGGCTATAATAAATTGGACGCCGGCATGATATATCAGTACCGCTCATTTGGAGTGCCTGATACGGGTTTTAAACGCGGACTTTCCGAAGACCTGGTTGTGGCCCCTTACGCATCCGCGCTTGCACTTATGGTCGAACCTGAAAAAGCGTGCCGGAACTTGGAATATTTAAATGAAAACGGCTTTGCCGGGGAATACGGATTTTTTGAGGCGGTGGATTATACGCCGTCACGCCTGGCACCAGATGAAACATTCTCGGTCGTAAGGTCGTACATGGCCCATCACCAGGGCATGGCATTGCTGTCTTTTGCGTATTCGCTGCTGGACAAGCCGATGCAGCGCAGGTTCCTGGCAGACCCGATGTTCAAGGCGACGGAACTTCTACTGCAGGAGAGAGTGCCCAATGAAGTGCCGTTCCTTTTTGACTCGGAGGCGACGGGGCCGGAAAGGAAAGTCGAGGAGCGCGAGGCGCTCCTGAGGGTGTTTACAAATCCCGGCACGCCAATGCCGGAGGTACACCTGTTGTCCAACGGCAAATACAGCGTTATGGTCAACAATTCCGGCGGCGGGTACAGCCGCTGGAAAGACCTGGCCGTCACAAGGTGGCACGAGGACGCGGCTCTGGACAATGACGGGACCTTTATTTACCTGCGGGACACCGATTCCGGGGAGTTCTGGTCTGCGGCATACCAGCCGACGCTGCAAAAGTCAAAAAAATACGAGGCTGTTTTTTCAAGGTCAAGGGCCGAATTCAAGCGCAGGGACCATTTTATTGACACGCACACGGAAATTGCGGTATCACCCGAGGACGACATCGAACTGCGCAGGGTGACGCTCACGAACAGGTCGCGTGTCAGGCGGGTAATAGAACTTACAAGTTACGCGGAAGTGGTTATGAATTACCCGTCCGCGGACCTGGAGCACAGGACTTTCGGAAACCTGTTTATAGAAACGGAAATAATAAGGTCGCATCAGGCGATCATTTGCAGCCGCAGGCCGCGTTCTGAAAAGGACGCATATCCTTCAATGCTTCACCTCATGGCCGTTCACGGGAATTCCACCGTAGGCGCTTCCTATGAAACGGACCGGGGCAAGTTCATAGGCAGGTTAAACACGCTCTCCGATCCCGCGGCGATGCACGACAACGGGTATCTTTCGGACAGCGATGGGGCGGTAATAGACCCCATAGTTTCCATCCGCTGCAGGGTTTCAATCGAACCCGAGCAATCCGCGACAATAGATTATGTCACGGCGGTATGCCCGGGAATGGAGCGCGCGCGGGAGTTGATGGAGAAATACCGCGACAGGAACCTGGCGGACAGGGTATTTGATCTCGCATGGACCCACGGTCAGGTGGCCCTTCAGCAGATAAATGTCGGCGAAGAGGACGCACAGTTGTTCGGCAGGCTGGCAAGCGCGATAGTTTATGCGGGCCCGTCCTGGAGGGCGCACGCAAGCATACTGAAAAGAAACTTCAGGGGGCAGCCGGACCTGTGGGGGTACGGCATATCGGGAGAACTGCCAATAGCCCTGGTGCGAATTGAGGACCCTGATAATATCGGATTGATAGAGCGCATGGTCCGGGCGCATTCATACTGGCGTATGAACGGCCTGGCCGTGGACCTTGTAATATGGAACGAGGACCATTCGGTTTACAGGGACGTCATAAGTGAAAAGATAAACGGATTGATATCCGAAAATGCCGGAGGTCCGTCAAGCCAGCCCGGCGGCATTTTTATGAGGAGGACGGACCAGATGTCCGAAGAGGATAAAATACTTATGCAAACCGTCGCCCGGGTAATAATAACGGACAGGGGCGGAACGCTGGCCGAACAGATAAATTGTACGACGCAGCCGGCCGCGGCAAGGCCGTTGTTCGTGCCGATAAAAAAAGCCGTGGAAGAAAAAACAGCGGGAACCACGTCCGTGCGATCGGATCTTGCATATTTTAACGGACTCGGAGGATTTACCAGGGACGGCAGGGAATACGTTGTAAACACCGGTCCAAACGGGGTGACGCCCGCTCCGTGGGTGAATGTCCTGGCAAACAGGGGATTCGGTACGGTTATTTCCGAGAGCGGAAGCGCGTATACGTGGAGCGAGAACGCCCACGAATTCCGTTTGACGCCGTGGAAAAACGACCCCGTAACCGATGCCGGCGGAGAAGCCATGTATATGCGCGACGAAGAGACCGGGCAGTTCTGGTCCACGGCGCCGATGCCGGCGGGCGGAGAAAAAGGTTATACATCGCGCCACGGCTTCGGTTACACTGTTTTTGAACATACCGGGAACGGGATATCGACCGAGTTGACCGTCTTTGTTTCTCCTGAATATCCGGTAAAATTTTCTCTTCTGAAAATAAAAAATATTTCCGGACGGAAACGGAAGATATCGGCGACAACATACAATGAACTTGTAATGGGGACGATCAGGGAAAAAAATCACATGTATGTGGCAACGGAAATAGACCCGAAAAGCGGGGCGATCCTGGCTTATAATCATTATAATAAAGGGTTTCCGGGCAGGGTTGTTTTTCATGATACCAGCGAGACGGCGCGTTTTGTAAGCGGAGACAGGAACGAGTTCCTGGGAAGGAACGGTTCAATGGCGCGTCCGGCGGCGATGCAAAGGGACAGGCTTTCGGGGAAAACCGGGGCCGGGCTGGATCCGTGCGCCTGCCTGCAGGTTAGATTTGCCCTTGATGAAGCGGAAGAAAAAGAGACGGCTTTCATGTTCGGGGCCGGAAAAGACCTTGATGAGGCGCGGGCCATACTTCAGCGTTTTAACGGCACGGCCTCGATCCGCAGGGAACTGGAAAACGTCTGGGAATACTGGAAGCGGAACCTGGGGGTAGTTTATGTCGAAACGCCGGACGAATCGCTGAATTTTCTGGTAAACGGATGGCTGCAGTACCAGACCATAGCATGCCGCCTGTGGGGCAGGAGCGGATACTACCAGTCCGGAGGCGCATTCGGTTACCGCGACCAGCTTCAGGACGTCATGTCCCTTATGCATTCGCATCCTGAAATGGTCAGGGAACAACTCGTCGCGTTTGCCGCGAGGCAGTTTGTGGAAGGTGACGTTCAGCACTGGTGGCACCCCCCCTCGGGCAGGGGTATTCGGAGCAATTGTTCGGACGATTATTTATGGCTGCCTTTTGTCGCATGCCTTTATGTCGGGGAGATCGGAGACACGGGGGTTCTGGACGAAAAGATAAGCTTCCTCGATGGGCCGCAGGTAAAACCGGGAGAAGAGTCATATTACGGCCTTCCGGGAATATCGGATAAAACAGGGACCTTATACGAACATTGCGTTGCCGCCGTGAAACGTTCGCTGAAATTCGGCGTCCATGGTCTTCCTTTGATGGGCAGCGGAGATTGGAACGACGGTATGAACCTTGTCGGCCGTGAAGGAAAGGGAGAAAGCGTATGGCTGGCATTTTTTCTTCACCAGGTGCTTGACTCGATGGAAAAAATAGCCGGGGCCCGCGGAGACGCGGCTTTTTCAGGGATGTGCCATGATGAGGCTGAAAAATTGTCGCGGAATATCGATGAGAATGGATGGGACGGCGACTGGTACAGGCGCGCTTATTATGACAGCGGGGAGGCCATAGGATCTTCTTCAAGCGAAGAATGCCGGATCGATTCGGTGCCGCAGTCATGGGCGGTAATTACCGGAGTTGCCGGGCCGGAAAGGGCCAGGAAAGCAATGGACCAGGTGGACATGCGGCTTGTCGACAGGGAGAATTCATTGATAAAGATCTTTGAGCCTCCTTTTGACAAAAGCGTTTCGGATCCGGGATATATAAAGGGTTATGTCCCGGGTGTCAGGGAGAACGGCGGGCAGTATACACACGCGGCGATATGGACCGTAATAGCATTTGCGGCTTTAAAGGACAAAAAACGCGCATGGGAACTCTTCAATATGATCAATCCGGTGAATCACTCCGACTCGCCGGAAAAATGCGGAGTTTATAAGGTCGAGCCGTATGTAATGGCGGCCGACATTTACACGGCCAAATCCAATAACGGCCGCGGGGGCTGGACGTGGTATACAGGTTCGGCTTCTTGGATGTACCAGCTTATAGTAAAATACCTGCTTGGTATCAGGCTCAAAGTTGACAGGATATTTTTCGAACCGTGCCTGCCGGAAGCGTGGCAGTCCTTTAAGATACATTACCGCTACAGGGAAACTTTTTACCACATACATATCAAAAGGTCGGGCCCCGGGGACACAGTGGCATCCGTTACCCTTGACGGAGAGCTCAGGGACGACAAGGCGCTCCCGCTTGCCGACGACAGGCTGGAACACGATGCGGAAGTGATAATCGGACAGGTATAACCTTGCTTTTGGCCTTTATTTAATGTAAAATATTAATAGCAAAAAACCAGGAGACATATATGCCGGAAGCAATGCACACTATCGCCGTTGTATCAAAACTTTTTTCAAACTTCTTTGTCCATGAGGTCCTTCAGGGGATCGAACCGCATCTTTTTAAGGGGATGTACGAGGTCAATTACTATCCCACCACGGGCAGGATCGACGTGGAAAAGGACATGCTGAAGACCATATTATACGAGAAACGCGCGGATGCGGTCATATCCATAAGCGTTCCCATGGACGAAGAACTTTTGCAGGCATATAAAAATTCCGGAATCCCCGTGGTATTCATAGAGGAATCGTGCGAGGGCGGGCATACCGTAAAAGTTGACAATGTTAAGGGTTCTTATATAGCCACGGAATATCTTATTAAAAAAGGGCATAAAAAGATAGGGGTCCTGGCCGGAGAGTTCCTGGATAAAAGGACGAATTCCATGGTCATCGAGCGCCTGATAGGTTACAGGAAGGCTATAGAGGATTACGGAATGACCCTTAACGAAAAATTCATCAAACATGTGGCATATTATTCCTTTGAGGAAGGAAGGCAAAAAATGAAGGAATTCCTCGGGGAGAAAGCCGGGCTTGACGCGGTTTTTTGCGCCGCGGGCGACCTTTGCGCCATGGGGGTAATCGAGGAACTCAGGGACAACCACATAAAAATACCCGAGGACATTTCCATAGTTGGCTATGACGACATCATGACGGCGCAGTATTACAAGCCGGCCCTTACCACGGTAAAACAGCCGCTGGAACAGATGGGTTCCGACGCTTTTGAACTTGCGGTAAAATGCATTTCGGGAGAGGTAAAGATAGACGAGCACAGGCTTATTATTCTGGACCCGAAATTTATAATCAGAAAATCCGCTTAGATTAATTTTTCTCCGGGACCCAGGCGGCTTCCTGCTAAAAAAATCATATACTTTTCCCCGGCGACAAACGCCGCCCGCATGCTTTTGACCCGGTAAAAATTCAAGCAAATGAGGGAATTATAAATGAAGATAAAAGGGGTCAGTTACGATGTCGGCCGTGTCATGGGAACCGACTGGCGCCCGCTGTTCGACATTAAGGTGATAAGGCGGGAACTCGGGATAATAAAAAACGACCTTCACTGCAACGCGGTGAGGATATGCGGTCTTGAAATAAGACGGCTTACGCTCGCGGCAGAAGAGGCGCTGAAGATTGGACTTGACGTATGGTTCTCCCCCGAAATATGGGACAAGGGCATGTATAAAACCTATTCTTATATCGCAAAAGCCTCCGAAGCAGCGGAGAAATTGCGCCTTCAATGGCCGGACAAGGTTGTATTTGTAGTGGCTTCTGAACTCACCCTTTTTATGAAGGGGATCGTGAACGGCGGGACATTTCTTGAAAGGCTTTCAAATCCATCCCTGTGGGAAAACATCAAAAAGGGAGCCCATAACAAGCCTCTGAGGGAATTCCTTTCAAAGGCCGTGGACAGGGTGCGCAGGGAATTCCGCGGAAAGATCACATACGCGTCATTAATATGGGAAGGCGTGGACTGGGATATTTTTGACATAATAGGCGTGGACCATTACATGGAAGAACGCATCCGCGGCCGTTACATTGAAATGTTGAAGCCGCTCTCCTCGTTCAGGAAACCGGTTGTGATAACGGAGTTCGGGTTCAGGACATTCAAGGGGGCGGACAAAGCGGGCGCGGTGGGCCTGGGCAATGCCGATTATTTTTCGCTTTTTCTTCACAGTCTGCCGCTTGTCGGCGTTTTTTTTAGGCCGCGCCTCAAGGTGATCCACGAACGCGATGAGGCGCTTCAGGCCAGAAACCTGACTGCGCAGCTTAAATTGCTCGACGGGGCCGGTGTCGACGGCGGGTTTATCATGACGTTTGTATCGCCGATATACCCTTATGACGAGGAAGCGGCGTACGACCTTGACGCGGACAATTTCAGCCTGGTAAAAAGTTTTTCAGCCTGGAAGCGCGGCACAACATATCCGGACATGCCGTGGGAGCCCAAGGAGGCGTTTTACTCCGTTGCTGAATATTACAATAAATAACCCGTCATGCATTATTACAGCCATAAAAATGGGGGTGGAACAATGAAAAACAATCCGTTGAAACAGCTGGGAGAATTCGGGCAATCATTCTGGATTGATTACATACGGCGGGATTTTATCGCAACCGGCGGGCTCAAGCGCATGATAGATGACGACGGGCTCCGCGGTATGACATCGAACCCGGCTATCTTTGAGAAAGCGTTCGACGACAGCCATGACTATGACAGGGACATAGAAGCCATGTTTCAAAAGGGAATGGATGCGAAAGCCATTTATGAGGCGATTACCCTGAGCGACGTTCAAATGGCGGCGGATGAATTCAGGCCGGTTTACGAAGGCACAAAAGGCGCGGACGGCTATGTCAGCCTGGAAGTAAACCCGCATCTTGCCCATGACACGGAAGGTACGATCGGGGAAGCGCGCAGGTTGTGGGCGGAGCTGGATCGGCCCAACGTTCTCATAAAGGTCCCGGCCACAGTGGAAGGTTTGCCGGCCATCCGCAGGCTTATCAGCGAAGGGATAAATATTAATGTCACGCTGCTTTTTGGCCTTCCGCGTTACAGGCAGGTTGCACAGGCATATATTGAGGGGCTGCAGGAGCGCCTGGCCCGGGGTAAAACAGTGAAAAATGTGGCTTCGGTGGCCAGTTTCTTTTTGAGCCGCATCGACGCGCAGGTGGACCCTATGCTTGAAAAGATAATAAAGGAAAACAAAGACATGGCTGAAATCGCGGCGCCTGTCCTCGGGGAAACAGCCGTTTCATGCGCAAAGATGGCATATCAAATCTACAAGGAAATATTTAATGATGAGGGATTCAAGGAAATTGCCGAAAATGGCGGCCGGACCCAGAGAGTATTGTGGGCCAGCACCGGCACCAAGAACCCGGACTACGGCGATGTGAAATATATCGAGGCCCTCATAGGCCCGGACACCGTCACCACGATCCCCATTGAGACGCTCAACGCTTACCGCGACCACGGCAAACCCGGGGCACGTCTTGAACGGTGTCCGGAACAGGCGGGGCTGCTCCTTAAGCAACTTCCCGGGCTGGGCGTCAACATCGACCGTGTGGCGCGGCAGCTTGAAGATGAAGGCGTGGATAAATTTAACAAACCATTTGATAAGATCATGGAGATACTTGAACTAAAGAAAAACTCTTAAATCCCATTCCATATTCCCGCATCTGAAAAAAGTCAATTTAAAGTGTAAAAACATCGTAACAAAATCACAAAAAAAGAAGTAGATATGAGTGACGGGTATTTGCATGAACAAAAATTGATGTTAAAAAACGGAGGGGAACTGTTATGAAAAGATCGGGTTATGTATGTGCGTCGTTCGCGATCGTCCTGCTTTTGTCGGCGCTTTCGGCGGGATGCTCCAAATCTTCCACGGGACCGGCGGGCCCGGCCGGAGGCTATGTCATGCAGTTCCAGTATAAGAACTATCCAAGCGGTTCATATATCGGCGTGACAGACACGGGGATGGATTCGCTGAATTCCAACGTAAACTATTCGGACTTTACGACATTTTCAATAGGTTATTCCTCCACCGGATCCGAAAAAGACCGATACATAATCAGGTACGACCTTTCATCGGTGATACCGGACAACGTGAAGGTAACGGCGGCTTATTTTACCATCAACGTCGACGCGCTGAACGGGTCAAACGCATACTTAATTTACCCTCTTACCGCGTCTTTTGTACAAACAACGGCCACATGGAACGACAGGGCCGCCGCGACCCCGTGGACTACCCCGGGAGGGGATTATTCGGCGGTGCCGAAAAGCAACACCGTCGCAATAAGCGCGCTCGGTAAATTCACCTTTACGCTGGACACGGCAATGGTCCAGGGCTGGATCACCGATCCTGCGGGGAATTACGGGATGATGATAATGGCCACCAACGAGTCGAGCGGCGACAATGTGGCAAACCTGGATTACGACGCGAACGCCACGGCTTCGGACAGGCCGCTGCTGACCATATATTACACATTGCCGTAAAAATCCGGGGACGGATCCATGGCAAAACTCCGGGCGGTAACATAAAATTGGCCCGCGAGATAAAAAAATCCGATGCGGGATGGATAAAAAAAGGGGGAAATATGGAACACAGACTTCCGGAATTGCAATATAAAATGGACTCTCTGGCGCCGGTTATATCGCAGGAAACCCTTGAATACCATTACGGGAAACATCATGCGGCTTATGTCGCGAATTTGAACAAGCTCATCAAGGGCACGGAATTCGACGGACTGAACCTTGAGGATATTATAAAAAAGGCGGGCAGCGGGCCCGTATTTAACAACGCGGCGCAGCACTGGAACCACAGCTTTTACTGGAAATGCCTGAGGCCAGCGCAGGTGCCGGAGCTTGACGAGGGTTTTATGCTCGCCCTTGAAAAGAATTTCGGGTCGCTGGACAAGTTCAAGGAAAAATTTTCAGCCACGGCCCTTTCTTTGTTCGGGTCCGGCTGGGTTTGGCTGGCAGACAAAGGCATGGACTCGCTTGAAATTCTGGCAACTTCCAACGCAGGCAATCCCATTACCGAAGGAAAAAGGCCTCTGCTGGTCATGGATGTCTGGGAGCACGCGTATTATATAGATTACAGGAACCGCAGGGCGGATTATGCCGAGTCGTTCTGGAAGATAGTGAACTGGGACTTTGCCATGAAAAATTATGTGGAAAAAGGGGCATAACCAGCGGCAAAAAAACCCGGACCGCACATGGATCGGCATAAACCCATTCAACGGGAAGGCGGTGTTAAATGACACTATCGGATACAGCCATAAAGAATTCTGTCTTTGCCTGGATGCTTCTGCTGGGCATAATCGTGTTCGGTGCAATTTCATTCAGGAGCCTGGGCAGGAGCCTTTTACCGGATGTCGATTTTCCGGTGCTCAATATCACCCTTACATGGCAGGGCGCAGCTCCCGACGTCATGGAAACGGAGATAGTGGATATCGTCGAGGAAGCAATAGCCGGAGTCCAGGGGGTCCAGGAAATAACCTCGTCTTCGCAGCGCGGTATCGCGCAGATCACCGTGCAGTTCTCGCTCGATAAGGACATTGATGTTGCCGTTCAGGAAGTACAGACACACATAGCGGCGGAACAGAGGTTCCTTCCCACGGACATGGACCCGCCCATTATTTTAAAAAGCAACCCCGACGACACCCCCATAATATGGCTCTCCCTGACCGGCAACGTCCCGCCAAGGGAACTCATGGAATACACCAATAACATATTGAAGGACCAGTTTACCGTCATAGACGGCGTTTCCGAGGTGCTTCTTGGCGGTTATTTGATGCCGGCACTAAGGGTATGGATGGACCCGGATAAGATGAAGGCCAGGGAGATTACGGCGGAAGACGTAGTACTCGCAATACAGAACGAACATTATGAGGTGCCCGCCGGGTTCATTGACACGAGGAAAAAGACCATAAATATCCGCGTTCTAGGGGAAGCAGCCGATGTAAAAGAATTTTCCTCGATGATAATTCCCATAAGGAGGAACGTGCCCATATACAGGAATTTCCGCATCAAGGATGTGGCAACCGTCGAGGAAGGGATGCAGGACGTAAACGCCCTTGCCGATTCGAACGGCACGCTGGCGGTTGGGCTCGGGATAAAAAAGCAGCCGGGTTCCAACGCCGTTGAAGTTGCGCACAGGGTGAAAGAAAAACTTGCCGAGGTGCAAAAATACCTTCCTTCCGAATACCGGCTCGGCATAAGGTTCGACACCACGACTTTCATCGAGGACAACGCGAACGACATGAACTTCATAATAATACTCTCGATAATGCTTACCGCCCTCGTCTGCTGGATATTTTTGGGCAGTATCGGAACGGCTTTCAACGTATTTTTGACCATACCAATGGCGGTTTTCGGGACGTTTTTTGTCATCAAACTTTTCGGGTTCACGCTCAACACGTTTACATACCTCGGGCTTTCCCTTGTTATAGGCATAGTAGTCGACGACGCCATAATGATGGTCGAGAACATTTCAAGGCACAGGGAATCCGGGGAGCCAAGGCTTCTTTCCGCGGTAGTGGGCGCGAGGGAAATAACGTTCGCGGCCATCGCGGCATCCATCGCAATAGTGGCCATTTTCGCGCCGGTCATTTTCATGCAGGGTGTGATAGGAAGGTATTTTTACCAGTTCGGCATAACCATATCCGCCGCGGTTTTAATATCGCTTTTAGGGGCGCTTACGGTCACGCCCATGTACTGTTCGCAATTCCTTCCGGAGCCGGGAAAAGGCAAGAAAAAGCCCTTCATGGAAAATTTTATGGATAAATTCAAGGATGGATACAGAAAATTCCTCTCATTCTGCCTTGATAACAGGTGGAAAGTGCTTCTGATAGCCACCGCGGTCTTCATAAGCTCGCTATCCCTGATATTCGTGATCAAGAAAGAATTTGTGCCGGCACAGGACCAGGGCAGGATCGCCATCAATATATCCACGCCGCCGGGTTCTTCGATCTATTATACCCAGACGGTCATGCGGGAATGTGAAAAAATACTCCAGTCCCATCCGGAAGTGGACGCCTTTTTCGCCCCGGCGGGATTCGGAGGGCCGAATTACGCGGCCATGTTCGTTTCACTGAAGGATAAAAGCAAGAGGCCTCGGGACCCGGTGAAAAAAAGGGCGCTCAGGCAGGACGAGATCATGAATATTTTGAGGAAGCAAATGCGCGCGGTCCCCGGGGTCACCACATTTAACATACAGGACCTCTCGCTCTCCGGATTTACGGCCAAAAGGGGATATCCGGTTGAGTTCACCCTTATAGGCAGCGACTGGGACAAGCTGGCACAATTGAGCAGGGCCATGCTCGATGAAATGAACAGGAGCGGCGTCATGATCGACTGCGACAGCGATTACCAGCCCGGGGTAATAGAGGCGCAGGTGTTTCCGGACAGGGAAAAAGCGGCCAAGTACGGCGTATCGGTGGAATCTATAGGTTTTATCATTGACGCATTGTTCGGGAGCTATATTGCCGGCAAGTATACAAAGGGTGACAAGCGATATGATATCCTTGTCGAACTTCAGGAAGACAAAAAAGCGGACCTTGGCGTCATTCCCAGGATGTGGGTCCGAAATATAAACGGCGAAGTGGTGAAACTCGCCGATGTGGTAAAGATAGTGCAAAAGCCGACGGTCGTTTCAATAACGCGCGAGAACAGGGAGCGGGCCGTACGTATCTTTTCCAATGTGCCAACCGGAAAATCGCAGGGCGAGGCGCTCACTGCCGTTGAAAAAATAGCAAAAAAGGTATTGCCGGAAGGTTACAGGATAGTTTTTACCGGAGGCTCGCAGAGTTTCAGGGATTCCTTCTCAAGCCTTTATGTTGCAATGATACTCGGCATATTTGTGGCATATATGGTTCTGGGAATCCAGTTCAACAGTTTTGTTCACCCTTTTGTTGTGCTCCTGGCCCTGCCGTTCTCCATATCCGGGGCTTTCGCGGCCCTGCTTGCCACGGGTAAGACGATAAACATATACAGCATCATAGGCATGATACTTCTGATGGGCATCGTCAAAAAGAATTCCATTTTGCTCGTTGATTTTACCAACCAGAGGAGAAGGCACGGCATGAACGTCAGGGAAGCGCTGCTGGACGCATGCCCGGTGCGTTTAAGGCCCATTATAATGACGTCTATGGCGACGATCGCCGCGGCTGTTCCGCCGGCATTGTCCATAGGACAGGGTTCGGAATCAAGGGTACCGATGGCAATCGTTGTGATAGGCGGCGTGATATTTTCCACGCTTCTTACGCTCCTGGTTGTGCCGTGCGCCTACAGCCTGATGTCCGGGCTGGAAAGAAAAGGGCAGGCTGCAGAAGCCGGGAAAGTAATTGAAAAGGTGGACAACCGGGAAGTGAAGATTAAAAAGTCATGAACGCGTCAATTACCGTTGGTTGAGGAAAAATATGTTGTTTGTGGTTTTGCAAAAAATCGACAAGCAATATAAATATGTGAAGGAGGTGGATATATGAAGATCGGAATTATCGGATCGGGGCAGGTTGCGCAGACTATAGCGCCGAAAATGCTCGAGCTGGGCAACGAGGTCATGATCAGCGCGCGCGATTTGTCTGCGGAAAAGAAGGAAGATTGGGGAAAATTGCCTTCGGTGAACATGTGGGTGGCTGAAATATCCAGGAAGGGGTTTAAGGCTTCGGGCGGAAGTTTCGCCGACGCGGCTCGTTTTGGGGAGGTGATATTTAACTGCACCGAGGGAAGCCATTCCATGGAAGCGTTGCAAGCGGCGGGATATGACAATCTCAAGGGCAAAATATTGATCGACCTGGCAAACCCGCTTGATTTCAGCGGCGGGCCGGTGCCGACCCTAACCGTTTGCAATTCCATAAGCCTTTCGGAGACGCTGCAGAACGTGTTCAAGGAGACAAAAATAGTGAAGGCCCTGAACCATTTGGCTGCCGAGATCATGACAAATCCAGGGGTTTTGGAAGAGGATACCGTGCTTTTTATGGCCGGCAACGATGCCGGGGCAAAAACCTGGGTCATGGATACCGTACTGAAGAAATGGTTCGGCTGGAAGAACGTGATGGATCTCGGGGCGCTGTCATCGGCGCGCGGGATGGAAATGTACCTGCCTTTGTGGGCTACCATTTATGGGCTGGTAAAAACCCCGGATTTTAACATAAAACTTGTCATGGGAAAAAAATCAAAGGCATCTTCCGCAGGCAGGAAAGCGGTAAAGGAACGCAGCCTGGTCGGTACCGGTCATAACAACAAAAGGAGGCAGTAAGACTTCCCGGGCCTGTTCACGGGGGGAAAAATAAAAGAATCCGGGGAAAGGAGGTAAAACTAAAGTGAAAAATATAATTATTACGATAATTACGCTGGTGCTTGTGGCCGGGGCGGTATTGGCGGCAGATCAGGCACCAAAAACCGAGACTGCGGCGAAGATCATGACGTACCAGGGGACGATAATCGACAACCTTTGCGCCACCGGCAACAAGGCGAATCTCGGGAAATTTATCAAGACGCACACCAAAGAATGCGCCCTGATGCCGAACTGCGCGGCCAGCGGGTACTCGCTGTACATGCCCGACGGCAGCCTGATGGCTTTTGACAAGGCAAGCGGCGCAAAGATCCAGAAATTCCTGAAAAAGAAAAGCAGCAAACTTGAGGTCAGCGTTTCCGCCAATTCCATAGACGGCACGTTACAGCTTGTTTCAATAAAGAACGTGCCGGTAAAAGAAGGAACGGTAAAGTAAGTTGATCCTGCAAAACGGGCCGGACAAACGATGTCCGGCCCGTTTTTTATCGACGACCAACTCATTTTATTGCTATTTTAACAATAAAATAGTATAATATATTTCAACAAGGAACGATGAAATAAATTTAAAATTTAAAACCAAAAATTGCAGGCAGTAAATTATAAATGGGTTGACTGGTTGTACTTATTGGTTTTGACTATTAACTTTTGACTTTTTCCAGGAGGTCTCCATGAGCGTGACTATAAAAGACGTGGCAAAAAAGGCAGGCGTATCCCATACTACCGTATCGATGGTGGTCCATGACGACAAAAGGATAACCCCTGAAACCAAGAAAAAGGTCCTTGCCGCCATTGAGGAACTCAAATACCACCCTAATTACCTGGCACGCGGGCTTGTCCAGGGAAAGACCAACACCATAGCCGTAATGGCGACGTTCTTTTCCTCGTTTTTTGAGATGAATTTTCTAAAAGGCATAGAACAGGAAATAGGGGATTCCGAATTCCAGATCAATGAATATTCAACAAGGGGCAGGGGCGGCGTCAAACAGCAAATAATGGAGCAGATATTGTATGGGAAAAGGGCGGATGTTCTCATATCACTTTCGATCAAGCCGGAAAAATCCATGCTGGAAGAATTTAAAAGGAGCGAACTGCCTATAATACTCATAGAAGAGGAAATGAAAGGCGCACATACGCTGAAAACGGACAATTACAAGGGCGGATTTTTGGCCGGTGAATATCTGGTAAAAAAGGGTCACAAGAACATAGGGGTTATCGTGGGAGAAATTAATGGCGACGAGGTAGGGACGAGCCCGGACGAGCGTCTGCGCGGTTTTAAAAGGGCTATCGAGGACAACGGCGCTGTTTTTAACAAGGACCTTGTCATTCAGATAAAAAATTTTGATTACAAGGACGGAAAAGAGGCGCTTAAGGAATATTTATCGGGCGGGGCCAAGCTCGACGCGGTCTTTTGCGCTGCGGGCGATTATGTGGCTATGGGATTCCTTGAAGAGGCAAAACGTCAGGGGGTCAGGGTTCCGCAGGACATAGCGGTCGTGGGATACGATGACCTTGAGATGTCGGCAATTGTTAATCCGCCGCTTACGACGATAAAGCAGTCAATAACCGAGCTTGGAAGGGAAGCCTTCAAGATAGCGGTGCTTGCGGCTGCCGGGAAGTTAAAGGAGCCAAAGTGCATCGTTCTTGCCCCGGAGCTTAAGATCAGGGAATCGGCCTAATGGCACGGATTTTTTCCGGAGGGTTGACATGCGGTTTTTTTTCTGTTATATATATAGCATTAAAAGGATTAATAAAATAATTGATATGACGGTTTGATGGAGGGCTTTTTGAGACTTAAAAATTTGATATTAAAATATGCGGTCATTTTTTTGCTTTTTTTGCCGGCATTTATTTTTGGCGACGATTCCCCCACGGTTACACCTTCGGTTACTGAAACCATAACCGAAACCGTGACTGAATCCTATTCACCGACATCGACAAATTCTGTAACTTCGACAATAACTGAAACGGGAACACCTGCAGACACGGCCACGGCGACGCCCACATTCACGCAAATGGACACGGCCACGGCGACGCCCACATCCACGCAAATGGACACGGCCACGGCGACGCCCACATCCACGCAAATG
>Ga0181535_10002697_pt1 | contig 21365 bp, 16 predicted proteins | sample PEATcosm2014_Bin_44_FD_119774 | JGI IMG/M metagenome (GOLD analysis project Ga0181535, IMG submission 119774) | Peatland microbial communities from MTU Mesocosm Facility, Houghton, MI, USA - PEATcosm2014_Bin17_30_metaG | ecosystem: Environmental > Terrestrial > Soil > Wetlands > Peat | place... | reverse complement strand
CTATCACCTGAGCGGAGGATAGGGCTCTCCAGGGATGGAACCCGAGCGCCGACTCAGCGGCCGGAATGGCTGGAGCGGCATCGCCGCCCTAGCGCGCTGCCATTCTGGCGGAAAACGCGGCAAATCCCGGGAGCGCGAGGGCAGAGCCCTCGCAGGCAAGAATGCTCTGTGCCTTTTGGGGTTTTAGGCCGCTGTAATCCAGCTCAGCGGCGCTGGAGCTCGATAGCCTAGCGCGCTGTGCGGACGGACGGTGTTGTAGTGTTTCCTCCACATCTCGATGATCACCTGTGCCTCTTTGAGCGAATAGAAAATCTCTCCGTTTAAGCATTCATCCCGCAGTTTGGCGTTCCGAGCTGGTCGGACTCGACGTGGAGGATTGCGCGTTCGGCAAGGATGGGCTACCCGGAAAGGCGTGGGTATGACGGCGGGCTTCGCAACGCCGTGGTACTCGCTTTCGGCACTTCCGACGAGCGCTCCGAGGCCATACCGCCAACTCTGAGCCTGCGTTGTTTTCTGGTCGGTTGCGACCGCGTGCAGGAATCAACGCCGCTACCACAGGCGCATGTGGATCTTGCATTATCTTAGGCCTATGTTTATGATTGACTTGTGAGCACGCTCCGTATCCCCGAAGACGTGATGGAGTACTTCCGGAAGACCGGCGCTATGGGCGGGAAGACCCGAGCCAAGAAACACTCAAAGGAACAGTTGAGCCAGTGGGGCAAGATGGGCGGGCGGCCAAAGGGAATCGGGAAGAAGCAAAGGGTGGGAGCAGCCAGGAAAGGCGGTAAAGCATGATCTACAAGCGCGGCAATCTGTATCACATGGATGTGACGATCAACGGAGTGCGCTATCGCGAGGCGCTCGATACGACTGATCGCAGGCAAGCACCGTCGCTCGAACAGAAGCGGGTGGCCGAGATCCAGGCAGGCAAGGGTGCTTCCAGGTCGAGCCGCGATTTTGCACGGAAGCCTTTTACGGCAGCAGCCGACCAATTCCTTGACGACCGGAAGCCCCACGTCGCGGACCGAACTTATGTTCTCGAACGGAACCTGATCTCGCCTCTGCGAAAATTCTTCGGTGAGCGGCTAGTGCTGCGGATCAGCGCGGAAAACATCGCCGCATACCAGCGGGAACGGCGGCGCGCGGGCATCTCAGGTCGGACTCTCAATATGGAAGTTGGCGTTCTACGACGCATCATGAAGCGTGCGAAAACCTGGAACGTCGTCGCGGAAGACGTGAAACTCGACCGGGAAAACAGTGGCGCAATCGCAAAGGTTCTTACGGCCGGGGAGAAAAAGACGCTTTTCGAAACGGCGGCCACGAAAGAAGAGTGGCTGGTGGTCTACTGCGCGGCGGTTCTGGCGGTAAGCACGACTTGTCGGGGTATCGAACTGAAGCATTTGCTTTGGAGGGACGTCGATTTTTTCGAACGGTCCATGGTGATCCGGCGGAGCAAGACCCAAGCCGGGCATAGAGGTATTCCGCTGAATGCGGATGCGGTCGCGGCGCTAGCGCGCTTGCGCCAGCGGGCCGAAGCGCTCGGATCGAGTCTGGGCGATCATTTCGTTTTTCCCGCGTGCGAGCGAAATATCATTGATCCCACGCGGCCACAGACCACTTGGCGGACGGCATGGCGCAGCTTAGTACACGAATCCGCGAAGCAAGCGGGGCGCAAGTCAGCGCGCCTGGCCCTTGAATCCGGCATGGACGTCTGGCAAGCGATCGCGGCCTGGAGGCGAGCGGCGAAACCGATCCGTGGTCTGCGCTTCCACGATCTTCGGCATCAGGCGATCACAGAGCTTGCGGAGGCGGGGGCGCCAGACGCCACTTTAATGGCCGTGGCAGGCCACCTCTCCCGCGAGATGATGGAGCATTACAGTCACGTGCGCATGGCCGCGAAGCGCGAGGCCCTGGATAAGCTCTCTGGTGGCTTGATTGCACCGCCCGAACCAACGCAGAAGGACTCGTCGCTGACACTCCAGTAGGCGGTCACGTCACAATCCACGTCACAAAGGCCAGCTTTAGGGCTGGCCTTTTTCTGCATCTAATTGATTTGGCTGGTCGGGCCGCCGAGATTTGAACTCGGGACCTCTTGCACCCCAAGCAAGCGCGCTAGCCAGGCTGCGCCACGGCCCGAAGTGTTTATTGTACACGCCCTCGCGTCTGTTATCCACCAACGTCATCGTTGGTTAACACGCGCCCTTTACTCTTGTAGAGTAATGCGAGTACGGTGGTGGGCCCTTGTTAACTGAGCGCAACTTGCCGTAGGCTCAGAAACGCCGCTACGCTCACTCGTGGGGTACCGATGACTGTTCCGGATACACTGACTACCATGGGCTCTCAAACGCTTTCCCAGCGCCTGACCGAAGGGCGCCTTCCGGTTGGCGAAGCGTTGCGCTATGCCATGATGCTGGCGGAATCGCTGCGCAAACTGCACGACACCGGCCAGATTCACGGCGCCGTTTCGCCGGCTTCCATCTTCCCTGGCGAGTCCGGATTAGAACTGTCCCCGGCAGATCCTTCCGACGAGATCACGCCATACACCGCACCCGAAGTCGTCTCCGGACGTCCGGCCGAGGCAGTCAGCGACATCTTTTCGTACGGCGCGGTATTGTACGAAATGCTCACCGGCCGCGTAGCATTCGAAGGTGACACACCGGCCGCACTGGCTGAGAGCATTGTGAACACCCAGCCCGAGTCCACCGGGAGTCCGGCGGCGGACCGGCTGCTGGCGTCCTGTCTGGCCAAGGATCCGTCCAGCCGCTGCCAGCGGATGCAGAAGGTGATCCTCGAGCTCAAGCTGCTGGGCGTGGCCGCGCGTAAGGCCGAGGCGGTGCCGCGCCGCGAGATGGTCGAAGCCAGGCAGGAAAAGGCCGCGGAAGCTCTTAGTACGGTGCAGAAGCAGATCGCGGCGTTCACCGAGCAATTGGCGGCTGCCCACGACCGGTCCGCCCGCGCCGAACACGAGATACAATCGCTCAACGAACACATCGGGGCGAGCCTGGTTCCCAACCTGGAGTCGTTTGCCGGCCGTTTCGAGTCGCTGGAGCAAAGTCTGACCGGCATCGCCGACCGGCTCAGCGGACTGGAACAGGCCGAACCACTCAGCGCCCTGCAAAATCAGGTCGCCGCGGTCAGCGAACAACTGGCAGCCAGCCACGAGCGCTCCGCGCGCGCCGAACAGGAGATTCAGTCACTGAACGAGAGCATTGGCTCTCGCCTCGGCCCCAGCTTGGAGTCTTTTGCCGGCCGCCTCGCACAACTCGAGCAAACCCTGACCGGCATTTCCGGCCGGCTCGACAGCTTGGAACAGGGCCTCGTCACGCTCAGCGATCAGGCTGTCCAGGCGAATACCGAGACTACGGAACGATTCACCAGCGTGGAAGGTTCGGTCGGCTCGGTGCGCGACCGCGTGATCCATGTCGACGAGCTGGTTGCGCCCATGGGCGCGCGCCTCCAGGGGGTGGAAGCGGGCGTCAACTCCGCAAACCAACATGCAGCGGGAGAACGGGATCGGATGCTGGCGGATATCCAGGTGCTGGAAGCGCAACTGAAGGAACATGCCGCGGCGATCGAATCCTCCCGGTCTGCTGCCGCTCAAACAGACGATCTGGTGGAACGTGTCGTCGAAGCGCTGGAATCCCTTCAGTCCTCAATCCTGGAGCAGCCCGCCGACGAAGCGCAGGAATTGAACTGAGCCGGGGCTGGAGGCCTGAACCAACCGGTCTTTTTCCGGCCCGGTCCCGGCAACGTCCGGGTGGCGGCTCCGCAGCCTAGCGCAACTACCGCTGCCCGCCTCGCTGCATCAACCGACTCGATCTCCCCGCAGGGCGGCCCGTGAGGAAGCGGCCGGCTGCTCCCGCCCCTTCCATTGCGCTCCCTTCCCGCGCCACCGGTCCCACGCGGATCGCAGGGTGGCGGCCAGGTAGAACAGCGCCACCAGTGGCAGGCCCACCGCTTCGTAGGCCGGGCGCCGGAAGAAGCGCAGCGCGGGCCAGTAACAAAGCGTCATGAGAAGCCATGCCGCCGCTCCGAGCCATCGTGCAATGCCGGAGGCCGCCAGCGCCAGCACCGGCGGAGCCGCGTACGTCAACAGCAGGCCGGCGATGGTGGCCGCCAGCAGCCAGGTGGAGTGGTGAAGCTGGGTGAAGGCGCTGCGCGAAATCATCCGGCCTGCCTCGCCGAACGTAGCGTAGCCACGCTGCGTGTCTCTTCGCTGGCCGCGAGCCACACCTTCCCGCCGCGCCGTTTGATCGCGCGGCCAGTGCGCAGTCGTCGATCCAAGCGCCGCAGATGGCACCGATGCCGCCAATCGCGGCCAGTGCGTCGCGCCGCACCAGCATGCATCCGCCCGCCGCCGCCGCCGTGGACCGCCGCGGATTACAAATCCACGCCGGCGGATACAGCAGAAAAAAGAAGAAGACGAAGGCCGGCATCAGAGCCCGCTCGGCCGTGGTACGGCAGCTCAGTCGCGCCATGTACGACACCAGGTCGTAGCCGCCGCGCTGCGCGCGCGCCACCAGGCTGTTCAGGTTGGAAGGCGGATGAGTAATGTCGGCATCGGTGAGCAGCAGATACTCCGGCGCGCGCCGCTCCGCTTCCCCAACCCCCTGGCTCACCGCCCAGAGCTTGCCCGTCCATCCCTCGGGCAAGAGCGCCGCGCCCACCACCGTCAGCAGCTCCGGGGCTGCCGCGGCCCGCGCCGCTGCGGCGGTGCCGTCGGAGCTCGAGTCATCCACCAGAACGATATGAAACTCGCCGGCGTAGCCCTGCCCCGCCAGCGAACGGATCGCCTGGCCCACCACCGCGGCTTCGTTGCGCGCCGGAATCACCGCCGCCACGCCGGGCAGAGGTGGAGCGGGAGCGTCCACTGGCGGACCGTATTCCACCCGCCAGAAACCGCCGCGAAAAACGAGCAGGTAAGCCCACGCGGCCAGGGTTGCCGCGCCAAGCAGAGCCAATATCATTGACGACGCGCCTGAAACCCCTCATTATCCTCCGGCGGCGCAGCTCCATGCCGGCTGCATCGGCCTGTGAGACACTCGATCCATACCATGCAACCTGAACCGTGGCTGCGCGGGCCGATTCCGGATTTGAGTCCTCTGCTGGCGCCGATCCTCTATTCCTTTCGGCAAGCATACGAGGACCTGGCGGAACATACAGAGGGGCTTTCCACGGCGCAGATTTGGGCCACGCCTTACGGGGGCGGCTCGGTTGGGTTCCATTTGCGCCATATCGCCGGAAGCACCGGCCGCCTGATGACCTACCTTCGCGCCGGGAACCTGACACCGCAGCAGTTGGCCGCGCTCCAAAACGAGCAAGAACCCGGCGCCGGCCGCGATCAACTTCTGGCGGAGATGCGTGGCGCCTTCACGGAGGCGGAGAGAGTGGTGCGCTCGATCGATCCTGCGACATTGGCGGAGCCCCGGTTCGTTGGCCGCCAGCGGCTTCCCAGCACCGTCATCGGCCTGTTGACGCACATCGCGGAGCATACCGCGCGCCATGTGGGTCAAGCCATCAGCGCCGCCCGCCTGGCGCGGGCGCCGCAGGGCCCCTAGCGGGCGCCCTCCGCCGCTATCCAGGGGCAAGCTAAACCACGCCCCACCAATGCGGTGCGTCCCGTGGGGATGCTTCGGCTCGCCAGCCTCCCATGACCAGGAATCGCCCGCCCGCACCAATCGGCCCCATCGCGGCCATGCGCGCTACACTGATCTCTGGGAGCACGCGAGCGTGGCTACGATTGCATCCACTGCGTCTGAGGGCGCGACCGACCGCCGGTTCGAAGGGCTCTCGCCGGAAGAGCTCATCCACGCTTTCCGCCTGATGCACACCGCCCGGCGTATGGACGACCGCGAGGTGGCGCTGAAGCGCCAAAACCGGATTTTTTTCCAGGTCAGCGGCGCCGGACACGAGGCGCTGCAAGTGGCGGCGGGCCTGGCCTTGCGCGCCGGCGAAGACTGGGTCTACCCTTACTACCGCGATCGGGCGTTGTGCCTGACGCTGGGCGTGACGCCGTACGAAATGCTGCAGCAGGCGGCCGGCGCGGCCGCAGACCCGGCCTCGGGCGGGCGCCAGATGCCGTCGCATTGGGGACACAAGCGATGGAACATCGTGAGCGCTTCGTCGCCCACCGGCACCCAGTTTCTGCAGGCGGTGGGCTGCGCAGAAGGGGCGCGCTACCACGGCAATAAAAGCGAAATCACGCTGGTCACGTGCGGCGACGGCGCCACCAGCGAAGGCGAGTTCTGGGAAGCTCTCAACGCCTCCTGCCTGGCGGGGCTGCCGGTCCTGTTTCTGGTGGAAGACAATGGCTACGCCATTTCCGTCCCCGTCGAAGTGCAGACCGCGGGCGGCAGTATCTCGCGTCTTGCCGAAGGCTTTCCCGGTCTATTCCGCCAGGAAGTGGACGGCACGGATTTCCTGGCGTCCTATCGCGTCATGAAAGCCGCGGTGGAATGGTGCCGCATGGGGAAGGGGCCGGCGCTGGTGCACGGGCATGTCATCCGGCCGTACTCGCACTCGCTCTCCGACGACGAGCGCCTTTACAGGGCTGCCGCTGAGCGCGCCGCTGAGGCAGAGCGCGACCCTGTCCTTCTATTCCCGAAGTATTTGATTGACGAGGGCGTGATTGACCGCCACATGCTGCAGCGCATCACGCACGAAATTGACCAGGAAGTCCACGACGCCACGCACCAGGCATTGCTCGACGAACCTCCTGCGCCGGCAACCGCTCTGACGCATCTTTATTCGGACCAGGTCGATCCCACCGCGGACACATTCCTGGCGCCGGCGTATTTCAGCGGGGCGCCCATGACCATGGTGGATCTGCTGAATGCGACGCTGCATGAGGAGATGCGCCGTAACCCGCAGATGGTGGTCTTCGGCGAGGATGTGGCCGATTGCAGCCGCGAAGCTTCTTTGAGCGAAGTGAAGGGCAAGGGCGGCGTCTTCAAGGTCACCGCCGGCCTGCAGCGGGAATTCGGCTCGCGGCGCGCGTTCAACAGCCCGCTGGCGGAGGCCGCCATCGTCGGCCGTGCCATCGGCATGGCGACGCGCGGCCTGAAACCAGTGGTCGAGATCCAGTTTTTCGACTACATCTGGCCCGCCATGATGCAGCTTCGCGAGGAAATGGCCACCCTGCGATGGCGGTCCCACAATGCGTTCGCCTGCCCCGCGGTGATCCGCGTGGCGATCGGCGGCTATCTCAACGGTGGATCCGTCTACCATAGCCAGTGCGGCGAGGTCGCGTTCACCCATATTCCCGGGCTACGGGTGGTGATGCCATCGTGCGCCATCGACGCTTGCGGTCTGCTGCGCACGGCGATGCGCTGCGATGACCCCGTGCTGTTTCTCGAGCACAAGAAACTCTATCGCGAGCCGTACAACCGCTCACCGCACCCCGGAGCCGAGTTCACAATTCCGTTCGGCCGCGCCCGCCTGGTGAAGCCGGGGCATAGCCTCACCGTGGTGACGTACGGAGCGCTGGTGCAGAAGGCGCTGCTGGCGGCTGCCCACATCGAGCGGCACGAACCATCCCTCAGCATCGAAATCCTCGACCTGCGGACTCTGGCCCCGTACGATTGGGAAGCGATTCGCGCTTCCGTGGAAAAGACCAGCCGGGTGATTGTGGCGCATGAAGACTGCTTGTCTTGGGGCTATGGAGCCGAATTGGCGGCCCGCATCGCCGACGAGCTCTTCGACCGGCTCGATGCTCCCGTCCGCCGCGTGGGCGCGCTCGATACCTGGGTGGGTTACCACCCGCAACTGGAAAACGCCACCCTGCCGCAAACGGAAACGCTGATCGCGGAGATCGAGCGGCTGCTCGGTTACTAAGGCCCGTCAGGAAGATCACCCGCTCCATCGCCGGCCTGCGAAGCCGTGCCGGATTATCCGTTGGCCGTTCCAGCTTGACGACAGCCTTCCGTCTGGTGTATAGATACAACTGTATGTACAAATCATACAGTTGGACGGACGCGCAATGAATGCGGGGTTCCTGACGGTCGATCCCAACGATCGGCGTCCGGCCTACCAGCAGATCGCGGTCGGCGTGAAAGAGTTGATCGCGCGCGGCGAGCTGACCGAAGGCATGGCCTTGCCTTCCGTGCGACAGATGGCGGGCGACCTCGGCGTCAACTTCAATACGGTGGCGACTGCTTACCGCGAGTTGCAGGAGGAAGGGCTGATAGCGGTCAAGCCAGGGTCGGGCGCCGTGGTGACGTCACGAACCGCGGCAGGCAAGCCAGAGGGACTGACCAGGCCCCTGCGAACCGCTCTGGTGAACCTGATTTTGTCAGGCATGCCACGGGCCCAGATCCGCAGCCTGGTGGCGGATCAACTCCGGGATCTTGGGGTTGCGGGTAAAGGAGACTGGAGATGATTTCGTTTGCGATCCCCTATGCCGTAACCTGGGCGGTCAGACTCTTCGGCGTGCGCCACGTGCTGCGCGCACCGCGGTTCTACGGCCCGGATTGGTGCTGCGACTGCCGCGTCGCGCCCGGCTTCTACGAGAACGAAGGGCGTGCGCTGATGCGATCACTGCAGGCCAGGGTCTTAATGCCGTTGGTCGTGGAGGCCGCTCTGGGGATGTTGTTGTGGAGCCAGGGTCGCTTCCTCGCCGCAGGCGCGATGGAGGCTTCGGCCGCAGCCGCCGCCTATCTCTTTCACCTCTCGCTGCTGCGCGGTGTCGCCTGGCGGGCGTGGCGATACGCGGTTCCAGTCCCAGACCCAGTGTCTTCGTTAGCCGTTTCGCTGCGGCAGCGGAAGATCGCGGATTATCAGCGGCCCTGGCTGGAATGGACCCTTCGCGGCGCGGTCGGCGTCGTGCTGGTGCTGCTGGGCGTGGCGCTCGCCAGGCCGGATGCGGGTGAAAACGTTGCGCGACTGGTGGGCTTACCCGGCGTCACCCTCTATGCTGTGCTGGGGCTCATGCTGGCGAAACATGCCGCAGCGGCCTGGAGGGTCTTCGGCACTCCCGCCGTGAGCCCCGAGCAGTTCATGGAGGTGCAGGACGCGGCGCGACGCCACTTGGCACTCGTGTGCGACTACCTGAGGGCGGTCGTGCTGACACCGCTACTTTGCTGGGTGGCTCTGCAAGGGTTTCCCGGGCTCCGCGCAGCGCGCCTGTACTTGCTGGTCGGCCCGCTCGCCGCAGTTGCGTTGGTGGGGTTGGCGCCGCTAGTGCAGAGCGAACGCCAGTTGGTGAAGCTCGGTCGCAACCTCCGCACGCCGCTCGACCGTTACCGTCCCGTCGCGGCGACGCCGCCCGAGGGCAGTTTCTACCTGGTTGGCCGGCTATGTTTTCGGCCGGGCGAAACGGCGATGCTCATGCGAGGCCCCGGTGGGCTCGCTCTCAACGGCAGCTCGTTGAGAACGCGGGCATGGCTGGTTTACGGGGCCGGCTGGATCGTGATTGGTGTGGCGATGGTAGCCTGGAAGTGAATTGCGATGGCGGCGCCGGTTAACCAACCATGACAGCCGGCGTCCTTTTAACAAGGCCGCAAGTTATGGAGCATTTATGAACCACATACTCGGGAAAAGAACAGCCCTCGTTTTGGCCAGTCTCCTCCTTCGGTCGGCGGCCGCGTTCGGCCAAACGCCGGCTGCCGCGACGCCGGATGCAAAACCGGCGGAAACGGCGCCAACGCCCGCGGCCGTCAAACCGCCGGCCGGCGGTTGGGCATTCGAGGTAGCCACCATTCGCCCGGCCAAGATGCCGTCCCAGACCGACCTAATGAACGGCAAAATGCACGTCGGTATGAAGACCGACGCGGCGCGTGTGGACATTGGCTTCATGTCTCTCAACGACCTGATCTGCGCTGCTTACAAGGTCAAGTCGTACCAGGTCTCGGGGCCGGACTGGATGGGCGCCATGAACGAGAGATTCGACGTGCTGGCCAAGATGCCCGAGGGCGCAACCAAAGACCAGGTGCCGGAAATGCTGCAAGCGCTGCTGGCCGACCGTTTCAAACTGGCGATCCATCACGATTCAAAAGAACGGCCGGTGTATGCGCTGATCGTGGGCAAGAACGGCTCGAAGCTGAAAGAGTCGCCTCCCGATGCACCCGCGCCGGCCGCGGCCGACAAGTCGGAGGCGGCCCCAGGCGAGCCGCCCGCCGACGCCGCGCCGCCTAAAGATGCGGCTCCTCAAATGAAGTTCCGCGCCAATGCCGACGGCTCGGGCACCGCCACTGTGCGCGGCCCGGATGGACCGGCCAAGATGAGCTTCGGACCGAACGGGATGCACCTGGAAATGGAGAAGATGACGATGGCCAAGCTGGCCGAGACGTTGACTCCGTTTCTGGACAAACCGGTACTGGATATGACGGAGCTGAAAGGCAACTACCAGGTTGCGCTCGACCTGGCGATGGATGACCTCAAGAACGTTGCCCGCAAGATGGGAGTGGCGACGCCTGGAGCTTCCTCCCTGGTGGGCGGAGACGCGGGCAAGCTGCCCTCCGACGCCGCTGCGGACCCATCCGGCTCGATATTCACCAGCGTCCAACAGCTCGGCCTGAAGCTGGACCCGCGCAAACTGCCGCTGGACCTGATCGTAATCGACCACATGGAAAAAATGCCGACCGACAACTAGTCGATGCCTGGCGGCCGCAGGTAGGACAGACGATCGCCTTGTGTCGTCTGTCAAAGTGGCACCCCTAAACGCAGCATGACAGACCAGGAGAGGCGCCGCATGACAGACCACGAAAGGCGATGGGCTGTCCTACTGCTCAGCGGATTATAATTGCCGTATGCCTGAAACTTCCTTTCCTCGTCGAAACTTTCTGCGAGGCGTGAGCGCGGCGACGGCCCTATCGTACTCGCGCGTCTACGGCGCCAATGAACGCATCCAGCTCGGCCTGATCGGCTGCGGTGAGCGGGGCCGCTACGACGCGGGCAATTTCGTCAAGACCGGCACGGTGGAAGTCGTAGCGCTGTGCGATATCTGGGGCGCGCAGATTGACAAGGCGAAACAGGATTCGCCCCACGCGCGGACCTTCACCGATCATCGCGCGCTGCTCGAAAGCAGGGACATCGACGTGGCCCTGATCGGCACGCCGGACCACTGGCACGTGCCGATCGCCATCGACGCGCTCCACGCCGGCAAGGACGTATACGTGGAGAAGCCGCTGAGCCTCACCATCGAGGAGGGACCAGCGGTGGTCAAGGCGGCGCGCATCAACAACCGCATCTGCCAGGTGGGCATGCAGCAGCGTTCCGGCAAGCACTATATTGAAGCCAAGCGCGAGTACATCGACAGCGGCAAGATCGGCAAAGTGACGCTGGCCCGCACCTGGTGGTACGGCAACGGCTATCACTTACGCAAAGCGCCCGACTATCTCAAGACCAAGCCGCAGGACCTGGATTGGGCGCACTACCTGGGCCGTCTGAAATGGCGCGACTGGGATCCACAGCAATACTGGAACTGGCGGGCATATCTGGATTTCGGCGGCGGGCAGGTGACGGACCTCTTCACCCACTGGATCGACGTTGTGCACATGTTCCTCGGCTCTGATGTGCCGAGTTCGGCGGTAGCCGCCGGCGGTGTCTACAACTACAAGGACGGGCGAACCGCCCCGGACACCATCAACGTCCTGCTGGAATACCCCGCCCAATTTACCGCGACGTTCGAGGCCACGCTCGCGCCGGGAATCGGTGGCGCCGCATTGGAGATCGCCGGCACGCAAGGACGCTTGTACATCGACCGGCAGCACTACGAATTCCGCGCGGCGGGCCGGGGATCCGAGCCGGTAGTGGTGCAGGCGGCCAGCAACATCGACATGGACCACGTGGAAAACTTCCTGGAGTGCGTGAAGTCGCGCCAATTGCCCAACGGCGACGTGCTAGCCGGGCACCGTTCGGCGCAGGCCTCGCACCTTGGCAACATCGCCTACATGCAAAAGCGCCGCATCGATTTCGATCCCGGGAGGGAAGAGATCCAGCCGTTCTAGCGGGGTGGGGCGGATGCCCGCGTCCGCGCGAGTTTTCGGCAGCGCTGGCGGTCTTGCCGCGGCGTTACGCGCAACCCGCGGTCGCGCGGCGGACAAGAGGCGTCCACCCTGCTGCCCTTACCGCGCGGAGGGAATCTTGGGCTTGCCTCCGCTGGTCTCGATCAACTTCGTGAGCAGGTCGACCGCTTTATCGATCGGGAGAAGATCGGCCACCGAGAGGGGAGTGCGGCCGCGCCCATCTTTCTCATCCAGCGGAGCCCCTTTGCCGGCGAGAAACTGTATCACTTCGCAAATCTGCTGCTGCGTGGAGGCGGCAGCCGTAAAGCTGACCGCGGCATGCAGCACCGTGGCGCCCGCGCTGTTGACGGCCTTTACGTCCTGGTCGAACTGATAGGCGTATTGGACCGCTTCGATACGGCCGCTGCCGGCGGCAGCCATCAGCAGGGTCGCGCCATCCTGGGCCTTGAGCTTAGGATTGGCGCCGGCGGCGATGAGCGCCTGCATCACCTGCAGTTGATGGGCGCGGGCGGCCAGCAGCAGCGGAGTCTGCTCGCCGCTGACGAAGCGGAACGGGTTGCCCCCGCCTTCGCCGCGGCCCGGCGGATCGGCCTTGGCCGTCCGCGCATTGGGGTCTGCGCCTTTGCTGAGCAGGTTTTTCACCAGCTCAAGCTGGCCCGATTGGGCCGCCAGATGGAGCGGCGCGTTGCCGGCGCGATCGGCGATGTTCGGATCGGCGCCCGCATCCAGCAGCGCGCCTGCAGCCGCCACCGACTTGTAGGAAGCGGCCACGTTCAAAGCCCTCACACCGTCGGGTAGCGCGGTATTCGCATCGGCGCCGGCCTGGAGCAGAAGGCGCACGCTGGGTGCGTCGTTCTTGATGGCGGCAAACACCAGCGCCGTGAAACCAGCTTTCGACGCAGTAAGGACATCGGCGCCGTGCGCAATGAGCGTCTTCACCACGTCGGAATGGCCCTCGGCTGCGGCCCACATGAGGGCAGTTTGTCCCTTGCGCGATTCGGCGGCATTGACGTTGACGCCGCGCTCCATCAGTTGATTCACCGCCGCAACGCTTCCCGCGTTCGCCGCGCTCATCAGCGCGGTGGCGCCGTCCCATCGTGCCGCGTTTGGGTTGGCGCCCGCCGCCAGCAGCTTCGCCACCAGTGCGGCATTGCCGTTGGCGCAGGCCAGTGTCAGCGGCGTCTCGCCGTATTCGTCCGCCGTGTTGGCGCGGGCGCCGGCTGTCAGCAGCAGGCCGGCGGCGTCGGCATCATCCAGGTAAACGGCCCAGGCCAGCGCGGTCGCGCCATCCGGCTGAGCGGCGTTCAAGTCGGCCTTGGTGGCAATCAGGGCGGCAACCGCCCGGTCATCGCGACGCTTCACGGCATCCAGCAGACGCAGGTCCGCGGCAGCCAGTGACGAGGCGAGCATCAGGGCAGCGGCCAGCACGGCCAGTTGAACCGGCCAGGACGGCGCCGGGTTGACAAGCGGCGCGCCGGCGATCGACCTGCCCCAGCAACGGGGGAATACGCCCTTTCGCACTGCCCTAGACACCAGCCAGGAGTTGGAGTTCCCCGGTGCTATCACCCAGTTTCTCGGGCGCAGGCACGCCGGCCCGGTCCAGCATGGACAGCAGCAGGTTATTCATCGGCGTCTCCTTGGGGTACCGGATGTGGCGCCCGCCGCGCACGTCGCCGCCTGCCAGCACCAGCGGCAGGTCATGATGCGTGTGCGCATTGCCGTCGCTGATGCTGCTGCCATACAGAATCAGCGAATGATCCAGCAGGGTGCCATCGCCGTCTGGCGTCGACCGCAGCTTGTTCAGCAGGTATGCAAAGGTCTCCACGTGCAGATGGTTGATCTTGACCACCTTCTCGATCTTCACCGGATCGTGCATGTGATGCGTGACGGAATGGTGGCCATCGGTGACGCCGATCGACCGGTAGCTCCGGTTACTGCCCTCGCGCGCCATCATGAAGCTGACCACGCGCGTCATGTTGGTCTGCCAGGCGATCGTCATCAGGTCCATCATCAGGTGGGCATGATCGCTGAATTCCTCGGGCACGGAACCTGGCCGCTGCATCAGCGGCACCTTCACCGCCGCGTTCTGCTCCTCGGCTCTCTGGATGCGGCGCTCAATGTCGCGGATGGAGTCCAGGTACTCCGCCAGCTTGTTCCGGTCGCCGGGCCCGAGGCTGTTTTCCAGGCGTCCAATATCTCCGCTCACATAGTCCAGAATGCTGCGCTGCTCCTTGAGACTGGCCAGCCGCTCCTTGGGGTCGGTGGATGTGCCGTCGCCAAACAGCCGCTCGAAGACGTTGCGCGGGTTCACTTCCACAGGCAGCGGTGTGGTGGGACTGCGCCAGGATATGGTGTTGGTGTACGCGCAGCTGTAGCCGCTATCGCAGTTGCCTGCCAGGGTAGGCTCCTCGAGCCCGATTTCCAGCGATGCCAGCTGCGTGGTCTGGCCGAATGTTCTGGCGGCGATCTGGTCGGCCGATACGCCGGAATGGATGTCGGCGCCTTCGGTCTTCTTGGGATGAACCCCGGTCAGCCAGGTGGCCCCGGCGCGCGCATGGTCGCCGGCGCCGTCGCCGAGCGCGCGGCCGTTCACCTGGGCAAGGCCGCTCATTACCAGCAGGCGGTCGCGGAACGGCTCCAGCGCTTTCATGGTAGGAGCGAACTCGAAGCCGGCGCCCTCCGCAGCGGGCGTCCAGCGGTCCATGATGATGCCGTTGGGCACGTAGACAAAGCCCAGCCGGAGCGGCTGCTTGGGCACACTGCTGCCGCGGCCGAGGGCCGGCACCATGGCATCGAGAAACGGCAAGGCCATAACGGCGCCGGCTCCGCGCAGAAATGAGCGGCGGGCAAGAGACTCCTTTTTGATGATCATGGTTCCCGGGTTCTCCTCATTTGAAAAGGCACGCTATTCACGATGCCGGTGATGAGAGCGGATGCGCGATAGTCATCGCCAGCCGCTTCACGTACAATCTGCCGCACCGTCGGCATGTCATAATACTCGAGCCCGCGCCCCAGCGAATAGGTCAGCAGCTCGGCGGTGAGGGTCGAAACAAACTCGTCGCGGCGCGCCGTTAGCAGCGCCTGCCTGAGCCCGGCCGGGCCGTCGAACAGGGTGCCGTCCGGCAGCTTGCCCGTGGGGTCGATGGGGCCGGCGGCGTCCTTCACCCGCCACTTCCCTACCCCGTCGTAGTTTTCCAGCGCGAAGCCGAGCGGATCCATGCGAGAATGGCAGCTCGCGCAAACGGCGTTGGCGCGATGCGTCTCCATCTGCTCGCGCAAGGTCAGCAGCCGGCCATCCTTGTCCTGAGGCTTCAACTCGGGTACGTCGGGCGGAGGCGGCGGGGGAGGCGCGCCGAGCAGGGTCTCGAGAATCCACTTGCCGCGCTGCACCACCGACGTGCGGTCTGGATAGGAAGTCACCGTGAGAATGCTGCCCTGGCCCAGCAGCCCGCCTCGCTCGGAGCCGGTGAGCGCCACCCTGCGAAACTGCGACCCGTAAACATTGGGGACGCCATAATGCTCCGCCACCCGCTGGTTCAGGTATGTGTAATTGGCGTTGAGCAGATCCAGCACGCTGCGGTTCTCGCGCAGAATGCTCTGAAAGAACAGGTTGGTCTCTTCACGGAAGCCGTCGCGCAGGCTCTCGTCGAATTCGGGAAAGGCGTCGGGGTCCGGGCGGGCGATGGCGAGATTGCGGAGATACAGCCACTGGCCGGCGAAATTATCCACCAGCGCCTGCGAGCGACCGTCCTGCAGCATCCGCTCCACCTGCTGCCGCATCACGCCGGGGTCGTGCAGCTTGCCTTGCCTGGCAAGGTCCAGCAACTGCTCGTCGGGAGCACTGCTCCATAGGAAGAACGAGAGGCGCGAGGCCAGATCGTAGTCGCCCAACCGGTACACGGCGCCGGGTTCGAGGCCTTTCGGGTCGCGCTCGATCCGGAAAAGGAAGTCGGGCGAGACCAGCAGCGCGCGCAGCGCCTTCTCAATGCCGAACTCAAAACCGGATTGGCGGCTGCCGTCATCGTAGAAAGCCATCAGCGGCTGGATATCCGCCTCGGTCACGGGACGGCGAAAGGCGCGGCCCGCCAGTGTCGCCAGGATGGTATGGGCACAGGAACGCTGGTCCTTGGCCGCCGACGGCCGGCACGTGAAAATCTTTTCGCGGCTCGCCGTGTCACCGGCGCCCGTCGGGTTGAACGGACCGGAGACGACGACGCTGCGAAATGCCGGCAGGGCTGCGCCGTTGCCCACTTTAAAACGCTGGATGCTTACGCCATCCAGGCGCACATCCAGTTCGGCCGGCGTCCCGGCCGGAGCGGCGTGACCCTCCGCAGGCGGTGGCGCGCCGCGGCCGCCGGGAGACTCCATTTCGGGCTTGGCGGATTCGCGCAGAAAGGTCGCGGCCACCGTTCGCTCTCCGGCTTTGACTGGCAGCCGCACCTCGATCTTGCGCGGGTGCTCGCCGCCGCCGGCATTGACGCGAATCAGATACTCGCCATCGAGAGGGAAGTAATAGGAGAACGACATGCCGCCCGCCGAATCGAACGGAAGGTCGTCGCCGGCGCGCTCATTCCGCTGCCTGCGCTCACCGCCGGCGCGGAGCGATTGCGCCGGAACAAACTCCTCCTCGGAAACACCCACGGTCGGATCGCCCACCGCCAACCGGCTGATCGTGCGCGCGGCGGCCATGTACCGCTCGATCAGTGCGGGCGACGCCGAAAGCACGTCGGCGATGTTGTCGAAACCGTAGCCGGAATCATCGACGGGAAGCATCCCGCCTGGCTTGACGTCGATCGCCAGCAGGTCGCGAATCGCGTTTGAGTATTCGGCTCGATTCAGACGGTGCAGGGCGGGGCGGCCGGGATTCGGATGCGCGGCCGCAGCGGCATCCAGCGAGCCGGCCAGCCAGTTGGTGAACGCCGAGGCCGCCGCCTTGTCAGGGCGCGGCATTCCGGCGGGCGGCATTTCCCCCGTCCGAACCTTGCGCAGCACTTTCTCGAGCACCGCCGCGTTAGTCCCCGGATGCGAGAAATCCATGCCTTCCAGGACCACGCCGGCAGTTTTCGCCTTCGCGCTGTGGCAGAAGACGCAGTATTGATTGATCAGCCCGGCTGGAGCAGCGCCGGGCGGCACTTCCGCGAACGCCCAGGGCGCAAAAAGAGCTGTTGCCGCCGCGGCTGCGGACAGCCCAACCCGACGAATGGCGCGCCCCTCCACTAGATGAATGCCCTACTCCTATGTTCCTTTAGATTGAAGGCGAAATCAACCGTCGCCGGGTTACACGTCAGCCCATCTTCGTGCGTGTTTCGCTTCCAAAAAGCACCGCCGGTGTCTTTTTCACCCTGCGATCCGCGCTACTGCGAAGGAACCGGGGTCGGCTGGTGCGCTACCGTGTGCAGCGTGATATCGACCTTATCCTCCACGCGCAGAAACAGAGTGCTGGGATTCTTTATTCCCCACTTCTGGTAGGGGACGCTAAACCGGGCCGTGATGGCGTACTGGCCACCGTTCACGCGGACTTCAACCGGCGCCACCAGTTCGTGTTCTGCGCCGTGAATCCCAAACGCCCCGTGCACCTGCATCTGGCTGATGCCTTGCGGCGCCAGCCGCCCTTCCACGCGGTCGGGGCGAAATACGATGTCCGGGAAGCGCGAACTCTCCAGAATCTCTTTGTGCATTTTGCGGTCGCGCGTATCGTTACCGCTGGCCCCGCTGCGCGCGTCCACCAGCAGTTCGCCGGAAGCCTTGCCGGAGACCGGATCGAAACGGATAGCGCCGCGCTTCAGCTGGAACGTGCCGCGCACCGTGTGCAGCACGTCGCCCAGTGTGAATTCGACTTTGGATTGCCCGGGGTCCATTTCCAGCGCAAGCTCTTGCGCGTGGAGCGGAAGCATCAGGGCCAGCGCGCAGGGCGGCAAGATCAGAAGAGAACGCAGGTAACGGATCATGACCTCAGCATTTGCCAGCCGAGGGCGAGCCCGTTGGCGGCGGAATCCCGGATCGAAAGCTCGCCAACGTGCATAGCCAGTATGCGGGAAAGCAAGCGGGGGCGCGCGGCAAAAGCGTGCAGCACGCGGCTGCGGAGGCGGCCATTCCGGTCGAGCAGCAGCATCAGGTTAGCCATGTATTCGGGACGCCGGCCCAGCCGCCGGTGGGCAGCGCCGTAGCGCGCGAGGTTGCCTGCCGCCAGCGCCTCCACCAGAGCCTCCGCCTGCTGGAACAGGAGGCAGAGCCCCTCGCCGGTGATCGCATCCACTGAGCCTGAAGCATCGCCTGCCAGCGCCACATTGCCGCGCCAAACACTCTTCAGCCGGCGCGAAGTGGAAACTCCGCCGCGTTCGCTGGAGGCGGCGCTGGCCGCGGCCAGGCGCCGCGTCAGTTCCGGGAAGCGTGGCAGCATGTGGTCCAGGCGCTGGCGATGATCGCTGGAAATCAGCACCAGGCAAATCTCGCTTTCGCTGACCGGCGTCAGGTAGAGCTGGCAGCCATCGTCCCAGTGGATTTCCATGAAGTCGCTCCACGGAGTGATCCGGTAGTGCCGCCGGAAGCCATAGCGGCGGCTGTGATGCACCGAGGCATCGAGACCTGCCCAGCGCCGCACCGCCGAGTTGACGCCATCGGCGCCCACGATCCAGCGCGCGCGGAAAAGTTGGCCGGCGACGCGCACGCCTGCGGGCTCCAGGCCGCTGACGGAGGTGCCCCACAACAGGCGCACGCCGGCTTGGGCGGCGCGCTCCACCATCAATTCGTGCAGCGCCGTGCGCCGTATGCCGAATCCCACGCCCTGCGGGAAGGGGGCTTCTACTGCGAGATCCCCCTCACAAAAACGGATGCCGCGAAACGGCCGCCCGCCCGCTCCTTCCAGCGAGATGCCTATTGCGTGCGCGGCGGCTACGCCATCCGGCATGATGCCCTCGCCGCAAGCCTTGTCGATGGGTGGCTCGGAACGATCCGCTACCGCGACTTCGAAGCCCCGGCGGCGCGCTGCGATCGCCGCAGCGAGGCCCGCAGGGCCGCCGCCGATGACGAAGACATCGGTAGATGGAGTGAGAGCGCAGGTCATAAGGGGTCAGGCTTCAGCCTGCCAACGCCCGCTGGCGGACGCGTTCTTTCCGGGCTTCGAAGGGTCGCCGCTCCGAAAAGACCAGTCGGCACAGCGTCGCAATATTGATTGCAGTTCGCAAACGAAACGAGGGCGACACGGCCGGCGGCTTAGCGGACCGAGTTTCCCAAGCCTCCGGCGCCTGGCGGCGGCTGCTGCAGCCTCGCCAGTTCCTCGGCGTAGAGCGGATTGTGCGGGTACTCGTGCACCAGCCCTTGCAGAAGCGTGCGCGCCCGCCAAATATCGTGGTCGCGCAGCGCTGCAACCGCCAGCAGCAGCTTGGCAAACGGCGCCAGGTAGTGCCCCTTTTCGGAAGTGAGCTTGAGCTTCTCGATGCCCACCGTCTTGTCGGTTTCGCCGCCAGCCAGCCGCAACAGCCAGCGCATCGGCAGGGATTTCACGCTCAGCATGTAGTTCTCGACGCCAATCGCGATCCACGCGTCGTACATGCCCGAATGCGCCGCCAGCAGCCGCTCCGCGAGGATGCGGCTGGCCTTCATTTCCTGAAACGACGCCGCGTAGCGCTTCTCAATCAACGCCAGGTAATCGGAGTGCAGGCCATTCGCCATGATGGCGGCCAGCTGGTAATCGGGATTTTGCGGCTCGCGCGATGCCAGCCGGCGCGCTGCATCCAGGGCGCCGTCGAACTTGCCTTTGACAGCCGGGTCCGGCGAGAGCTTGTGGTCGGTGATGAAATGCTGCTCGTGAGTGAAGAACTCAGACTGCAAAATATGCAGACGGTCGAACTCTGAGAACAGATACGCGGCTGCGTCGGAAACCGGCCCCATCGGGTCGTCGGGGTGGGTGCCATTCCAGTCCGCAAACGTGCGATGCGCCTCGGCGAACTGAAGGTCGTACATTTGCCGGTAGCCCACTTCGAGCGGCGTCTCCGCCGCGCCAGCAGCGGCGAACGCACAGAAACAACCGGCGAGAATCAGGGTGCGAGGCGGCATGGATTCAGACGTTGTGGGCACAGCCGGCCGGGAACTCCGCAATCTGGCGCGGGTCTCCCACTCGATCCACCTTCCGGCTCACGGCTTGCGGTAAGTTCACGCTGCGCATCCCCTATTTTGAAAGTCCCCTGAGAAAAGCTTAACACTTGTTGCGACGCGGCTTCGACGAAAAGCGTTTCAGTCGGCCCGATTTTTGATAGGTAACACTAACTCTAACCCTTCAAATCCCGGAACGCCGCTTCAATCTCCTGCTTAGCTTCCGCGGTGGGCGGAGTCAAGGGAAGGCGCGGCGGGCCGCCGTAATAGCCATTCAGGTCCATGGCGTACTTCAAACCGGGAACGCCGTACTTCGCGGTCACCAGCGCGGACGGGCGGCCGATGCGGTTCTGCCAGTCCAGGCCGGCGGCCTCCTCGCGCGTGCGGAACGCTTCCCAGATGGCGATCACCGAATACGGCGCGGCGTTGGCATACGCCAGGATGGCGCCGCAGGCTCCCATCAGCAGCGAAGGCCATAGCGTGGGCGCCGAGCCCACCAGCACCTGGAACCCGTGCTTCACCTCGCGGATCATCTGCATCACTTTTTCGAGATTTCCGGAGCTTTCCTTGATGGCGATGATGTTGGGATGCTCGGAAAGCGCCGCCACCGCGTCGGCGGGAATGTCCACGCCGGTGGTCTGCGGCCAGTTGTAAATAATCAGCGGAATCTTCGCGCGATCGGCGACGGAGCGGTAGAACAGCATCTGGGCGTCGCCGCCGTTGATCAGGTTTTTGTAATAATGCGGCGTGCGCACCATGGCGGCCTTGTATCCCATTTCAGCAGCGCGGTTGGTGAGCATCGCGGTTTCGCGCACGCTTTCCACTCCAGTTCCGGCGATGAGCAGTTTTTCGGGCGCAGCATGTTTCGCCACTTGCTCCCACACCGCGTACTTTTCCGCTTCCGTCAGCATCACGCTTTCGCCGGTCGAGCCCATGACGACGTAGCCGGAGAGTGTTGTCCGGTTCCACTTCTCGACGTTGTGCTGGATCTTCGCCGTATAGATGTTGCCTTCGTAGTCGAACGGGGTGGTGATTGGTGGGAAAATGCCTTGTAGCTTCATGATGGGTTGAAGGCCGGCGCCAAAGCGCGGCCTGACATTCCACGATAACAATGTTCTCCCTGGAAATCGATTCGACTACCGGCGGCCGCGACCTGCTGATTGCGGAGCTATGGGAGCTGGGATCGGCAGGGATTGCGGAGTTGAGCGACACTCGCGTGCGCGCCTTCTTCGAGGGCGGCGCGGACCGCGCTGAGTTGCTCGCGCGCTACCCGGGTGCGGGGCTGCGCGAAGAGGAGAATCGCGATTGGGT
>Ga0181535_10002695_pt1 | contig 21378 bp, 17 predicted proteins | sample PEATcosm2014_Bin_44_FD_119774 | JGI IMG/M metagenome (GOLD analysis project Ga0181535, IMG submission 119774) | Peatland microbial communities from MTU Mesocosm Facility, Houghton, MI, USA - PEATcosm2014_Bin17_30_metaG | ecosystem: Environmental > Terrestrial > Soil > Wetlands > Peat | place... | reverse complement strand
CGGCGTAATGGAAGGCGTTATCGAAGGTGTTGTAGTGTTGGTAATGGTTTGTGTCACGGTCATTGTCACAGTGGGAGTTACTGACGATGTTATTGTTGCCGTCACCGACGGGGTTACCGTAGGCGTTACCGTCGCGGTGATGGTCCGCGTGACGGTTTGAGTGACCGTCGGGGTAATGGTCTGCGTAACAGTATAAGTCGGCGTTACCGTCGGCGTCGCAGTTTGCGTTATTGTGGGCGAAGCCGTCTGCGTAACGGACGGGGTAAATGTTGGCGTATAGGTGGAAGTCGGGGTGACCGTGGGGGTAAACGTCCTGGTAACCACGATAAACGCCACCTGGTTTGAATAATTGTTGTTCATTTCAGCTATGTTCTGAACGCCCGTGGGCGTCAGCGTCGGCGTATAAACAGGCGTGTTTGTAAATGTATAGGTGTATGTATAGGTGTATGTCACCGTAAAGGTCGGGGTCCTCGTGAAAGTCGGCGAGCCTATGACATAGAATTCATAAGCCCCGATGTCCGTCGTCCCTTCGTTCGGCCTTACCTTTCCGTCATAGTCGACCAGGGGGGCGCCTGTGTTTGTCCCGTGGTTCCTGCTTGTAGAGGTTGAAAGCAGGTGAAGGTCCGGCGTTCCGCTCGTCGCCGGGTTCACAACTTCACCGGCCGCCGTCACGCCAAAAATGCATCCCGCCCCGAAATGGCCGGAATTTGTCTGCTGCTGGAAAGCACAATACCGGAAATGACCCTGGCTTACGTTGAGCGCGCTTGCGTCAAGATGAAGGTCCGTCGTGTTTCCTATAAAAAGGTCGTTTAGCTCCAGCGAGAAGCCGTTGTCGTTGGTGCCTGTGTTCGCGTCATAATATCCGTAATAATTATTGAAGACCGTGCAGTTCGTCAGGTCCACGGCCATTATGCCGCTGCCGTCGTTGGAATAAACAGCCGCGTAATTTGTCCCGGTAAAACCGTATAAAAGGCAATTCGTCAGATAAACATACATTCCTGCGTTATTCTCGTTGCCGCTGTTCTTATAAATGCCGTATTCGAAAGCGTTCCCGACTATGGAGCACTGGTTGAAAGTCACGCTATGAATGTCGGTGTCGGTATGCACCACTGAATTGTTGGTGGTTGACGTGTCGGTCCTTTCAAGGGTGCAGTTCTGGAAATTGACGTTCGCGGTGACGTTGTTTATCTCTATAGTATAGCCGCCGCCGGAAGAATGGTCTATTATCACATTTGATATGGTAGTGGCCGTCCCGCCGCTGTAGTTTGCCTGGTATAGAATGGTGGGATTGCTTCCCGTCCCGGTTATGGTGTATGTGTTGCCGGCCTGGGATGTCACGTTCACATTTTTTCCGTTGGTGGTAAAACTGACATTATCCGTTATATTTGAATGCAATTCAAGGGTGTCGCCGTTCAGGACGGAACCGCTTGCATACGCCGCTGAAATGGTCAAATAGTTACAGCTGCCGCCCGTGCACACCGTCCAGGTGGTGCCGAACGCGGCAAAAGGCATCGCCATCATTAATAATATAAAAACAGGCAGACCGATGGGTCGGCAAACCGTGGTCGGCCTGTTTTTGATCATAAAAGCATCTCCTTTCTTATTTAATCAAAGCTAAAAACCAAATTCCCCGATATGTTCCTGTTTTACTCCCGCCATAATGGCGGCATATTTTTCCCTTTCGTCAAGCAGGGCAAAAAATTCCTTTTTCCACGGAAGCATGGTGGGCATCCTGTTCACCTGCACGGCAAAACACACCTCGTTCTGCACGCCGACCCCGACATTTGTAAGGGTCCAGATAACAAGCCTGTTTGAACCGAACGTTTGTTGTGTACAGCCGTTCGTGCAGCTCACAAAATCCGTGACCGCGGGTATGGTGTCCCAGATCGTAAACGATTCCGGGACAGAGCTGTTATTCTGGTAAATAAGGCAATAATTCACCGTGTCTCCGAGGCTGACTATGGTCGCGTCTTCGGTTTTTGTAAGGGAAATTATCAGGGGAGGCGTGGGTGTTGATGTAAGCGTCGGCGTCAGCGTCCAGGTCAGCGTCGATGTCAATGTGGGGGAAAGCGTCCAGGTTAAAGTCGGCGTCAGGGTCGGGGACATTGTGGTTGTCAAAGTCCAGGAAAGCGTCGGGGATATTGTAACGGTCTGGGTTATTGTCCTGGTCGGCGAAAAGATTATAAGCCCGACTGCGTTGGTTGTGTTTGAATCCGAGTTTGCCTGGTTCTGTACGCCTGTGGGTGTCGGGGTCGCCGCCGCGCTCACCGTAAAAGTAAGGCATGCGTAGGAATCCGCGTTATTGCCCGGGTTCATGTAAACATTCCATTCCTTGACGCACACTATAAGTGTGTATGTGCCGGGCGCGTAGGTCACGGGGACAGTCAGGGTAAGTGGCCCTCCTTCAATGCCGGAAATTGGGTAAGATGTTCCCGACGTGCACTGGCTCCCGCAGCCGAGATCCCTTCCGCCGTTCACATTGCATCCCTGGCAGAGAATGTTTTTTCCGCTTTCTGATACCTTAATGTCGGTCCCGGCCCCGGCCGTCGGCAGGGAGCAGGTTGAGCCTGTGCGGAAAGCCACAAAATAACCGAGCGTATCGTTATTGCCGGCCAGGGTATAGGTGAAATTTACCGACATATTCGCCCCGGCTGCCACTGTCGAGGGAGCTATGGTGATGCTCCCGCTTGTGACGGTTGCGGCATGCATGGCCGCCGTGAATCCGGCTATAAAGACAAACGCAATAATTATCACGCGGCAGGCCCCGGACATTTCCTTCATTACGAAGTTTTTCATAACCTGCCCCCTTCCCCCGCCGGCCAACCGTTGTCGCGCATTACCCATGGTAACTCAGTGCCCTCAAAATACGCTTTCCCGCCGCCTGAGCCCGGCCCCGTCCCGTAAAGATAATTTTTCTGGTCCAGCAGCGCGAGGAACTCATGGTTCCATTCGTTGTCGTCGGTATATGATGTTATCTTCCCCCAGAAACACACGGTAACATATGAGTTTGCCGGGATGGTTATCGTCCACAAGAGCAGCGACCCGGCCTGGGTGCATGAATTATCGCATCCCTGGTAAGTGTAAACGGACGGTATCGTGTCCCATACATGGAACCCGACCACCGGCGATCCCGACCCGTTTGACACCGTGATGCAATATGTGACGGTGTCCCCGAATACGGCCGTTGACTCGCTCTCGGTCTTGGAAAGCGTGATGCCCGTTATCTGCGTGGAAGTAAGCGTCGGGGTGAATATCGGCGTATTAGTGTATGTCATGGTGGGCGTCAATGTCCAGGTGCTCGTGGATGTCTGGGTGATCGACGATGTCGGCGAGCGTGTAAATGTCTGCGTCAATGTCGGCGTCACCGTAAAGGTCGGCGTGCAAAGGTCGTTCATATTGACGGTGGACACCACGACAGGCGATGCTAAATATGTCAATGACGCCTTGTTATACCAGGCGCAATTGTTCGGGTTTTGCGTGGTCATGTGCATGTTCATTGGGACATCCACGCATCCCGTAAACCCCGGGGGCGCGAGTGTGATCGTATATGTGGTTGTGTGGCCGCTGTTGGACGCGCTGATGCCGGATATTCCCGTCACGGGATTTCCGATGTAATAAGGGCCGTCGTATTGCCAGTTGTCGGTATTGTTTGTCCAGTCGTCGACAAGGGTCATGGTCCCGTTCCATGCTCCGCCGCCCGTGTTGCATATGTGCATGTTATATGACACCGCCGTGCCGTTCTGTATCCCCGTAGTAGGGTTGGCGGATTTTACAAGGGTCAAAACAGGAGGCGGCGGGCATTCATCGTGCACGGTCACCGTCGACTGAACCGTCGGCTGAGCCAGGTAAGACAGGTCCGCCACGTTGTCCCAGTTCACGCAATAGGTCGGCTGGCCGGAGTACATGGTGACGCTGAAGACGTAATCATAGCATGAATTTGCGTTGAATCCGTTGGAGAAAGTAATGGTCGCGGTCTTGCCGCTGCCGGAGTACTGGATGTCCCCGAATATCGGGTCCGTGTATTCATAGGGCCAGTTATACGACCAGCCGTCGACCGCGTCGTTCCACTGGTCCTGGATGACGACGGGATTGCCGAATGTCCCTCCGCCGGCATTACAAATGTGCAGGGTAAAAGTCACGAGCCATGGCGCGTTCAATCCCACGTTCGTAGAAAGGTTGGCGGATTTTGTTATCGTGAACGCGGGCGGTATGGGCGTCACCACCGGCGTAAGCGTGAAAGGCGCCCTGAACCATATTGCGCCGCAAGCGGTGGACATGGTTGCCGCGTAGCTTAAGGACTCGCAAAGGTTTCCGGTTGCCGGGTCGTATATCCTTTTTCCGTATTTATGCCCGGTCATGATCACAGGCGGGATCCACGCGCCGTTCAATACGTAAGGCGGCTGGTACCACTGGTAACCGCCGCTGGGAGTCGGCGAAGGATTCGGGCTTACACAGGTGGTGTCCGACAACATTTCAAGTCCCGCGTCGTTGCTTGACGAAATTGCCGTTGTCCCGTCGCTGCATCCGATATCAAGCGACCAGGATCCCCACAATTCGCAGCAACTCGTATTTTGCACGTATGTCGCAAGTATGTTTCCCGTGGGCAGGAGCAGCGCCAGCTGCGCCGGGGTGAAATATATGCATTTTGGCTGGCAAGCCCAGCCGACATCGCAGTATGTGAAAGTATCGAGCAGGGTTCCGTTCAGGTATATTTGCGCTATGTCGTCGACCGCGGCGCACAGCGTCGCGGACTGCGGCGTGCAAACCGCGTTCAGGGCGGAAAACTGGAGCAGAAATAATATTAATGCAGGAAAAAATTTGGAAAGAAAACCAGCCGGCCGTTTTTGGCCAAGGTTAGCAGCCGCCTTAATTTCAGGACCCGCCTCTTCAGCTTTTTTTCTTTTCAACATTTTTTTTACCATTTTATCCCTCTTATCCATTTTTTATCTTAAAATTTACTTCACAAAAAACATCTAAAAGCGCGGTGGCGCACTTTTCCTGCCTGCAGTCTTTTTATTTTTAGACACCACTGCCACTCTTTAGAAAACTCTAGTGTTCTATCCTATTTCCCTGGTTAAATTATACCAAATGACAGTTTTTTTGTCAATTTTTAGTCAAATATTTTTAGGCCTAATTTATCGTTGAAATGCCTTATTTTTATGGGATAAAATAGAACGACCTAAAATTTTTGATTTTGGGGGATTTTTTTCCGGGTTACTTTATTATATAAGCTTACAAAATACTATTAACAGGTTTATTCCGTATAGTAAAATCAATAAACAATTTTTCATAAAATTATTTTTTATTTTGAACCAGTTTTATTTTTTATAACCTGATTTTTCAGGCAATAATCTTGTCCACTATTTTTTTCAACTGAACTTCGGAAACAACGCCTATGATCTGGTCCGCCATTTTGCCGCCCTTGAAGAACATCAGCGTTGGAAGCGACCTTACTCCCAGAGAAGATGGCGACGCGCTGTTGGAATCCACGTCCATTTTCCCGACCTTGAGTTTTCCGGCGTATGCCGCGGCTATCCTGTCTAACATGGGAACTATCATCTTGCATGGCCCGCACCAGGGAGCCCAGAAATCAACAAGCACCGGTATCTCTGATTTTGTCACTTCTGCGTCAAAATTAGCGTCGGTAAAGTCCATGGGGAAACCTCCGGAATTATTTTTTATTTCCTGTCGATGACAAGTTTTGAAAAATCCGCGAAAGTGTAAAATATCTCCCTGATCTCCGAGAGCGTGTTGAGCCTGTTGTTCTTTTTACCCGGGTCCTTGTCCATCACCAGCACTTTTTCAAAATACGCGTCTATCGCCGGCTTGAAGGAAGCGATCACGGCGAACGCTTCCCCGTACTTTTTTTCAGCCATCATGGAGATAAAAGCAGCCCTTTCCGACTCGAGCCTGGAGTAAAGCGCGCTCTCCTCGGCGGTGTCAAAAAGTCCTTTATCCACGGCGTTTTTCTCGTGTTTTGGCGGAATGATGTTGGCCACCCTCGACATCGCGAACACGATGTCGTTGAAGGATTTTTCGGTTTTTCTTTCCTGCGCGAGCACGTCCGCTTTTTTAAGGTCGTCAAGCATGTTCATTGCCTTGCCGTGCGCCACCGCGTTTATTATGTCATAATCAACGCCCTTATCCTTAAAATAATTTATCTGCCTCTGCCTGAAAAAATCCGTTATCTCCGAGGTGTCCGTGTCCCTGCCGAGCTGTTTTTTGTAGGCCAGCGAATCCTCATAAATAAGAAAAGCCAGGTCCATGTCCAGCTGTTTCTCCAGCACGATGTAAATTATGTTAAGCGCCTGCCTTCTGACCGCGTATGGGTCCTTGCTCCCGGTGGGCTTGAAACCCGCTATGTAGAATCCGACTATGTTGTCCATCTTGTCGATGATCGAAAGCAGCAGCCCTTCTGCGGTCGACGGCAGCCTGTCGCCCACCATGTTTGGAAGGTAATGCTCGGAGACCGCCTTCCAGATCTTTTCCGGCCTGCCCTGTTTTTGCAGGTAAACGCCGCCCATGAACCCGCGAAGGCCAACGTATTCCTTTTCGCCGACCATATTCGTCATAAGGTCCGCTTTGGAAAGGTAAGCCGCCTCCTGCATGGCCGCGGTATCGTCATAATTGAATATTTCCTTCGACCTTGATGCGATCGCCCTCAATCGTTCCATTTTTTCATGCATGGTGCCGAGCCCGGTTATAAAAATTGCTTCCTTGAGCCTCTCGTTATTATTTTCAAGGGGGACTTTAAGGTCCTCCTGGAAGAAGAATTCCGCGTCTTTAAGCCGTGAAAACAGCACTTTTGCCAGCTGTTTTGATATAAAATTGTTGTTTGCTTCTCCGCCGTCCCGGATGTTGACGAAACAGTTCGTGAATTTTCCGTCCCGGCCGCATACCGCAAAATACCGCTGATGCTCCCTCATGGCTGTGATTATGACCTCCTCCGGAAGGAACAGGAACCTTTCGTCGAAAGTCCCGGACAAAGCCGTCACCGATTCGACGGAGTTTGCCAGCCTTTCAAGCAGCACCCCGTCGTCGAGGAGCTTCATTTTCCCGCCGGCAAGCGCCCCGGCGGATTTCTTCAGTATCTCGTCCTTGCGCTCCCGCTGTGATAGTATTATCCCGTGCTTTTGCATTATCTTCAAATAATCGTCCGCGTCCTTTACGCTGACGGACTTATTGTCGTGTATGAATTTGTGCAGCCTGGTATGCGCACCCGATCTCACTTTTCCGAAATTAAAGTGCAGCTCGTGAGAGTCCATCATGCACAGTATCCAGCGCACCGGCCTTGCGAACGCGACAAGGCTGTCGTCCCACACCATGGATTTCGGAAAACGCAGCCCTTTTATTATGCCGGGAATTGATTCGGCGAGAACTTTTCCGGACGGCATGCCTTTCTGGAAAATATCCAGAAAAAAGAATTTTTGCCCCTTCTCTTCCTTTATTTTGGCATCTTTTTCCGCCGCCGAATTCGCGGCCAGGAATTTCTTCCCAACTTCGGTGAACTGCCCGTCCTTAAAAGCTATGTCCGCACGCGGCCCTTTTTTCTCGAATGAAAGGTCTTTCTGCGACCCGGCAACGCCCCTTACTATCACAGTGAACCTGCGGACCGTGTAAAAAGAGGTTATTTCCCCGAATTCGATGAGTTTTTCCTCAAGGAGCTTTTTGAGGTCGGCCTCCAGCTGTTCCGACGCCGGGCTTAAGTAATCGGCCGGAAGCTCTTCCATTCCTATCTCAAGTATGAGGTCAGCCATTTGTCTCTCCCGTCACTTTCATGTAACCGTCCGCGCATAATTTCGCGAGGTCCCTTATTTTTTTTATGAACGAAGGCCGCTCGGAGATCGAGATGGCCTTGCGCGCGTCGAGCAGGTTGAACAGGTGCGATATCTTGAGGACGTAATCGTACGCCGGTATCGGAAGGTTCAAAAGCGCGATACGCTCGCCCTCCCTGTAAAAACTGTTCAGGGTCGAAAGGAGCATCGCGGTGTCGGCATGCTCGAAATTATAGGCGGAGAATTCCTTTTCGTTCTCCAGGAAGACGTCGCCGTAGGTTGTTTTTTCGTTCCATGTCACGTCAAACGCGCTGTTCTTGCCCTGGATGTACATGGCAAGCCTTTCCAGCCCGTAGGTAAGCTCGGCCGATATCGGGTTAAGCGTTATGCCCGCCATCTGTTGGAAAAAAGTGAACTGGGTTATTTCCATGCCGTCTAGCCAGACCTGCCATCCCAGCCCCGACGCGCCGAGCGTAGGCGATTCCCAGTCGTCCTCGTTAAACTTTATGTCGTGCTCTTTTATTTTAATGCCGATGGCCTCGAGGCTCTCCAGGTAAAGCCTTTGGATGTCGTCGGGCGATGGTTTCATAATGACCTGGAACTGGTAATAATGCTGGAACCTGTTCGGGTTGTCGCCGTAACGCCCGTCCTTGGGGCGCCTGCAAGGCTCCACATACGCCGCGTTCCAGGGTTTGCTTCCCAGCGACCTGAAAAAAGTGGAATGCGAAAACGTGGCCGCACCCTTTTCCATGTCATATGGCTGGGCGATTATGCACCCTTTCTTCTTCCAGTAATCCTGAAGCGTGAATATCAAGTCCTGAAAATGCATTTTATACCTCTGTTTGCCTTATTTTTTCTTTTTGTCCGGGACCATTCTGCTGTGGTCGATGTGCCTTTTTACATACCATGCCACGCCCGCGATGAAAATCAGCAGGACCAGCGCGTCGACGACGTGCAGTCCCTTGCCCAGGCTGTGCTTTAATGTCTCTTTCCACGCGTTGATGTCGGCCGCGTGTTTGCCGAGCTTCCAGCCCACCCAGGCAAGCGCCCAGCACCACGGAATGGACCCGACCGCGGAATAAAAAGTAAACCGCCAGAAATTCATCTTTGATATGCCCGCAGGCAGGGATATGAAGGTCCTTACCACCGGCATGAGCCTGCTTGAAAATATGGTTATTTCGCCGTATTTGTTGAAAAATTTATCGGCGGTATCCATGTCATGGTGCGAAAATAATATGAATTTCCCATATTTCGCCAAAAACGGCCTTCCGCCGTAATACCCGACAAAATAAGAAAGCCATGAACCCAGAAGGCATCCGAAAGCGCCGATCAGGCCGAGCATGAGCAGCGTTGTCTGCTCTGAGCCAAAAACATAAAATGTCTGCGCCGCTCCCTGCACCGCGAGGAAACCGGCAAAGGGCATGATAAGCTCCGACGGCAGCGGGATGCAGGCGCTCTCGATGGCCATGGCCACGACAATGCCGCCGCCCAGAGGACCGAAAAGCCTGAAGAGCCATTCAACGAACTGCCCCAATGAAGTAAGGATCGCTTCTACCATTTGATTGATTTCTCCTTATATTTATTATTATATCGGCCATAAACCGCAACATTTCAGCTTAAAGCGGAACAAATAACAGCAATACTTTATACAATAAATCCAATAAAATGACAAGCGGGTAATTGCAAGGGCGATAAAACGCGGGAGGTTTATCTTAGATGTTTTTGCGAAAAAGCGCGTCCGGAACCTGATTTTAAATACTTTTCGAAAGCAAAAGCTTTCTTATCATCCATAAAATAAAAACAGTTAATTAATTCCATGGTTTGAATTTATTTGTATGCGTTAATTTTCCCTCGTTATGCTCTTTAACACGGGCGGTGACATCTTCCGTAATACCGGTATAATATTGTTCGTGGAAGTTTTGACTTTGAATGATATAAATATATTTCGTATATATCCCTCATTTTCAAAACATTAAAAGCCTTGCCCGCCTTCGCAAATACTTTAATGCCTCGGCGGGCATCCTTCTTGACTTAATTCAACACATAGCTAATATATTTACTCGACTACTCTTCTGGCCACGTCATCCGGCTTTGTAACTTGGATGGCCTGCCAGCCGTAGCCGAAGGCGAAGGATGGTGGAGCAGATCGGGATTGAACCGACGACCCTCAGACTGCCAGCCTGATGCTCTCCCAACTGAGCTACTGCCCCACTATGTTATTGGAACGTTTTCAAAGCCACTAAATTCTACATTATACGCTTTTATTACGCAACAAAAAAGTGATGTTGATTTTACTTTCCTTTCCGCTTTTTTATCCAGTTATTGACGTACGCGTCCACCTGCGTCGCCGACGTGAACACCTCAAAAACCTCCACATCCCCCTCTATCCCTTTCAGGGCTATGGGCTGTTCGAGTTTTGCCAGCGATATGTATTTGTCCAGCACGGTGTCGTAATAATAAAATATATTATACGACAATTCTATGTCCCCGGCGTCCACGATCCCAACCTCGACCTCTTTCTTCAGGGTTTCGAATACCTGGTTCGTTATCACTATGCCCTGGTTGAAAAGCTTCTTGTTCTGCGAATAGGCCTTTCTCGGTATGTTCTTTATGCCGTAAAGTTTCTCGAGGTAATCCTTTACCTCGGCGGCCGAGCCGGAGAGCCTTGCGGCCTGGGTAAGGCTGGGTGAGAGCACGATATTGAACCTCACGTTGTTTTCCTCGCCTATTACCGCAAAGAAAAGGTCTCCTTCAGTTATGCCTATGCCTATTTCCACGCGCGGCATTGAATACTCGCCCGCCACCCTGTTCAGGACGTCCTCGATCTTCATGTCCGGATTCTTTACGGATAGCGCGATAAAATCCCCTATTTCCCCCTCGCGCGGGTTACCGCCCGGGACCCTGATGTCCCGGAGCTTCATTTCGGTGTTTATGACGCCGGACCTGACAAGCTCCTTGAAAATAGCGCGCTCCTTGTCCCTTATCTTCCCTTCGGCCTCCCTGCGCAATAAGGCGAACTCGCTGTGTATAAGGTACGCGCTCCTCAAGCTTTCCGTCACCTTTGAATAATGCGCGGCAAAGCCGTCTCCCGCAAAATATATCTCGTTGCCGCCGTTGGTCACGGACGTTTTATAAACGGCGTTAAGGTATGGCGTCAGGAATCCCGCCGTATCCTTGGTCAATTTCATGGTCGTTTCCGTGGAATTGCGAAGGTCAGCGAACATAAAAAGTTTCTTTCCCCTTGCCGCCCCGGAGCTTCCCGGGTATATCTGTCCCTCCGCCCTGATGTAAAAAAGGTTGCCTTCCTCGAACAAATTATCTATCCTTGTTTTTTGGTCCGAGGCCACCTGCACACACTCGATGCAGTCGCGCCCGGTCTTCGGATCCCTGCCCTGCCTGAAAAAACTCTGCCTTAATATTTTTATTCCCAGCATTTCGTCGCTGTAAGCCGACTTTTTGCCGTATTTTTGCCTTATCACCGAGAAATTATTCATGAGCCTGAGGCATCCGGAAAAGTTCTCTATACAGGCGTTGAGTATCCTTTCCCTTTCTTTTGGCCTTAATCCCCCCAAAAAAGAGCTGCCCGCCCTTTTTACGCGCTCACGCGCATAGCCGATGTATTTGGCGGTCTCTTTCGCGCGCCTGTTGCCTATTGCCTTAAGCGCCCTTATAACGTAATTGCCCACCTTGTTGCCGGCGAACAGGTCGTCGAGGGCCTCTTCATGGCGTATAAAATTGATAAGGTCGCTGTTACCGGTCTCGGCCACTATCTCGCGCATGGACCTTTCTATTATGTTCTTTTCATGCCTCATTGTCAGCCTTACCATGAAATCCCGGTCGCGCGCAATGAGCTTTAAAAGGTTGTTCCTGTCGCGCTTGCCCTTTAGGATGATTTTTATCAGCCCCATCTCGGAAAGGATGTTCTTCAGGCTGTCGTTCCTGCGCACCTTGTGTGAATTGTCTATGACCGCCTCGAATATGTTAAGGAAACGGTTGAATATGGTCCTGTCGATGAAAACGTTCCTGTCGCGCGAAAAAATGATGCGTTCAACGTGCGCCATGTCCGCCGCATCCGCGAACATTATCGCATACCTGTTGAGCAGGGGCTCTATCTTCGCCTTGTCCTGGCCGGTCTTTTCCGCCCTGGTGCGGTCGACTTCCTCGTCGGTGAAAACTTCCTTCAGTATTATCTCAAAAGCCTCCCCCAGCTTAATGGACAGCGTGTCCCGCATTATTTTCAGCGTGTCGAAATTGCGCTGGAAATATTCGTCGGATATCACCGCTATGAGGGTTATTATGGCCACCCAGGTAAAAAATTCCAGGTCCTCTATCCCGGACTCCTTTTGCTGGCGGATGGAGTTGAGGACCACCGCCTTTATCCGCGACTGTAGCCTGACCTTGTGCCCGTAATACCATGTGGAAAAATCCTGCCACTGGGCGTTCCCGAAATCCGACAGGATGTCGAAATAAAGGCCGGTCATGTTCTTGTCCTGCGGGAGGGCGCCGAAATCCCCGAACTTTTCGTCGGAGAGCACGGCATCGTTTATGAAAGAGGATAGGAAATCGTGGACGGCCATCTCAAGGTCGAAATCAAAAGAGACCTGGTAGAATTTGTTCGTGGGGTCGTATGAAACTTCCGAGCCTTTATGATAAAAGGCCATGTCGGGTTTTCTTGCAGAAAGGCCGGTAACGGGCATGGTCGCCTCTTTTTTAGTCTTTTTTTTACTTCCTGACGCTTAAAACGTCGCCTGTCCTGACCCCGCAACGCACTGCGGTTCCCGGGGCCGTTTCTATAGTATCGGCCGCTTCCGGAATAAAAGCAATCCTCCACGGTGCGAGGCCCTCAAATATCCCTTCAACGCGGCCCTGTTTTGATATCATCAGGACATCGATCCCGGAGGACATAAAGAACGTATGAATGGAATTGCACCGCGGGAAATAAAGCCCGTATCCCCGTGCTATGTTTTTTTTGCCTATAAGACCTTTTAGCCTTTTAATAAAACCGTCCGCCTCTTCAAGATCCGCTATTATGACATCGTTCCCTTTATAAAGTTTCACCTTTTGGCGCCCTCGCCGGATTTATTTACAATCCGTTCATTAATTTTATCATAATCGGCCCGAAAAGGATAATAAATATGACCGGAAATATGAACAATATAAGGGGTATTAATAACTTTACAGGCGCCTCATACGCCTTTTTCTTCAGGGCCATGAATCTTTTCTGGCGTATCTCCGCGGCCTGCGAACGTATCGCCTCCCTGACATTGCCTCCGGTTTTTTCAGCCTGGACGAACGCGTTGACAAACCCGCCGAGCTCGGCTATCCCGTTCTTGGCCGCCATTGCCTTCAGCGCGGTTTCAAAACCTTCGCCCAACTCTATTTTTTTTACGGTCTTAAATAGCTCGGCGGCAAAAACTCCCTTGGCCCTGGAAGCGTACCGGACAAGCGCCATGGACGCCGAAAGCCCCCCTTCTATGGAGGCGGCTATAATGTCGTATGCGTCGGGCATTTCCCGCAGTATCCCCTCTCTTTTGCGCGCGGCTTTTGCCCTTAAAATGGCCTCCGGGACGAAAAACAACGCGGCCGCGCAAGCCGCCCCGGCAAAAACATTCGACAACAGGATTGCTCCGGCCGCGGCTCCGGCTGCCGCGCATGATTCCTCCCCGAGCAAAAAATCCTCCAGGTAATCGCCGGAGTCCATGTCCACCCTTTTCAAGAGCAGCGCTATGGACCCGTACCTGGCCGTTCCCGTGAGTTTTTTGTTCACGCCGTTTATGTGAGCCTTAAGCGACGATATTGCCCCGGCTGTCTTTTCTTTTATTCCCGTAAGCACGGCTCCGCCCTTAAGCTTTTTTATCTCCTCGTTCCTGCGCACGATGGAAATAACGGCGGCGGCGGACAATGACGCCGACACAAAAACAAGCATGCCGTAAATCAGTTCCATTTTTCCCTCACCCCTTTATGTCGACTATCCTGTAAATGATAAAAGCCCCTATGGATTCCATCAGCACCGCCGCGGCCGCCATGAGCAGGCCTTCCCTGGTCGTGAAAAGCGGCAGCATCAATTCCGGGTCCATTACGGAGAGCACCCCGGCGAGAAGGAACGGCAGCGCCCCGACGATGATCCCGGAAAGTATTCCCTGCGATGTCAGCGCCTTTACTTCCCTTAAAAGGGAGTCCCTCTGCCTTATCGTTGAAAGTATCGCGGAGAGCACCTCGCTTAAATTCCCGCCTGTCTCCAGGGCGGTCGAGAGCGCCGCTGTCAATATCTCGTTTTCTCCGACTGGGACCCTGCTGTTGAGTTCAATGAAGGCTTCCTTCATGGCGGAACCCAGCCCTGTTTTCTGGATAACAAGCGATATTTCCCTGCCGACAGGGGAATTGTCGGATGCGCAAAAATCCTGGAGGGCCCTTGTGACGCTGGTCCCCGACCTCAAGGCCGCTATCAGGTGCTCCAGGAAACCCTGGAGCCCGGCGCGGTATTGTTCCAGGTAGCGCCTGCGTTCCATGGAAACGTATATTTTGGGTAGGATCAGCATTATCGCCGCGGAGGGGACCAGAAGTATCCACATGCCGGTCACGGCGCAAAGTGCGAACAAAACCGCGCCGGCAGCAGCCTCGATCCGGACAATGGCGCTTTTTTTCACGCCGGCGATGGAATTTTTGACGAGCCCTTCGACAAACCCGGCGTATGAAACGGCCCTGTTTTTTATTGCGGAAATGGCGGCGCGGTAAAAATATGCAAAAATAGCAAAGGCGGCAAAAAGCAGGATAAAAAAGAGGGACTTCAAGACTTGAACTGTTTTAGGAACCGCGTGTCGTTTTCAAAGAAAAGCCTCATATCATCTATCCCGTATTTAAGCATGGCAATCCTTTCGACCCCGCATCCGAAAGCGAATCCGGAATATTTTTCAGGGTCGATCCTGACGGCTCTTAAAACGTTTGGATGTATCATACCCGAACCGAGAATTTCCAGCCAGCCCGTATTCTTGCATACGCCGCACCCTTTGCCGTGGCAGTTCACGCACTGCACGTCCACCTCGGCGGAAGGTTCCGTAAAAGGAAAAAAACTCGGGCGGAACCTTGTCTTGAGGTCGGCTCCGAACAGTTCTTTCGTAAAAAGGTCAAGAACCCCCTTCAGGTCCGAGAAACGGATGTTCGTGTCGACCATAAATCCCTCGACCTGGTGGAACACGGTAGAGTGTGTCGCATCCATGGCGTCCCTGCGGTAAACCCTGCCCGGCGCTATAACCTTGAGCGGCGGCGGGTATTTTTCCATGGTCCTTATCTGTATGGGGGAAGTATGTGTGCGCAGAAGATGTTTGTCGTCTATGTGAAAAGTGTCGTGCATGTCGCGCGCGGGATGCTCGGAGGGGAAATTAAGGGCGGTAAAATTGTAATAATCCTCTTCCACGTCGGGCCCCTCTTCGACGGAAAATCCCATGGCCATGAAAACCGATTTTATCTCTTCCATTACTTTTGTTATGGGATGGAGCGTTCCTTTTGCCACGCGGTAAGCCGGCAATGTGACGTCGATCCCCTTCAGTTCCAGGGATTTTTTCGAATCAAGAAGTTCCCTTTCCCTGCGGGAAAATTCCCGCTCGGTGAAAGTCTTGAGCTCGTTCACCCTGCGGCCCGCTTCTTTTTTATCGGCGGCGTCCTTTAAAGAGGCGAACATCTCCGTGACAACGCCTTTTTTGCCCAGGTATTTGGCCTTGAACTGGGCCAGTCCCGCCTGGTCAACGGCTGCGTCCGCGTCGGCTGTGATATTTTTTTTTGTCTCTTCCATGGGTTCCCCTGTCGTATAAATAAAAAATCCAGGCAAGAATACCTGGATTTTCTAGTCTGTGTAAGCCATGATACTTTATGGGATTACTTTTGTAAAGTGTTATTTTTCTCCGCTGTTTTTTGGGTTTTCCTGGTTTTGTCCTTTACCACATTATACAGCAGATACGCACCGATGGATCCTGTCTTTTCGAAAGTCGCCCAAAGCTCATTCATATAAGTCCCATTTGATTCCTTCTGTTTAGCTTCCATATTTTCCATTTACATCTCCTAAATAAGTAGTATTTTAACATTCAAATTATAGCACATAGAATTGATATGTCAAGAAAACCGGATAGCCGGTCCCGGTCGGATTTCTTTTAACGTTGAAATTTCCTTATTTTTATGGAATTTAATTGAATTTTATGTTTCTTAATGCAGAATGCATTTTTAATTAATAATGAAAACGTGTTCATTGAACAGGGGTTTTACGGATTTTTTAATATGGTTCCTCATTCATTGATCAATAATTCGAGACCGTCGTAAGCCAGCCTTATGCCCCGTGGCAGTTTTTTTTCCACGGCGATATGTTCGATGGCGTGGGCTATGTGCGTAAAAAAAGTATTATTTGCGCCGATGCGCTGCGCCGCATCTATTGCCTGGTCCAGGCTGAAATGCGTCGGGTGCGGTTTTATCCTCAAGGCGTCAAGTACAAGAGTGTCGATGCCCTTCAGGCTGTCGTATGTTTCCCCGGGTATGCCGGAGCAATCCGTAAGATAGGCGAATTTTTTATCAATGATGTATCCTGTTATGGTGAGTTCCCCGTGGCGAAGCGGCACAGCGATGACGTCAAAACCTCCGGCCCTGAATTCCCTGAAATGCTCCAGTAAATTTATTTTTATATGGGGTTTGCCGCCGCCCTGCTGCGTCTCCCTGAAAATATATGAGAACCTTTCTTCTATCTCGGAGCGGGTCGCCGCGTCGCAATATAACGGGATGTCCATCGACTGCTCCTCATTATATATCCTGATGTCGTCGAGCCCCGCGATGTGGTCGGCGTGGGCGTGGGTCAAAAGCAGGGCGTCGATGCGGGTTATTGAATATTCCAGGCAGCGCAGGCGGAATTCCGCTGGCGTGTCGACCACAAGGCTGCATCCGGGCTTTGACACCCATACCGACGAGCGGTACCTTTTGTTCCTCGGGTCGGGTGACGAGCACGTCGGGCAGGTGCAGCCCACCACGGGCACGCCGTGAGAAGTGCCTGTCCCGAGGAATTTTATCCTCATACTACCACTTTACAAAACAGGCCACGAGCACGGCCCCGAAGACGACCCTGTATATGACAAAAGGGACGTAGGAATTCTTTTTCACGAAATCAAGCATGAACTTGATGGTGAAGATGCCGGTTATGGCTGCCGCGGCAAACCCGATAAAGGAGAGGCCAAACCCTCCGGCCGACGAGGTTTTGATCAGATGCTTAAGCTCAAGCAGGAAGGCGCCTGCCACTATGGGTATGCTCATTATGAAAGAGAATTCTGCGGCGTCCTTCCTCTTGAACCCAAGGAACATTCCCGCGGTTATGGTTATGCCGGAGCGCGACACCCCCGGTATCAGGGCGATGGCCTGTGCGATGCCGATGATCACTGAGTCAAAGAAATTCATTGCGCCCGTCTCCCTGCTTTTTTTGCCGATGCGGTCGGCGAGCCACAGGATTAGGCCGAATACTATAAGCAGCGTCCCTATCTTAACCGGGTCGCGGAAAGTCTCCTCGATATATTTGTTCCACTTGAACCCGACGAGGGCGCCGGGTATTGTGGCTATTATGACGAATAGCCCCATCCTGAAATCCTGTGTCTTGCGCGCTTCCGCCGAGGCCAGCCCTTTAAAAAAAGCGCCGAGCAGGGTGAGTATCCTTTTCCAGAAAAATATCACGAGCGCCACGAGAGTGCCGGCGTGAAGCGCGACGTCGTAGCTCACGGAATCGAGCAGGGCCGAATGGACGTTGAATATCCTGGGGTAAAGAGCGAGATGGGCGCTTGAGCTCACCGGAAGGAATTCGGTCAAACCCTGAATTATGCCCATGATAAGAGAGTGCAGGTAATCCATAAAAACCTCCGTAAAGTTGAATTTAATGGCTGTTAACGATTTTAACCGTCAAATCCGTCTTTTGCAACAGTAAAATACCCGCGATTTTACCCTTGATTTATGCGGCAAAACCATTATAATCGTTTTTATTGGTAGGGCGGTTAGGCATTACTAAAAAAAGCGCCGGATGTTTTTCTTACGGCGCCAACGGGGGTTCAAATGAAAAAATTCCTTCTTATCCTGTTCGTATCTTCCATGTTTTCATCCCTTTTTGCCGCGGATAATAACGCCGTGGCTTCGCCGGGCGCGGTGACATCGACGGCTGTTCCCGTCCAGGTCACGTCCACGGCGACGACCGGGCTGGGCATTGACGCTGCGGCAACGGGTTCCATCGGCTTAAGCGGTTTTACTTTCAGGTTCCTAAACGCCGACAAAACGGGATATGAGATCCCTTTTTCGATAACTTACTCATCTTCATACAACAACACAAATGGAGTGAATTATGGTTTTACTCTGGCGTCGGGACTCCGTTTTGTCAGGCCTTTACTCGTTAAAAATTTTATAAGAGTGAACACATTATTGGGAGCGACTATTTCATATTCAGGCAACTGGTCAAGTTATTATTCTTATGATATCTACGACCCGAATTACAGCCGTTCTAACGACACATTCCTTATTAATCCGCAGTTCGGCCTTGAAGTTGAAATCCCTGTCGGTGGAATCCTCTCACTGCCGGCGGATACAATATGCATAACAAGCACCCTTATATTAACCGGAAGCGCCGGCTATACGATGAATTACTTCGACAGCAAATTTACTTCAAGTTCCGTAAATTTTCAGTTTAATTCGCAATCAACCGGCACGAGCCTTCTCAGCGTCGGTTTAAGGTATTATTTTTAATGAAAAAAGCCTTATTATTACTGGCGATGGTATTATCGGCATCGTGCGTCCATGCTTCGGACGGTTTGTCCGTATCGCCGCAATCCGTAACGCCGGCCGCTTCTTTTGGCATAGGCTTTGACGCCAACTCCGGAGCTTTTAACGCGAATACCGGTTCCATAACGTTGGGTTCTGCGGGGGCAAGCATAAATGGTTTTTCCATGATTTTTCTTGATAAAGACAGGAATGGTTTTTCGATCCCTGTCAGCCTTAATTTCTCAAGCGCCAACAGTCCATACGGCAGTGGCGGCGGAACTTCGGTTAGTTCGGCCAACTTGTTGACAATAACGGCGGGGTTTTATCCCATAAGGTCTATTTTCAAAAACAATTCGGTAAGATTGAGTTTCATTTATGGTGTCAGTCTCTTGTATTCCTGTCTCCTTCATGGTTATATACCGGAAGACTATGCGACATTAAACTGCATATGCGGCATATCATTATCCGCCGGGCTGCAGCTTGAAGTTCCCATAGGCGGGATTTTATCGCTTCCAAAAGATTCTTTATGTCTCGTATCAGGGGTAAATTTGTCCGGTTCGGCGTTATACAGCGAACATTTTAACGGCAGGAATTTTGTCTCCGACCAGCATTCATTTTATTTCGGCAGCGCTTCTACAGGCGGAAACATCTCAAGTATAGGAGTAAGATATTATTTTTGACCGTTCAAACTAAAAATCAGGACCTTATGTATTCCTTTATCGCATCAGCGATGGCGTTCATTATCTCCTTAAATTTCCCCATATCCGGCTCGAGCAGCGTCACCCTGAACCCGTTCAGGTCCGAATTAAAACCGGAAGAAAGCGGCACCACGCATATACCCCTCGATGCCAGCAGGTGGTAAACGAACCTTTTGTCAAGTTTGTCCGTGGCCATGAGCGGGGCTATGATGGCTCCCGCCTCTTTGTTTGCCGGCTTTAACGACTGGCCGTCCTTAAGGACCCCTTCATTGAATAGCACGGTCGCGTAAAAAGCTCCGTATGTTTTGTTTATCGTCAGCTCCGGTATCTTCGAGAATATGGAGTACGCTATCTGTGATTTTTCCCAGTATTTCGCGTTCCTTCCGGCCAGATAGGGATAATACCTGTCGTCGCCCATGACTTTCGGCAGAACCTTCTGCGGCAATGTAGTGGCGCACACTTCCAGCATTTTCGCGTCAATGAGGGTTTTCGTGTACCTGGCGAATTTCGCGTCCCTTGATGTGTTGTAAAATTCCACCCAGCCGCACCTCGCGCCGGGCCACGGGAATTCCTTTGATATGCCGCGCATGGCGATGCCCGGCACGTCCCCTATCACCGAGGCAAGTTTTTTGTGCTCCACCCCGCCGTAAAATAGGTTGGAGTATATCTCGTCGGAAATAATGAAGAGGTCGAATTCCTTTGCCAGGTCGACCACCTGTCTTATGACATCCTTTGAATATACCATGCCGGTCGGGTTGTCGGGGTTCACGATGAGTATGGCGCTTATCTCTGGATATTTTATTATCTTTTCCCTCATGTCTTTAAGGTCAGGATACCAGTTGTTCTTCGGGTCGAGCCTGTATGTTATGTGCGATGAACCCGCGTGGGCCGCTTCCGCCGAGGAATGCGTCGAATATGCCGGGTTCGGGCCGATGACCCGCGCGTTCTTGTTGAGGTAGTTGTAGACCGTGGCTATGGCGTCGCCCAGGCCGTTAAAAAAAAGTATGTCCTCGGATGTGATCTGCGCGCCTCCCTCGAGGTTGCGCTCTTTTGCAATGTATTCGCGGGCCGTGACAAGCCCCTTTGTGGGGGAATAGCCGAAGCTGGAGTTGTCGTTTTTTACGGTATCGGCCACGATGTCCCTTATCCATATCGGGACTATCTCGCCCTTGGCGACAGGGTCGCCTATGTTTTCCCAGACTATCCTGACTCCGGTCTTTTCTATCTTATACCCGACATTGACGATCTCGCGTATCTCATATACAAGTTCGTCCGCGCCGGGATGTATTATGTTATTTCTCATTTTCCCGCCTCATTTATCCATCGCAATTTTTGACTTGTGGAAACTTCATAGAATGATACCAAATGGCGGAGGAAAATGGAAGAAAATGTTAATGTTTTAGCATCATTATATATTAATTTAATGCTTAAATTTTACTTTCCCGCATAATCCATTGCATGGTAAAGTTTTCCGCTTCCCCCGTTATCATCGAGCAGCACGGGTACCATTGCTCCGGGAAGCACCGAATCCGGGTCATTTGGGGCCTGCGGCCCGCCGAGGTCCGTGCGCAGCCAGCCCGGATCCATTAAATTGATAAGCACTCCGGTTCCGTTTAGTTTGTTTAACATATCGCGCACATAGCGATCAAGGGCCGCCTTTGAACAGCTGTACGCCATTAATTGGGGTTCATTCGCGATGCCTGAAGTTACGTTTACCACGCGCCCCCATCCCCTTTCCACCATTTTCGGAATAAAAGCATTGCATATCATTGCGGGTGTAATGGCATTAACCATAAAACTCATGGCATACTCTTCAGCGGCTGCGTCGTAAATTTTCTCGCGGTATTTTGTCATTATGCCGGCGTTGTTGTAAAGTATATCAATATGGTCCCCGGAAATGCGCCTTGCTTCCGCAATTAAGCGCTGCACCTGAGCCTGGTCCGAGAGCTCCGCAGCGACCGCGTGCGCAACGACGCCTTTTGCTTTAAGCTCATCCACCATTTTTTTTGTTCCGTCAAGGGTTCTGCTCTGAAGTATCAGTCTGCAGCCCTTGTCAGCAAGGGCCTTTGCCACTCTGGCCCCCACGCCCCTGCTCGCTCCTGTTAAAAGAACCCATTTACCCTTAATATTTATCATTTTCG
>Ga0181535_10002692_pt1 | contig 21379 bp, 10 predicted proteins | sample PEATcosm2014_Bin_44_FD_119774 | JGI IMG/M metagenome (GOLD analysis project Ga0181535, IMG submission 119774) | Peatland microbial communities from MTU Mesocosm Facility, Houghton, MI, USA - PEATcosm2014_Bin17_30_metaG | ecosystem: Environmental > Terrestrial > Soil > Wetlands > Peat | place... | reverse complement strand
CTGGCTGCTGAGGAAAACGACAAAACAAAGTCTGAATCGCTCACATCACTTTTCATGCGCATGTGCTTTCATTTGAATAACTTACAACCGGCAACATTCGCCAAGACCGGATGACAGTGATTCTGGATCGTTATTTGAAGATCGCCACCACTAATGGCAAAGGTCGCAGAAGCCGCATCCGCACCGGACCCGGCAGAAAAGGTAATGCTGGCCACCGCGCAGTTTCCGATCAGCAGCGTTGCAACCGAGGCCGTTGTAATTCTCGTAATGCTCTTCATAATATAACCTGTTTGGTTTAAATTGTTCCGCTACTTTCGCATTTATACCCGAAAACGATTTTTCTTCTATTCAATTTTGGGACATCATTCTACGCTTTTGGGACATTCATGAAAGTAAGGCTTGGGATTGCATAATGCTTTTGGACGGTCGCGAAATTATACGTGTCGGGGCGAAACCATGCTCGCGTCGCGAAAGGTTTCTATGAATGGGCTTGGCGTACACGCTTCCCGTTGTATGCTTGGTCCATCACCATGCCGGAGAGATTATTGGACAAATTATTGCTTCCAAGTCTTTTGATGGCCTGCGTCTTTCTTGCGGGCAGCATTCTCGAGGCTGAACCTGACACCCAGTCACAAGTCTTATCGTCCCATCATTGGGGCCGCGAAGATGGACTGCCGAATGAGACGGTAACGGCTTTGCTCCAAACCCATGATGGATATTTGTGGGTCGGCACCGTTGGCGGCCTGGCCCGATTTGACGGAGTTGAGTTCGACGCGGTGAGTTTGCCAGCCGGTAATTCAAATCAAACTGCTGCCGTAACCAGTTTGTGTGAAGATGACTCGCATCGATTGTGGGTTGGGACCCGCGAAAGCGGTTTATTCTGGGTGGCGGACGGAACGGTTCATCGTTTCACAGACAGCAGCAGGCCGCCGACCCAAACGATCACCAGTCTGGCCGCCGACAGCGAAGGCCAATTATGGGTTGGCACGGCTACAGGTTTGTTCCGGGTGAACCTGGCCACTTTGAGACGGGCCGCGCCGTCACCGGATTTCACCAACGATTTTATCAGCAGCGTGCATGCAGCGCGTTCGGGGACGATTTGGGTCACCACCCGCAACGGCATGAGCCAATACAAGAACGGTCGGATAACGCCGGTGGAACTTCAGGCCGAAAATCTGGGACGCACCCTGGAGTTTATCGGGCTGTATGAAGACCGAACCGGAAGTCTGTGGGCATTTGGCGACACTTACCTCGTCAATTTGAGCGAGGGCAAGCGATTTAATTATTTCCGCACCGGGGATGCGTCGTCGTTTCGGATTTGGACCCTGTGCGAAAGCAGGAGCGGCCAATTGTGGATTGGCACCAGCGGGCAAGGGTTGTTTGCGTTTTCGGACGGAAAATTCCGTCCGCTGGCCTTGCGCGAAAACCGCCTGCCCAGCGATGTGCGGGCCATTTGCGAAGACCGGCAAGGAGACCTCTGGCTTGGCACCTTCGGCGGTGGCCTGATTCGTCTGCGCGTGCGGCAGGAACAGATATTGGACTCCCGTTCAGGTCTGCCTGAGGAAACAGCATCGTGCGTCGCCGTGAATGCCGCCGGGCGGTTGTGGGCCGGATTCCAAAGCGGCGGGTTGTTTGCCGCAGTGGGACGGCATTTTGAACCGGTGGGGAGCCAGCGTTTAATCAGTTCTCTTTGCCTCGCGCCTGATGGGAGCGCATGGGCTGGCACTTGCGGGAACGGACTGTTCCATATCGTCGGCTCCCAAGAGATTCGATTTGGAGGGGAAAGCGGACTCTCGAGCGACATTGTCACCGCTGTGGCCGTGCAGCCGGACGCCGCCGTCCTGATCGGAACCAGCGCGGGCACGGTGCAGAGACTAAACCGGGATCGTCTTGAAACGCTCGGACAGCGGGAAGATTTGAGCGGAGCGCCCATTTCCGCGCTATTGGTGGAAAGAGGTGGGAGCATTTGCGCCGGCACCCGTACGGGGGAAATCTTCGATATGACCAACGGTGTTTTTTGCAGGACGGCTGCCGCAGCGCTGGCCGGGGCGGAGATTTGCGGCTTGCAAGAGGATACAGCCGGACGTTTGTGGATTGCCACTGCGGGACGCGGACTGGCTTGCCGTGAAAACAACCAAATTTCAGTCTGGGATGTGAAAACCGGGCTTCCTGACAATGATGTCTTCGGCGCGTTGCCTGATACGAATGGAGTTGTTTGGGTGGCGACAGGCAAAGGCATATTTCGGATGGAGAATTGTCTGCCGCACGGCGCCGGGTTGCCGGTGGCGCGTCTGATTGTGGAAAGGGATTCAGCCGCGCGCGAAACAAGGGGGTTCCCCATGGCGGCAAAATCTGACGATGGCAGGCTTTGGTTTGCAATGCCCGGTCATGTCGTGTTGGTTGATCCGCGCAAAATCGAAATCAATTCTTCGCCGTTGCCGGTTTATATTAAAAAAGTTTTGGCCAATGATGTCCGATTTGCCATTCCCGGCAACGCGCAGCCCATGCGCCTGCCGCCAAATTTGACGTCGCTGGAAATCCAATTTGCCATTCTGGATCTCGCTGAACCGGAATCGGTGCGAGTCGAGCACAAGTTGGATGGGTTTGACAGCGGATGGGTCGAGGGCGGAGTGGAACGGCGGGTGCGTTATGGGCGGCTTCCTCACGGCAGCTATACATTCTGTGTGCGCGCCCGGAGCGTTGATGGGTTGTGGGATGAACCGCAGGCGCAACTTTCGTTTATTTATCCGGTGCCGGTCTGGCGCGCGCCCGGCGCTTTGGTTCTCTATGGTCTGACCGCGATTGGAGGCGTTGTTTTGGCGGTGTGGGTGATGTCGCACCGGCACTTGCGCATCAAGCTCGACCGATTGGGCCGTCAGCAAGCCATGGAAAAAGAGCGAATGCGCATTGCCCAGGACATGCATGATAAGGTCGGATCAAAACTCACCAAAATCGCCTTTCTCAGCGACATCATGGTATTGCGCGGCAAAGGGCCTGAGGTGGAAGGCTTGCGTTCAATTGCGGTCACGTCACGCGATTTGCTGCAATCTCTGGACGAAATTGTCTGGGCGGTCAATCCCCGCAACGATTCGCTTGAACGTTTGGCGGCCTATCTCGGACATTTCGCCGACGAGTATTTGCAGGAGACGTCTGTGGAACTGGAATTGGCCCTGCCAGGCGGCCTGCCGGATCATCCGCTGTCGGCGGAAACGCGGCATAACCTCTTCCTTGCTTTCGAGGAGACGCTGGCCAATGCGCTCAAACATTCGGGCGCAACAAAACTTTATGTGTCTATGATTATGGCCGATTCGCGCTTCACCATTAGCGTGCGGGACAACGGAAAGGGATTTGAACCGGGAACCGCCACGGCCCGCAGCGGCGGAGGCAACGGCTTGGTCAACATGCAACAACGACTCCAAAACATTGGCGGCGTCTGCCAGATCGACAGCGCGCCCGGGATGGGAACGACTGTTTGTCTCAGCCTCAAACTATCGGAAGGGAGGCCCGGACGCGCATGAGTAATCCGATCACCATCTCAATCGTTGATGATCAGGCTGAATTGCGTGACAAAATCGCAGCCTTCCTGGACTCAATGCCAGATTTGAAATGCCTTTCCTGTTATGCAAGCGCCGAAGAAGCCCTGACCTCTTTGCCTGGAGTAAAACCGGATGTCATTTTGATGGACATCAATTTGGGCGGGATCAGCGGCATCGAATGTGTCCGTCAATTGAAACCCAAACTGCCGGATTCGCAGGTCATCATGCTGACCATATTCGAGGACACCGGGAAAATTTTCAGCGCGCTCACCGCCGGGGCCAGCGGCTACCTGCTCAAGCGCATGCCGTTGTCCAAGTTATCGGAAGCGATCCACGAAGTCATGGAAGGCGGATCGCCCATGTCCGCGCCCATCGCCCGCGAAGTGGTGCGGTTGTTGCAGAAGATTCCCACGCCGGGCGACATCAACGCCGCTCTCTCGCCACGCGAGCGTGAAGTGATCGAGAGTCTGGCGGCAGGCCGCACCTACAAACATATTGGCAGCGAAATGGACGTGAGTATTCATACCGTTCGCACTTACATCCGGCGGATTTACGAAAAACTTCACGTCCAATCCAGAACCGAGGCCGTGGCAAAATACATGGGCCACTTGTGAAAACGCACCGGACAACTTTTCTTTTTGCCTTGGAGGTTTTTCTTGGCTCAACCGCGCTTTTTGGCCAGACCGGCGTATGGCGTCCCGCCTCCGCGCTTTTGATGACTCGCTGGGCGGCGCAGGTCACGACCAATAATGCCCTTCCAGAATATCCGCGGCCGCAAATGATCCGCTCGCAGTGGTTGAATTTGAATGGTCTATGGAACTGTGCCGTCACCCCTGCCAACTCCCCGCCTCCGGCTTCATTCGACGGAAAAATCCTCGTTCCATTTCCCATTGAGTCGGCGCTGTCGGGGATCATGAAGCCTTTGGATCCGAAGGACACCTTTTGGTATCAGCGCAGTTTTGAGTGTCCCTCCAATTGGGCCGGCAAACGGATTCTTCTGCACTTCGGAGCGGTGGACTGGGCGATGCGCTTATTCATAAACGGACGGGAAGTCGGCGAACATCACGGCGGCTACGACGCCTTTGCCTTCGACATCACGCCGGAACTGGATCAGACCGGAGAGCAGCAACTGCTCGTCGCCGTTTCCGACCCGACGGAAGGAGACCAGCCCCGCGGGAAACAATCCCGCAAACCGGAGGGAATTTTTTACACCCAAGTTTCGGGCATTTGGCAAACGGTCTGGTTGGAGCCGGTTCCAGAAACCAGTGTCGAGGGATTGCAAATGACCCCCGACTTGGATGGAAAAGCGCTGCGACTGCGGGTCAATGTCAGCAGCGTCAAACAGGATTTGGAAGTTGAAGCAATGGCCGCAGTCAAAGGGACGGTGGCGGGAAAAATCGTTGGAAACGCCAATACGGAACTGATCCTGCCCATCACCCTCCCCCACCCTTGGACGCCGGACGACCCTTTTCTTTACGATTTGACAGTGACGTTAAAACGGCAAGGCCATGAAACGGATCATGTGACCAGTTACTTTGGGATGCGCAGCGTGGAATTGCTCAAGGCGCCGGATGGCTTCACCCGCATCGCCTTAAACGGCCGTCCTGTTTTTCAGACGGGCGCACTCGATCAGGGTTTCTGGCCGGACGGCCTTTACACGGCGCCATCGGACGAGGCGTTGCGCCACGATATTGAATTCTTGAAGTCATCCGGTTTCAACCTGGTGCGCAAGCATGTGAAGGTGGAACCGGAGCGATGGTATTACTGGTGCGACCGCCTGGGGTTGCTTGTCTGGCAGGACATGCCGAGTGCAAACAACAATACCCAGAGCGGACGCGCCCAATTCGAGGCGGAATTGCTGCGCATGGTGGCCGGGCTGCGAAATCACCCCGCCATCATCATGTGGGTGCTGTTTAACGAAGGTTGGGGACAATATGACACCGAACATTTAGCCGCCTGGATTAAAAGCACGGACCCATCACGCCTGGTGGACAGCGCCAGCGGTTGGACCGATACGCAAACGGGAGACGTGGTCGATGTCCACAGCTATCCCGATCCCGACGCCGCCGCGCCGGAAGATCGCCGCGCGTCTGTTCTGGGCGAATGTGGAGGGCTGGGATTGGTGGTGGATGGGCATACATGGCCGCAACCGTGGGCCTACCAAATGCTGCCCGATGCTTCCAGCCTGCAAGGCTGGTATTCGCATGTGCTTCAGGAAATAGCATCACAACGCCAGAGCCGCGGCCTGTCTGCGGCGGTCTATACCCAGATCACGGATGTCGAGAATGAGTGCAATGGTTTGATGACCTATGATCGTGCCATTTCCAAACTGGAACCAGAATGGCTGTCCGCCGTGAACACAGGACAAGAGCATCAATATTCATGGAAGTCTGTTCTCACCAATGCGGTTCTGGGCGGGTCCTTGTGGAAATACACGTTCGAGGATCCGGGCGGAGATTGGTTCAAGCCGGAATTCAAGGAGGATACAAAGTGGCGGCAAGGCCCCTCCGGTTTCGGCACCGCCTTCACTCGCGGATCACGCGTCCAAACAGTTTGGGACACGCCGAATATCTGGTTGCGAAAAACGTTTGCTATGGACGCCAGGGATATCCGCCGCGCCCGGTTGCAACTGCACCACGACAAGGACGCGGAAGTTTATCTGAACGGGATTTTGGCGTTCAGCGGCAAAGGCTATTTAGTGGACTACGCGCTGTTTGATATTGCTCCCGCCGCCGCCGCATCGCTGCATCCCGGCCCGAATACTATTGCCGTTCATTGCCGGCAAACCGCAGGCGGGCAGTTCATTGACGTCGGAATCATTGTTCCGGAAACCCAGGGCAAACTTCCCGCAAGTCCTTGAATATACCCGGCATGGAGTGAAGCCACTTCATGCGACATGACATTGGGATGGCCAAGGGATTATCGTAACCCTAATTCAGCACGAAACTCGAAACTTTGATGAGCCAAAGTCTTCCAACCAAGAAACGCGGGGAAATCTCGCCGGAGCCAGTCATGGGATCCAACCCGCTTATCAGCACAACCATAAACGTATTATGAGACCGCATAACACACATCATCTGTCCCTGTTTGTATCGCTCGTTGCCCTGAGTACGGGCTTGGCCTTGGCTGCAAACGCCCAAACCCTTGTCCACCGCTACAGCTTCAATGATCCGGCCGGCAGTCAGACCTTTGCCGATTCGGTCGGCGGCTCCGCCTGGAACGGCACTCTCAACAGTCAGGCTGGCGGCAATCCCTATCTCGACGGCGCCGGTCTGGAATTGGATGGACAGGGGGATTTTGCTGAATTGCCTTCGGGCATAACCATTGGTTACACCCAGATGACAATCGAAGTCTGGGCCGATTTCAGCGCCAGCAACCCCGTATGGACGCGCGTGTTTTCCTTTGGCGACCAAACCGGCGGCGGCGGGAAAAATTCCGGTATCGACTATTGTCATTATGCGGGTGGCAACTACCAGAATCTGGATTTTCTCAGCACCAGCGGCGCGGATGCTTACGCCAATAATACTCCCGGCCTGAACGGTACCACCAACAATCACATCACCGTCGTTGTCGATCCGGTCAATAACAACATGTATTACTATAATGGGGTTGAGATCGTTTCTGCCGAGCACGGCGCGGTCCCCTCCCTGTCGGCGATCAATGATACCTACAACCTGATTGGACGATCATTATATAACACCGATCCCACCCTGGCGGGAACCTTTTATGAGTTCCGCATTTATCAGGGCGTCCTGCCAGCCGCTTCGGTCGCGCTCAATGATGCGGCGGGGCCGGCCACTTATCTGACCAGTCCCGGCGCAATTTCCGCCTTGAACTTCAACAGTCCGGTCAATCCGGTGTCCGTCAATCAGTCCGTTCAACAGACCGTCACCGGCAATTTTGCATTGGTGACAAATCTTAACCTCGTTCTTTACGGAGGGGTGACTTATTCGTCGGGCAACACAAATGTTCTGATCATCAGCGCCAGCGGTGCGGTCAAAGGCGTCGGCGTGGGCACAACCACCGTCACCGCCACCTATGGTTCGCTCTCCACAACCAATTCTCTCACGGTTGTCAGTCTCCCGACCACCATGGTTCATCGCTATAGCTTCACCACCGACGCCACCGATTCCATTGGCGGGGCGAACGGAACCTTCGTGGGCGATGCCAAAGTTTCCGGCGGCCAGCTCGTATTGGATGGTGGGGGGCATCTCAGTCTTCCCAGCGGCCAAATCAATATCGCGACGAATGCGGCGGTCACTTTTGAAGCGTGGACGACAATCGGCCAGACTGCGGAATGGTCTCATTTGTTTGAGTTCGGGAACACTGGAGTCAATAACATCTACTGCGCCCCAAGAGCTGATGCCGGTGGATTCCATGAATTTGGCCTCAGCGAAGGGGGAGGCGTTCCCGGAGGACAAACCCTGTCTTGGGCGCACGGCTGGAGCAATATCACCCTCCATATCACGGGAGTGGTTGATCCCACCACGTCAACTTTGGCGCTTTACACCAACGGCGTTCTCATGCTGGCCTCCCACACGGCGACAGCTCCGCTTACTTCAATCGCAACCAATTTTGCCACCATCGGCCAATCCAGTTATGGCGATCCCGATGCCATTCTCTCCGTCGATGAGTTTCGAATCTACAGCGGGGCATTGGTTCCCGCCCAAGTTGCCATGTCGGATTTGAACGGGCCTAATTCGACCAACTTCAATCCCGGTGCGCTCTCGTCCATCACCGTGGTTGCGACCGGCTATCCCGCCTTTTCCGCGTCGGTCGCGCCGGTCATCCTGGCCAATTATGCCAATCTGGCCAATTTCAACTTGTTGCCCAATACGATGGCGGCGGCCAACGGCTTGGCTGTCACCTCCAGCGATCCAACCATCATCAGCGTCAACGCGCAAAACATGCTGACGACCTATCGACCGGGCGCCGTGACGTTGTCGGCAACTTATCTCGGCAAGACCTCCAGCGCCATTGTCCGTGTGCAGAATCAGGCAGTCCTATCCCATCGCTACAGCTTCTCCAACGACGCCAGCGACTCGGTCGGCGGAGCCAACGGCACTTTGGTCGGCACCGCATCCGTTTCCGGCGGTCAGGTGCAATTGGATGGCGGCAGCGGTGACTATGTCAGCCTGCCCGGCGGATTGCTCAGCCCTTATCGGTCTGCCACGGTGGACATCTGGGCAACCATCAACTCGTCCCAGCAGCTTTGGTCCCGACTGTGGGAATTCGCCGATGTCGGCCCTGCGACCGCTAACGAGGTCTATTTTGGACCATCTTGGGGCGGTGGTGGAGACCTTATGTCTGATGGCATACCCTTCGGCGGCAATACGGAGGGAACGGTTCCGGCGCTGATCAATCAGACAGTCCACCTGACCTGTTTGCTGGCCGACGGCTCGATGGACCTCTACACCAATGGCGTCCACTACCTGTCCACCACTGTAAGCGCGCCCGCCAATCAAGCCGGCAACAGCGGCAGTTGGATCGGTTATTCGCCCTACGGCGATCCCGGCATCAATGGGTCTGTGGATGAATACCGCATCTATCAAGGCCGTCTTTCGCCCGAGGAAATCCTGGCATCCGACGTGATGGGACCCAACCAGACCTTGTCCACCGCCAATGCCCCCCTCAGTGCGACCGTCAGTGGTGGAAACATCACTCTGGTCTGGCCTGTTGCAAATGCCGGTTTTGCGGTTCAGACCAAGACGAGCCTTTCCAATGGCACGGCGTGGACAACTTTGACCAACGCGCCTACGTTGGTAGGTAACCAGTGGCAATTGACCGTTCCTAACACAGGAACCAGTCAGTTCTTTCAATTGATTAGATAGGAGTGGTTTTGATGACGCGCCGTCCGCCGGTTCCGTGCCGGCGGACGGGTATGCGCGAATGGGTGCGGGACATTCGAATATTTGATTTATGCAGGTATTTAAAGGCAAAAGAGCTTTTACATTGATTGAGTTGCTGGTGGTAATAGCGATCATCGCCATTCTCGCGGCAATGCTCTTGCCCGCCTTGGCCAAAGCGAATGAGGAAGCCAAACGCGCCCAGTGCAAAAGCAATCTGCACCAACTCGGCGTCGCCACTCTCATGTATGCTTCGGATAGCCGTGATTTTCTGCCGGATTTGAGTGATCAGGGCGGAACAAATGGAGTTTGGTTTTGGGACATGAACCGGACTGTGGCGAGCAATCTGCTGGCAAACGTGGGCAAAAATACGACCCTCTTTTACTGTCCCAATGAGTTCTATCTGTTCAATAACGGCACGCCGGACGCTTGGAATGCTTTTGAAAACTATGTCGTCACCGGGTACATCTGGCTTTTCCCCAACGCTCCCGGAATGACCTCGGACTCGATCATCAGCGGAACCAATATGGTCACCAAGATCACCCAACCCCGGCCCGGCTTCAGCATCGCCGCCACCGAAATGATTTTGGACGCCACGATTTCAGAATCCTCCCTCGCCAGCGGCAGGATTTATTTTAACATCAGCGCTGGCAACGGCACCTTCGTGCGGACAGCCCACCTCAATCAAAACAAAACTCCTTCCGGCGGGAACATCTGCTTCCTTGACAATCATATCGAATGGAGGCCTTTTGCAGCCATGACTAATAAAGTGGATCCGGCGGGCTTGCCCGAATTTCAATTTTGACCCTGTTCCACATGGCCACACTTCTGTCAGGTCCTCTCCGACTGTTATTTGCGGTTCTCGCCCTTGAATTATTTTGTGGCGGCTTGGAAGCGCAGGTTCCGGCGCCATCGTTGCGCGGCTATCTGACCGCCCATGACCCCTCCACCGTCATTCAATGCAAGAATCGCTACTACATGTTTTACACCGGACAGGGTATTCTGTCCAAGTCATCGACTGACAAGGTATTTTGGTCCCCCGGCCCGGCTGTGTTCAGCAACGCCCCGGCGTGGACTTCCAACGCTGTCCCGGGGTTCACCGGGCTTTTTTGGGCGCCGGATGTTCTCTTTTTTAATAATCAATATCACCTCTGGTACGCCGTTTCCACCTTCGGCAGCCAAGTCTCGGCCATCGGTCTGGTGACCAATCCAACCTTGGACCCAACGGACCCGGCTTATCTTTGGACCGATCAGGGCATGGTCATCCAATCCACCAATGGCTCGCCCTACAATACGATAGATCCGAGTTTTACCTGGGATACGTCGGGTAATTTGTGGATGGCGTTCGGCTCTTATTGGAATGGCATTTACCTGGTGCAGTTGAATGCCGCGACGGGCCTCCGTTTTGCGTCCAATTCGCCCACTTACCAACTGGCTTACAATAGTTCTATTGAGGCCTCTTATATCTATCGGCGGGGCGGTTATTATTATCTTTTCGCCGACTGGGGTTCGTGTTGTTCCGGGGTCAATAGCACCTACAACATCCGGATGGGCCGCAGCACGAGTGTTACCGGTCCTTATTTGGACCAAAATGGCGTCAACATGGTCAACAATGGCGGCACCCTGTTTCAGGAAGGCACGGGAAAATTCGTCGGTCCCGGACACGTCGGCATCCTGTCCGAGGGAGGCGCGCAGTGGTGGAGTTATCATTATTACGACGCCAACGCTTGGGCTCCCCAATACGACGCCTACGGCGCGCCGGACCTGGCTTTTGAGCCGCTTTCCTGGACTTCGAATAACTGGCCGGTCTTCACCAACAATTGGTCCGCCATTTATAAATTCCAAGCCGATGCCCGTGACGAAAATGGACAGTATTACGGCTTGTTGGAAAACGGCGCGTCGGTTCAAAGCAACTCGGTCTATGGCCGTGTCCTCAATTTAAACGGCACCAATCAATACGTCTGGCTTCCCCCCGGCGCCGGCTACGGCCAAACCTTTGTCGCGGTGGTCAATTGGCGGGGGGGCGCGGAATGGCAGCGCATATTTGATTTTGGGGTCAACACCTCGGCGACAGTCATGCTCACGGCCGCGTCCGGCGACAATGTATTGCGTTGTGACATTAATCCCGGCGGCAATCTCCAGACGGTGCAGTGGACCCAGCCTCTTCCCACCAACGTCTGGACGCACGTCGCCGTCACTCTCGATGGCACCCAGGAAATTCTCTATGTAAATGGATTGCCGGTAGCCACGAATACCTCCATGAATCTTCTGCCCCTCAATGTCGCCCCCCAAACCAACGCATTGGGCCAGAGCAAATTTACCGCCGACCCTTATTTCAACGGTCAGTTTGCCAGCTTTCGTGTCTATGGCAGCGCCCTTTCTCCCCGGCAAATCGTCGCCCCTGTCCCAACGATTTCACTCCCTGCCAACGGCTCAGTTTATTGGCCGGGAAGCGCCATCAACTTTTCCGGGGAAGCCACCGACTTTGCGGCCGTGCCTCTGGCCGCGAGCAACTTGATCTGGCAGATTGAATATGTGGCGTATGGCGTCACCAACGTGGTGTATGGCCCGGTTGCCGGCCTGACCAACGGCATATTTGCCATACCTACCAACGCCACCGGCGGCGGCAATTACATCGTCGTTTTGACTGCCACGGACAACTCCAACCGGCAGAGCAGTGTGACCGCCACACTCCTGCCGGCCAACCCGCCGCCGGGCTGGTGCTCCTATTACCCGCTGCAAGCCAATGTCAACGATGCCAACGGACACTACAACGGGACGCTTCAAGGTGGCGCATCCTTCGTCAGCGATCCGGTCCGCGGCAATGTGTTGAGCCTTTCCGGGACCAATCAGTATGTCAGCTTTCCCCCGGGTCTGTCCGGGATGCAAACCTTCATGGCTTGGGTGAAATGGAACGGCGGTGCGGACTGGCAGCGCATCTTTGATTTTGGCAATGACACCAACTTTTACAGCGTGCTGACGCCCTCGGCCTCCAGCGGCAATCTGCGTTTGAATATTAGTGTTGATAGTATTCCGGGCGAGCAAATTATTGACGCCCCCGGGCCGCTACCGGTCGGCGTCTGGACCCATGTGGCTGCGGTCATGAACGGCAGTTCGGTGGTGCTCTACACCAATGGCGTGCCGGTGGGCACCAACCTCTATGTCAACCTGACGCCGGCCAACCTCAACGCCACCAACATCTACTTCGGTCGGAGTCAGTGGCCGGCCGACCCGTATTTTAGCGGAGAGTTGAGTGACGTCCGCATCTTTTCCTGCGCGCTGGCCTCAAACCAGATATCCGCGCCGCAAATCAGCATCGGCCAGCCAGCGCAAGGCGCGCTCTACGTTCCGGGCGCCATCGTGGCTTTCAACGGCGGCGCCAATGATTTTTACAATGCGCCCATCCCGGCCTCCAATCTGGTGTGGACGGTGAATTTCGTGAACGCCGGAGTGACGAACACGCTGGGCGGGCCGTGGAGCGGCCTGACCAACGGGACATTCCTCATTCCTGGGACCGGGGCCGGGGTCAGCAATGGTTATTATCAGTTTGTGCTGACCGCCACCGATGCGGTCGGGCGCAGTGCGACCAACTTCGCCAATATCTACCCGGCGTCCGCAGCCGGGCCGTCCAATTGGGCGTCTTTCTATCCCTTCGCCAGCGGCGCCCAGGATGCCAGCAATCTTTACAACGGCACCCTCCAGGGCGGGGCCACCATCGCAAATGATCTGACGCGCGGCAAAGTCCTCAGTCTATCGGGCGGCGGCCAGTACGTCAGCCTGCCGGGCGGGGCGGCCTCAGCCCAAACCGTCTCGGGCTGGGTCAAGTGGTATGGGGGAAGCGAGTGGGAGCGTATCTTCGACTTCGGCCAGGGCGAACAGGACTATTTCTATTTGACTCCCGCGGATTCCTCCAACCTCGTGCAATGCGCCATTACCACTGATCTTCCCGTTTACAATCAGATCATTGAGTCGCCGTCCGCCTTTCCAGTTAATAAGTGGACTTATGTCGCGGTTGTGATGGATGGCCGCGAAGGCGTCCTTTACCTCAACGGCAACGCCGTAGCTGTCAATAATAGCGTAAATCTTCTCCCCTCCGACATTGGCGCCACCCAATGTTACCTGGGCAAAAGCCAATATCCGACCGACCCCTATTTTTACGGCCTGATGGATTCCATTTCGCTGAATTCCGCGCCGTTGACCCTGCCTCAACTGGACGCGCCCCTGCCCTTCATAACTTCCCCTTCCAATGGAACGTTATTTTCCGGCGGCTCAACCTTAACCTTTGCCGGTTCCGCCACCGATTATGCCGGGAACGCGCTGTCGGCGAGTTCGTTCGCATGGTCCGGCATATTTTATCATGATGGGCTGGTAACGCCCGCTTTCGGCCCCGTGACTGGCGTCACGCTTGGCAGCTATCTGATCCCCGCCAATAGCACCGCTTCCACCAATTCGTTTTACACGGTGAGTCTCACTGTCACAGATACAAACGGCAACACCCAGTCTGCCACCACGGAGGTTTTCCCGGAAACCGCCCAAGTCACGCTGGCAACGGTCCCAACCGGCTTGAACCTCACCCTGGACGGACAGTCGGCGGCGCTCAACACCCCCCTTTCCGAAATTGTCGGAATGAACCATGTGCTCGGCGCGCCCTCGCCCCAAACCGTGAATTCAACCAACTACAACTTCGTGCTCTGGTCCGACGGCGGCGCCGCGACGCATAATTTCATTATTCCGCCGGCGTCCGAGACGCTGACCGCCAGTTATGTGCAACCCGCCATCACCGTTGCGTCAGGCGGATCGGGATTTGCCTTGTCCTGGCCGCAGTGGGCCGCCGCAATGGAACTATACACAACCACCAATCTGCCGGCGCCCGCATGGACTCCTGTCACCAACACACCCATCGCCTCGAACAGCCAGTTCATCGTCACGCTGCCCGCCACCAACGTCGTGCAATTCTATCGTCTTCAATCGCCATGAGTCTGAAATACGTCATTTGTTTGTTTTTGCTGGAATTTCCTCTTTGCATCAGCCCGGCTTTTGCCGGGCCATCGCAGCATTATTTTGCCAATCCCATTTGCGAACAGGCCGACCCGTGGTTTGTTCAATATCAGGGTCATTATCTGGCCTGTTTTTCCGAGGCCAGCCGGGCCATTTCAATTCAGAGGTCCGATCATTTGACCACTTTGGGAGTGAAACACATCGTCTGGGCGGCGCCGGACAGTGGTCCCGCCTCAAGGGAGGTGTGGGCGCCGGAGCTGCATCTTCTGAACGGGCGCTGGCACATTTATTTCGCCGCTTCTGACGGGCAGAACAGGAATCATCGGGCCTGGGTGCTTCAATCCTCAGGCTTGAATCCTATTGGGCCTTATACGTTGCACGGCCCGCTTTATACCGGCGACGATCCCCAATTGTCATCCGCCAACCGCTGGGCGATTGATATGACGGTGTTTGAGATGGGAGGCCGGCTTTACGCCATTTGGTCGGGCTGGCAGGAGGAACAAGACATCCAGCATCTCTACATCGCCCCGATGAAAGACCCGCTGACCATGGCCGCGCCGAGGGTGCGCCTTTGCGCCAACGACGATTATCTTTGGGAACGCGTCGATGAATCCCCGCGTGGCCGCGGACTCAACGAAGCCCCCGAAGTCCTCCAGCATGGCGGACGCACGTTCGTCACCTTTTCTTGCAGCGGTTCCTGGCAGCCTTCCTACAAGATCGGCCTGCTTGAGTTAAAACCGGGAACCGATCCCCTCCAACTCAAGAACTGGATTAAACATGCCAGTCCTGCCTTCGAATCAACGGCGACAACCTATGGCGTTGGTCACAATTCTTTTGTCAAGTCCCCTGATGGAACCGAAGACTGGCTGATCTACCACGCCAAACTGGACCGCAAGAATGGATGGCGCAGGGCCGTTTTTGCGCAGCGTTTTACGTGGAACGCGGACGGTCTGCCGGAATTCGGCCACCCGGTTGCGTCCGGCCAACTCTTGCCCGTGCCAGCCGGGGAGAGTGTCCGTAGCGTCACCGGAGCGCGCCGCTTTCGTTTTTTGAATGAAACCGACTTGGGAAACTGGACTTATTACGGACATCACCAGCTTATGCGCGTGGAAGCCGGGAAACTTTATCTGGGAGAATTCCGCGGCGAACCGGTCAATGACTTCCGTTCCGGCGAGAAGGTGGTGCTCAATGGCGGCTTGTGGACCAATTTTACAATGGCGGCAAAAATCCGGCTGCTGGAACGGCATGGCCAAGCCGGGTTATTGTTCCGCGTGAGCACTCCTTTCGTCGGTTACAGTGGTCAGCGCGGTTATTTTGCCGGCATCAATTCCGACCAAATGCGTCTCGTGCTTGGTTTTATGGACGGGAAAGCCTGGCATCAAATTGCATCCGCCCCACTGCGCCGTCCTCTTGGCGCCGAATGTGAGATGAAGGTCACAGCGCGCCAAAACGAGCTTGAAATTGATTGCAACGGAGAACGACTGCTCCAAGCGCGCGACGGCACCTTCGATTCCGGTTCCATTGGCTTGCGGGTGGTTGACACGTCCGCCGCATTTTCTGATCTTCAAGTCGCCCCCGCGGCCATTCAGAATAATGAATGAATCCGCTTCATCCGACCTGACCATACGCGAGCCGGCCCCCGATGAAGCCGGACGCATGAGCCGCTTTTTTCGCAGTGGGTCGCTGCCTCCTGGCGCGCAAATTCTCGCGGCAGTGCGGAGCCACCCGATTGAACGCTTCGTCGCGGCAGTGGCCGGCTGGCCGGAAGGTAACATAGTCCGCTTCCGCCTGGCGTGCCAGCCGGGCGTGTCGCGGTCCGACGTGGCCGCTCCGCTCATCCGCTGTGTCGAAGAAGGCGCGCGAACCGCGGGCCTGAACACGCTTCATTACGCGGAATCGCTGGCGGATGACAACGAATGGTGCGGCATTCTGCGTGAAAACGGATACGAATGCCTGCACACGGAACGGTTCTTTGAAGTGCCAAGTCTGGAGGCTTGGACGCGGGTAACGCAGTTCTTCAAGAAATACCAATCCCATATTCCCCCTGGCTGGCGGACCGAATCGATCCGGCATCATCCGCCAGAGTTGGCGTTGGATGTGATTGGAGATCATCGCTTGATGCCGCCGGAAGAATTGCGCGCCTGTTGGCGGGCTGATTCTCCCGGTGGATTTGAGTTGGATTTGTCGTCCTTCCTTTTCGATGATGCGCATGCCATTGGAACCTTGCTGGCCCGCAGGTCTCAAGACGCCCTTTGCGTTGATGTGCGGGTGATACGGCTTGAGAATCCGCGTTTGCGCGCTCTGGGCAACTCTTGTTTGCTGCACCATGTCGCCTGCCGGTCCGATCCCGTCGGCGGTCCCATCCGCTGGCTGCGCTTTCGCGCCGGCGAAATCGAACATCGGGAAACCGCGAACCTGGCCTTTCGCATGAACGGGCGCGAATTGTCGCCGCGCCATATCTTCGGAAAAAGATTATGAAACAGTCCTCCACGCCGCGCCGATTACTGCTCGTCGGCTGGGAGGCGGCTGATTGGAAAACACTTTGCCCCATGCTGGATGCCGGAGAAATGCCAGTCCTCAACCGGTTGGTGGAGGAAGGCGCTTCCGGCGCTTTGTCACCGGTTCAGCCCGCCGTTTCAGCGATGCAGTGGACATCGGTGGCGACAGGAAAACGCGCCTGGCAGCACGAGGTGTGTCATTCCAGGGAAATTGCGGTTGACAATTGTGGCTCCGACGTTCCCATCACCGCCCGGCGGCGGCGCGCGGCCGCGCTTTGGGAAATCCTGGCCAAATCAAACCGTCGCAGCCTGGTCGTCGGCTGGCCGGCCTCCCAGGGCGAACAAACCTGTCTGGCGAAAATCGTGTCAGACCGGTATCCTGAGCCGACTGCGCCGCCCGGCGTCAAACCGTGGCCGCCAGCCGTCCCTGGAACATATTGGCCGGAAGCAATCGGCGCCGCGCTGGACAAGCTGCGGGTCAGTCCTGAGGAGGTGGCTGCGGACATCATATCCCGTTACGTCCCCCAATGGCGTAAGATTGATCAAAAACGGGATCGCCGTCTCGGACAATTGCGGGTGTTGCTGGCCGCCGACTTTTCCTGCCAGACGGCAATGGCTGAATTGATGAGAGGCAGGGAATGGGATTTTGCCGCAGTGCGATTTTCCGCTCTCGGAGCGATCAGCCGGATTTTCATGCCCTGCAATCCTCCGCGACGAAGTTGGATTGCGGAAGATGAGTTTCAATTCTATCAAAACGTCGTCAGCAGCCAGTATCGAATGCTTGACTTGATGTTGCGCCAACTGGTCGAACTGGCGGGAACTGAAGCAGCCGTGATCGTGGTTTCCGCACAAGGTTCGCCCGGTCTGGTTGCGCCGCCAGGCAGCAGTCCCAATAGTGACGAAACAGTGAGGTCATCTTTAGGTGTTTTTGCGGCGAGTGGACACGGTTTCGCGCCCGACGCGCTCCTGCATGGCGCCAGCGTGCTGGATGTTACCCCGACAATCCTGACGTGGTTCGGAATACCGATTGGCGACGACATGGAAGGCAGGGTCCTGATCGAAAGTTTTTCAGCCGCGCCCGCAATCGAGCGTGTGCCATGTTGGGATTCGCGCATTGGAATTCAGGATCAAACGGCCGGGCAAGAGGCCGGATCGGCTTATGGCAATGGTCCGGGAACAATGTTGCGACGCGAATCGGATTGGAATTTCGCGCAATCCTGTCTCGAAGCCGCCCGATACGAAGAAGCGCTGCCGGTCTTGGGACATCTGTTCCGCAGCGATCCGGAGCGGGCGGAATACGGCCACGCCCTTTTCCAATGTCAGCTTGCGCTGAGCCGTTTGTCCGCGGCGCAGGAAACCCTTGTCGTCGTGTTGGAGGCCCTGCCCGCCGGGGTAACGTCACTGCTGCTTCGCGCCGAACTCGCCTGGGCCAAACGTGATTTTCGCCAGACGCGCTCGCTTGTCGAACAGGCGCGGCAATTGCATCCCACTCATCCGGACGTCTTGCGCCGTCTGGGGATATTTCTGCTGCGACTGCGCGAATGGGAAGCGCTGGCCGAGTTGGCCAAACAAGCGTTGTTGTTGGATGAAAATGATGCCATAGCGTGGCTCGGGCTGGCCGAAGCTCTCTTGCGCAAAGGCCAGGCGCCGCAGGCGACCGACGCCGCCCGACACGCCCTTGGACTAAAATATTTCCTGCCCGAAGCGCATTTTGTGCTGGCGCGGTCACTGGTGGCACAGGGTCTCTGGCCGGAAGCCAGAGACGCCATGGAAACACTGCTAAAGCTCCAACCCAACCACCGGACGGCCCCAACCTACCTCAAACGGATGCGGCAACGGGACACGGCTGAAAGCGGCGGACAATAAAGTCCCAACCCGCTTACTTATACAACAATTGGAAAAACCGCGCTGTTCCGGTCGATGGAACGCTTATTTGCCAGTTGGTTCCAACCAGGATCGGCACGTTGGTCAGGGTGGTCCAACTGGTTCCACCGGCCGCACCCGATTTCGACTGGACGGCGAAATTAAAGTCGGACGCCGGCCATGAGAGAATAATATTCCCCCCGCTGAGGGAGGCACTGATCGTGGGATTGGCGGACAATTGAATGTAATTGGCAGGCCCTACCGCATCATTGAGGGCCACAGCCAGGGGCGACAAGACGCCCTGATAAACGCGGAATTCATAAATAGTTCCCGCCAAATATGGATCAACACCGTCAAGTGACGCTCCAATCACGTTATAAACATCCTCAATCTCGGCCAGGGACATAAGAGGAACCCCGGCTGATGTGGCCACCAAAGTCTGGTTCAGCGCCAGGTTGTTGTCGTGAAACGTGGAGATGATATTGGTGCCATTGTAATAGTACAGGGAATCATTAACCGAATCCACCACGACGGTGATGTGATTGTTGGTCGTGCCGTTTAGACTGGTGTTATTGTTGGCGTAGGCATCGTCGCCGCTGGTGTTCAAGAAGTCGAGGTTCTGGTAGCTGTTCGGTGCGTAAGGACAGTAATCAACGCCTGAACTTTTCGTGCCGGAACTCGATTGGTTGCCAAAGGAAAAGACCCGCGTCCAAACTGGGTTGCCCGCACCAATGTCCGCCCAGAATTCCACCGTCATTTGGGTGTAGTTGCTCGTCATATTTGATGGCAACAATGCGTAACATCCCGATGAGCCGTCCAACACGAGGTTGGTGCCAGTGAGGGCTGCGTCTCCCTCAAGAGTGCCCGCCCAGGCAGAACCGCCGACCGAGTCGGCAAATGTCGGACTTCCCGCCGTATCTTGGAAGCTATATCTGTGGACCAACGTGGCGGGACCGTCGGATGCAGGAAGTACGGTCAACGTCGCTGGCACAGAACTTGTGACGGCACCGGAGGAATTGGATACCACCACGACATAATCCGCCATATTTGCCGGTGTAAGGTTATAAAGCGTCAAGGTGTTCATCGCGCCGTCGGTATTGGCGGTCGCATCGGTGGCCCTTGCGCCAAGGGTGACATTGGTATAAACGCCACTGTTAACGGCCCCCGCCCTCCATTGAAAACTCGGCGCAGGGTTGCCTGCGGCAATCACGCTCAATTGAGCGGTTCCGCCGAGATAATTGGTCTGGGATGAAGGAAGAACTTCCACCACGGGAGTGGTTCCGGTTTCAGCCGTCTGGCCGGTCAGAATCCCAACCCCAGGGGCCATTTCCATGGCGGTGTCCACCAATGTGAGTGTGCCAGTACCGACACTATTGGCTGGCACACCAGTGGCATTGTAAATGAAATGCGCCCAGCCGTAATTCACGGAAACACCGTTAGTAAGCTCCAGCCCGACATAACCCTCAATGTTTCCAGCAGTCGTCCAACCACCCACCACCGTGGCACCACCATTTTGGTCAAAATATCCCGCCGTTTGCGCGCTTTCATAGCTGCCATCAATCGTCGTGCCGATCCCTGTGACCGGCAAACCCTGGCTTGCGTTTGCGAGGACGAATGCGGATGTATTGGCGCTTCCAGACGGCCCCTGAAAAATATAGGGCTTGGCAGCGTTACCTGAATACCACTGGATTTGATAGTCTGGTGTGCCATCCTGGTTGAGGTCCAAGTCCAACGCCTCAGCTCCGGAAATCGTAATATTAATCGGTGTATGAAGGATTGCGCCATGCGCCGCGCTGGCGGCAAAAGCAGACGTGGATAAAAACGCAAAGACTTTTCCTGTAGGGTTCATACTTATTAGTTCCCTTTCGTTTTGGTGTATTCGGGCGCATATTACACATTGCCCAATCGAATGCAACAAATTTTTTAAAGACTTAATTGCCGCGAAATGCGAACAGGAAACGGTGCAAAAACAGAAAGCAGAAATTCAAATGGGAAAAGCGGTCGCATGGGAGCCTTCTGTTGGTCGTCCTTGATCCTCATGGTTCAGTTCGCAATAGAGAGAAGTGTTATGGTAACGTTCTAAGTGTTACGGGTCCATCGCCTGGTTTGTTGTAACTAATTGTAAAAAAGGGTATTCCAACCAAAACCGGGTTCGAGCCATTCTTGCGTTTGTAACACTCGCCGTAACTGTTATTAACTGTTACGGCTTCGTGAAGGGCGGCGGGGGCAAGGGAAAAAGCTGAAACGCTGAAAAACTGAGACGCTGAAATCGGACGGGACGGGGGGCAAGAACTCAACGCATCCTCCGTCGCCAAGGCTTTGGCGGATAGGGCGCGAGATGTTGATTCGGTGCTCATTTTTCTGACTGGCGGCCATTTTGGCACAAATGGGGGGAAAAGAGGAGCTAACCGTGACCCTTTTCTTTGAAAAAATATTCCCCGTGTTTGCAAGAGGTTACGTGTTTTGCACCTGTTTTTGTCAAGTATGTTTTCTTGACATAAGGGCGAAAAATGGACACAGCCATCCCACAGGAATTTGAAGAAAATGGTTGGAAATTTCATGAAAACCTGCCACACGGCAGGTCATGATAAACACAAAACTTCCAACCGGGTCAAAATTCACGGTTTTGCGTCAGCTT
>Ga0181535_10002691_pt1 | contig 21381 bp, 18 predicted proteins | sample PEATcosm2014_Bin_44_FD_119774 | JGI IMG/M metagenome (GOLD analysis project Ga0181535, IMG submission 119774) | Peatland microbial communities from MTU Mesocosm Facility, Houghton, MI, USA - PEATcosm2014_Bin17_30_metaG | ecosystem: Environmental > Terrestrial > Soil > Wetlands > Peat | place... | reverse complement strand
CGTACCGCACGCCGCTAGTGCCCGTGGTGCCGATTCTTGCGGTGCTGGTGTGCATGGCGATGATGGTTTCGCTCGATGTCCTCACCTGGTACCGGCTGGTGATCTGGCTGGCGATCGGGTTGGCGATCTATTTCACCTACAGCCGGCATCACAGCCATCTGGTCAAGGTTGGAACAGCAGAGAAACGGTGACGGGAACGAGTCGGCAGCGACTAGCGCAAGAGCCTCAAGCCGGATCGGAATGGCGGACGCGGCCGTGCGGCCTGATCCAGACGCGCCCGCCAACGGAGCGAGTTCTCTAGCGCAAACAATGAGTCGAAGTCGACGCGGAACGCGACAGCCCGAACACTGGGACGAGCCAATGATCCCCACCCGGGTAAGTTCCTAATACCGCGTCCACCTGACCCACTGTAAGGATGGTGGAATACATTGGCTGGATCAAGTTGAATTTGGTTAACAGCTCCGAAGGGCCATCCCTGGGAAAGTTGCGTTACATACGGCCGGTCGCCGCCACCGGCGCAAGCAGCCGCATCCCCTCACTTCCTTTTGTCTTTGGGACTTGAACGCCTTTGTGGCCTGGATTTTCGTCGCTTCTCCGCGGCGGCCAGCCGCCACGCCCCGCCAAGAAGGTCGCGTAGCGCATCGGGGGCAACGCGCGACATGCGCGCCAGAATCCAGGGGTAGTTGAGGTAATGATCTGTGATGTAATACGTGTCCGGATCGGCCGCCATCAACTCCTCGCGCTGCTCAAAATCCGTTCGAATGACAAACGAGCTGCCGTCCTGGTGCAGCCGCACGAACAACTCGCCGCCAACTTTGAACGCGGGGGTGCCATACGAAGTGCTCTCTTCGGCGTCTGGCAGGGTGCGCGCGATCTTGCGGACCGCTTCGAAAGTCACCGCGCCGTCGCTTGGCCCGACGCCGGCAGTGCCCGGCTGAGCCGGTTGACGAGGCGCACGCTGCTGCCCGCGCGGCTTACCAACCCGGTCCACAGGTCCGCGCCGGGTCATGGCTTCTGGCGGTCTTCGAGCATGGCCTTCAGACTCGCCATCTCACGCTTCAGTTTGCGCTCACGGCTCACCATCATCAGCACGTAAATGACGAGGATGACCCAGGCGACGGTGAGGCCGTAGCTCAGAAACTCGTAGTTGTGCTGCAACCGCGCCGCCTCGCGGACAACATCGTCCGGGCTGGTCATCTGTGCGAAGAGTATGGACATGGACGGTACGTGCATGGGTTCCTCACATGGCGTGCGCGGTGCGGCGCAGCGAATCGAGCTCGCGCTGCGTATCTTCCTGCCGCACCCGGACCACGGTCATCACGGCGCCAAGCAGCATCATGGCAAGTATATTCCAGAGCCAGACGATGAGCCACTCGTGCGGAAAACTGCCGCCGCCCCAGAAAACCGGCTGCGGGTGCTGGGTGCGCCACCACTTGATGGAGAAGATCACGATCGGCACGTCGATGAAGGAGAAGATGGACCAGACGGCGGCGAAGGTGGCTCGTTGGGTTGGCTCTTCCACGGCGTGCCGGAGCATCAGGTAAGCGGCGTATAGAATCCAGCACACCAGCGCGGAGGTCAGCCGCGCGTCCCAGGCCCACCACTGGCCCCAGATCACGTGTCCCCAGATGGATCCGGTCACCAGGTTCGCGGCCAAAAACGCAAGACCTACCTCGGTGACTGCGACCGCCAGCGCGTCATACCGAAAATTCCGCGTGACGAGAAAAAGCACGCTCGCCACCAGCGCCACTGCGGCCGCGGTCATCGCGACAAAAGCAACCGGCACGTGAAAGAAGATGATTTTGAAAATCGCTCCTTGCTGCGCTTCGTTCGGCAGCCGGGCGATCACGTTGATGTCCCGCACCAGGATGGCGATCGCCCCGATGCCCATGAGGTAAAGAACGTAATTTCCCCAGCCGGATTTCTCGTTCATATCAAGCTGCTCCTCAGACCGGTAAGGACAGACCATCGCTTTTCGTGGTCTGTCATGCTGCGCTAGACCGCGATGCGCCGGCAGACGCCAAAACCGATCGTCCGCCCTGCCTCAGTTCAACCTACCAAAACCGTTTCCACCAGAACCAATGATACTGCCGTATAGATCAAATCGAAGCCAACCAGCATCTTGAGCCACATCACGTTTTCGGCGTTGATGGGGGCGCCGGCGATCAGCGTCATGGTCAACTGCATCGCGCCCATCAGCGCAGGAACCAACACCGGATAGGTCAGCATGGGCAGCATCACTTCGCGCAGACGGATGTTGACGGTCAGCGCGCTGGTCATGGTGCCGAGCACGGTGAGAGCCCAGGTGCCTAGTAGCAGCACCAGCATCAGTTCCGGGAACTGCTGGGACCACCGCACGTTATAAAAGATGCCAAAGACGGGCAGCGACACCAGTTCCACGGCAAGCAATAAAACGTAGTTGGCGATGGCTTTGCCAAGAAACAGCGCGGCGCCGGAAATGGGTGCGGCGATCAGCGCATCCAGACAGTCGTTGGGCAGCTCGCGGGCGAAGCTGCGGTTGAGGATCAGCGTCCCGGCAAACGCGAAGACGATCCACAGCAGACCGCCCGAGATTTCGCGCGTGGTGTCGCCGGTGGGATCGAAGGCGAAGGCGAACAGCAGCAGGATCACCAGAGCGAACGCCAGCGAGCCGTTGATGGCCTCCTTCGTGCGCAGCTCGGCGCGCAGATCCTTGACTGCGACGACCATCACCTGGCGGAAGAAGTCCATCAGCCCTCGCCGTACCGCGCGTAAAGGAAGCCGGGATCGGCGGCCATCTCCGCCGTGCGCTCGCCGGAGAAAGCCACCGAGCCCCGGTTGAGCAGCGCGACGTGGGTGGCCAGCTCGAGCGCTTCCCGCAGCTGGTGGGTCGACATCACGATCGTCTTGCCTTCGGCCAGCGCCTCGCGGAGGAGACGCTGCAGCACCGCGATCGCACGATCGTCCAGCGCCGTGAAAGGCTCATCGAGCAGCAACACGGAGGGAGCGTGAAGAAAGGCGCGCGCCACTGCCAGCCGCTGCCGCATCCCGCGCGAGAACTCGCGCACCAGTCCGCCGGCGACGCGCTCCAGCCCGGTGCGCTCCAGCCACTCACTGGCCGCCTTTTTAGGATCCTTCAGGCCGTAGAGCCGGCCGAAGAGGGTCAGGTTCTCGATTGCCGACAGCTCGTCATAGACCGAGATCCCGTGGCCGATGAAACCGACGCGGCGGCGCGTGGCTGTGTCGCGCGGCGCTGTGCCGCAGATACGCACCTCGCCGCGGCCGGGACGGGAGAACCCGGCGAGAATGCGCAGCAGCGTGGTCTTCCCCGCCCCATTGCGCCCGATCAGGGCCAGGCACGCTCGTGGCGCTGCCTCGAGCCGGATGTCGCGCAACGCGGGGTAGTCGCCGTAGAACTTCCAGACGCCGTCAACCGCGACCGCGTTCATCGCTCTCCTTGGCGGCCGGCGCTTGCGCGCGGTACAGCAATACAAAACCGAGCCCGAGAATTGCCAGGGCGAGCCCGACAATCAGACCGGCCTTGGCATTCACCCGTGGCGGGATGACCTCGATCCGCGAACTCCCGGAATCCGATTGCTCCGCGTCTGCAGAGGAATCAGCAGCAGCCGCGGAAGCCTCCGCCGCGCCGCTCAGCTTGATGCGATACGCAGTGGCGGCAAGCCCGAAGATGTGGGCGTGCGTCTTCGGTTCTTCGCCCAGATCCTGCAGCCCGGCGCCTTCCATGGTCACTCCAGTCGGGGCGACCAGGTAGGTATTTTCGTCCTGAGTAGGGATCTTCCCTGCGTATGCCGTGCCCGCGGTATAGGGGACGGTGTAGTTGAGGTCGAAGCGAGTTTCGCCCGGCTTGATCTCGAACTTGGCGGCATAGACCTGCGGCGCTTCGGTTTTGCCGGTCGGAACCGGCACGGGCATGCCATCGGGCGCGGCGCCGGCCGCCTCCACCTTACCCTGCGCCGCGGCCGGCAGATAAAAGCGCAGAGTGCCGTTCACAGGGTCTACCCACGTCGCCTTGCCGGAGTTCTCCACCAGGAACGTCTCGTTCACCGTCATCGGGCCGCTGGGTGATGGCTGGAATAGCAGCATGTGCTTGGAGATCTTCACCGCCTGGGCTTGCCGGCTGGCGTTGTATACCTGCACGGTCACGCCTGTCGTGGGCGTACCCGGCGGCATAATTCGGTTGTAAGTGACGTTGTCGACTTCCACGCGCAACATAGCCGGCCCCGCGCCGCCCGGGCTCTCATTGATGGTGAAGTTGCCCTGTGCGTCCGTCTTGACGTTCGTGACCGGTTCCATTCCCCCCTGCCCGAACTTGTAAAGGGTCACCGTGGCTGCAGCCTGGGGAGCGCCGGTGGTGCCGTTGACAACGGTTCCAGTGACCGCAGCCGAGAGGGGAATGCCAGCCACCAGAAGGAGAGCACTCAAGAAATGCGCCGGTGCGGCATGCTTGCCAATCCGCGGATGCCGGCGGATCTTATCGCGCCTCATCCCTTAGCCGCTTTCATAGGCTTGCCGCACTCTCCGCAGAACTTCAACTCCTTCTCGAATTTTGCGCCGCACCACGGACATACTAAACCAGTTGACTTCACCTTAACCGGTTCGGTTGCTGGCGCCTTAAGCTTGGCCGGAGTTGGGCTTGTCAAGCCTGCACGCACTCGGTCGACCTCGGCCATCACTGTAGCCAGTTCAGTCTGCAGATCCTTCTTGGTCTTTTGATAGTCGATATCCGAGAGCTTGCCCACCCGGTATTCGAACTGCAGGTCGCGCAGGTTTTCATAAATAGCTGTCTTGCGCTCGTCCAGATGGGCAAATGGATCGTCAGGTTCCGGCGGCGGTAAGTCTTTTGGTCTGACAACCAGGATGAACGCGATGACGGCGACGGCCAGCACGGAGGCAATAGGAATGATCACGCCAGAATCTTACTCCAGGTTGGCCAGATCCTTCTCGATCTGGTCCTTGTATTTCTCCAGCGCCGGGTCGTCTATGGCCACGGGGCCGAGTTCAACTAATGGTTGCGATTTTCGATACTTCTTGATGAAAAGCCAAATCACTAGCAAACCGAAGCCGGCCGCAATATAGGGCACCGTCCAGCCGAAGGCGCTGGGCTGGGCGAGATAGATGCCGGGGCCGTAGTCGCGGACGAAAGCGTCAGTGATCTGCTGGTCGGAGAAGCCCGCTGCCTGCATCCGGGCGATGCGCTCCTTGGCGGGCTTGGAGAAGCCGCACTCCAGCATGGCGCAGGTGGCAACCGAGTCTTTGCAGCCGCACTTACATGCCAACCGCTGGCCCACGCGCCGCACATCCGGGCTGGGCTTTTCTGAAGCCGTCTGTGCCAGGGCCATACTGGCGCAAACAAGCAGCAAAGCCACGGCCCATGCCAGCCACCGTGGCGCAGGCAGTCCTGCCTGCCGTGTCGAGAGTCGTCTCGACATTTCTTCGCGCCCGCTTTGACCCTCCGCCACCCTACTGTTTCGCTGGCAAGTCGACATGTTGTTTGGCGATCCCCACTACCTGGGTACGCGCGTACTGCATTTTTACCTTGCTTGGCACCAGGCAGATGAGCGTGCCGCCGATCAGCACCAGGCCGCCGATCCACACCCACGCCACCAGAGGGTTGACGAACGCCTGAATCACCGCGCGCTGGCTGTCGTCGGACATGCCGCCGAAATTGACGTACAGGTCCTCATTGAGGCGCGTCCGGATGGCGACCTCAGAGGTGCTCTCCTTGCTGGCTTTGAAGAGCCGCTTTTCCGGCTGCAGGATTCCCAGCGGCTGGCCGTCCTTCGAGACTTCGAAGGTGCCGCGATACCACATGTAATTGGCGTTCTCGCCCTGCTCCAGGTTTGACAGGCGCAGCGCGTAATGTCCGATGCGCATCGTGTCACCCTGGTTCATTTCCTTCACGTCCTTCTGGTCAAAGGCCTGGCCCGTGAAGCCGATGAAGATCAATACGATGCCCATGTGTACCAGGTAGCCGCCGTAACGGCGCGTGTTGCGGTGGGTCAGTTCGAATGTCGCGCGCAACAGGTTCATGCCGGTTCGGCCGGCGATGGAGTTGGCGCCCTTATAAAACTCGACGATCACCGTGAGCGCTACAAACAGGCAGAATCCAAAGGAAATCAGCGCATAGGGCTTGTGGATTCCGGCCGCGAAGAGGCCGCCGACCAGCGCCAGCGATGCGATCCCGGGCCACTGGAAGTTGCGGCGCAGTCGGTCGGTCGACGTCCGCCGCCATGCGAATAGCGGGCCGACACCGGTAAGGAACAGCAGGAACAGACCGATGGGTACCATCAGGCGGTTGTACCAGTCGGCATCCAGCGAAATCTGGTCGCCGGAGATCGCCTCCGAGATTTTCGGGAACAAAGTGCCCCACAGTACCGCGAAGCAGCTCGCCAGCAGAATCAGGTTATTAAAAAGGAAGCTCGATTCGCGCGAGATCACCGATTCCAGCTGCGCCTCGCTCTTCAGGTAGTCCAGCCGGTCGATGATCAAGTAAGCCGTGGCGGCAACGCCAATGGCCAGGAACGTCACGAAATATTTGCCGATTTCGGACTGCGCGAACGCATGGACCGATTGCACCAGGCCACCGCGCGTCATCGATGTGCCCAGGATGCACAGGAAGAACGTAGTCGCGATCAGGACCATGTTCCATACCTTCATCATGCCCTTCTTTTCCTGCATCATCACCGAGTGCAGGAACGCCGTGCCGCTCAACCACGGCAGCAGAGAAGCGTTCTCCACCGGATCCCATCCCCAGTAGCCGCCCCACCCGAGCACGTGATACGCCCATCCAGCGCCGAGCATGACGCCGGTGCCCTGGAACAGCCACGTCACCAGGGTCCAGCGGCGCGTGGTGAAGATCCAGCTATCGCCCTTCTGCCGCGTGATCAGCGAGCCCATGGCAAAGGCAAACGGCACCGCAAAACCTACGTATCCCAGGTACAACATCGGCGGGTGGATCGCCATGGCGGGGTATTGCAGCACCGGGCTCAGGCCGCTGCCGTCCGGCACTTTGACGATCAGCCCTTCGTTGGCGAGCAGCTTAAAGGGGTTAGCTACGAAATTGTTGAGGGTGAGAAAGAAGATTTCGATCGTGGTGAGGATCGCTAGCACCCACGGCATCATGTCCCGATGCCGGCGGCGATTGGTAAAGGCTACCACCGCTGTGTACGTGGACAGCAGCCACATCCAGAACAGCAGCGAGCCTTCCTGCCCGCTCCACCAGGCGGCGAATTTGTACGGCAGCGGCAGCGCGGTGTTGCTATGCTCGGCGACGTAAGCGAACCGGAAGTCGCCTGTCAGCAACGCATGAACCAGAACGGCAGAGGCGATGGTGACCAGTCCCCAGACACCATAAACCGCCCGCCGTCCGCTCTCTACCAGGAATGGTTTGCTCCGCAGGCGGCCAATTACGGACGCCAGCGTGGCATAGAGCGCCACGCAGAAGGCCATCAGAATGGCCAGCGAACCCAGATTCTCCATGACCCCTCTTTACATCGTCTCTAATGCTTCGCTACGCAATCACTGACCAACCGCTCAAAACGCTATCGGAGCCGCAACCGTAGGGAGCGGTCAACGCAGATCTTAAACGCTCGGCTTCCCGCTGTGCACGTCGGGCTGACCGGGAGCCTGCACATTCGGTTTGGCCTCGTACTTCGACGCGCACTTTGCAGAGACCTTGGAGGCGTGGAAAGTGCCGTCGCGATCCATTTTGCCATCCGCCAGCGCCTGCGCGCCGTCGCGGAAAGTGTCTGGCAGCGGATCGATGCCGGCGTACGACACCTGCAGCGTACGGCTGTCCTGCTTGAGCGTGAACAGCACCTTGCCGCCCACACGCTGGATGGAACCGCTGGCGACGTCGCCGCCCACGCGCAGCCGCGCACCATAAGCACGGTCGCCCATCTGGCTCAGCTCGTCAATCGACTTGTAATAGGTCTTGCTGTCCCCGGACCCAGCGAAGGCCAGCCATACCAGCGTCCCGATAACGACAGCGATCAGCGCCGTGAATTTGCCGTACTTCCTCATACCTTACCTCTGAAACTAGAGTATAGCGCCAAAGTTCGCAGTGCAGATTCAGATAATTAGGACTCTTTTGTGGTAATTCCCCATACCCGCAGATGGGGGTGCTGGGTTCGGGATGGAGCGGGAGCAGGCGGCACTTGCGGCCACGCGCGCACCCGCTCACCGGTCTATTTCGGACCGTCAAAAACGATACCGCACTTCGAACCGCACGAATCTCGCGGGTTCAATGGCGATGGGAAGGCGCAGATTGAAATTGGGGCCGTTCAGGTCGGACTGCTGGATGGCGAGGTCCGCGTTGGTGACGTTGAACAGATCGGCTGCGGCGGTGAGGCGGCCGAACCGGAGCGTCCAGTCGCGGCTGAGACGCAGGTTCCAGTTCTGCACGTGCTGCGCGCGATTGCCTCCTCCAGGACTACCGCGGGGAGTGGTGGCCACCAGGAATGGGCCTTGCGGCAGGCCGGTGACCAGCAGCATACGCGCGAATGCCAGGCCGTCCGTGTAATCGACCACGCTCGATAGCTGGGCGCCGCCCCAGCGCGACGGCAGCCGGTGGAGGGCAGTGATCTTGCCGATGAAAGCGCGGTCGGCGAAGGCTCGGCCGGTGGCGTTGATATTGGCGTTGGGATCGGAGAAAAGCGAACCGACTGCGCCCGCGTCGTTCTCGAAAAACGCGTTGCCGGCATTATTGGCGCCGTACGATTTTTCCGCCACGAACGACGCCAAAACGGTGACGCTCCTCCACATGGTGCGCAGTTGCGCGTCTGCGCCCGAGTTCAGCGTGCTCAAGCCAGCCGGATTCGTGAGCAGATATTGGTCGTGGCCCAGTGTAGCCGGGTTCTGCGCATAAACCGTGAGCGGCTGGTCGTCAAAGGTGCCTGTAACGCCATCTGGGCCCGGATCGACGATGGTTACCGGCGTAAAATCTTGCAGGGTGACGCCGGTGTTGACGGCGGCGATGCGGTCCTTCTCATCGCGGCGAAAGAGCTGGATGGAGGCGGTCGTGGACAGCGGCAGCGGCATCTGCGCGCCGACATTCCACTCATCCGCGTAGGGCCGGCGCAGCGATGGGGAAATTGACGCGTACGGGCCGCCGAAACGTGCGAGAAGGGTACCCTGCTCGCCCGGCTCGAACCATCCGTCGCCATTCAGATCGTTCCACTGATACACGTTGCCGCCCAGGCTGTTCGGGTTGCCATAGTCGAGATAACGGCCCGCCAGCGGCGCGTACGAGCGGAGGAACGCAGCGCGCAGTACCAGGCCGCGGGAATGCGGCGCCTGCCAGGCCAGGCCGGCGCGCGGCGACACGCTGTTCCACGCGATCAGATCCGGCTGCGCGCTGAATTGCCGTGCGGGAGTGTAGAAGCCGAAGGGGCTGGACTGGGCGCGGATCCCGCCGCGGGAAAAATCGGCCAGCATTCCCACGTCGAGCGTGAGCCGGGTTGCGAGCCTGACATGGTCTGCGGCCCAAACGGTTGCGGAAGTGATGTGTTCGCGCGAATCGAGCGGCGTGTTGAACTCAACCACCTCGGCGGGCGCGCCTGCAACCGTGATCAGGTTCAGATCGGACGGCGTGCGACACCGGTTTTGCGGCGAGGAGGTCCGCCAACCGCCGCCTGCCATGAACTGATGCCGCGTACCCGCAAGCTTGAAAAGGCCGGGCTCCCAGCTGGCGGCGATCTGCTGCCGCATGCGCACGGCAAGGTTGGTCAGCGGCGGTTCGCCGGTCACAGCGCCGCTGGCGAGGTCGATCCGGCTTTGGTCGATGGGTGTAACTGAGACTGGGGTAGTGTCCAGATGAGCGAAGGAGTCACCGTAGCGAACCTGGAGCAGGCCGGCAGCGGCCGATGCCCAGGCGTGCGTCCAGCCTGCCTGGACAAAGTCGAGGTGATCGGTCTCCTCCAAACCCGCTACGCCATCCGGCAGGACGAACTCGGGCGAGAGCCGCCGCGCCGCCAATGCCTCTATGCCGGCGGGCTCGCCCCAATTGGAAAGGTCGATCCGGGAGCCGCTGTAGAGGGCATCGAAGCGGTCGTGAGCACCGGCACGAACGTGGCCGACTGCGTTCCCGAACAGCAGGCGGCTGTTCTGGTTTGTGCCGGGCTCCGCCAGCGGCACGGTCTGCGAAGCCCATTGACCTGTACCGGAAAGAAAAATGTCCGCCCAGCGGGAAAGCGGGCCGCCAGCATCCGAATGGTCGCGCGTGAACCAGTCGTATTGCTCGGACTGCATGACGGCGCCGCGAGAGTCGGGAGGCGGCAGATTGCTCGAAGCCAGCGCGTTTGCCGTGCCTGTGCTCGAAATCGAGGCGTGCCACGACTCACCGGCCTGCCTCGAGAACAGGCCGGTCTCGGCGCCGTCGGCGGGCGAAGACGTCAGGGCGAACCCGGTCCGGACCACGGCCGCCTCGACCGCGTCGCCATCGGGTAGCATCTGCGGCCGGCCCGGCTGGTAATCGTCGCCGGCGTCGAGACCGTTGAACTGAAGGGCCGTGTCGCTCCAGGAGAATCCATGCTGCGAGATAACGCTCAGCCGGTTGTCGGACAAGCCGGTGAAATCGAGGGGTTCGGTAACCGTGCCGGGCTCACGCGCGAACAGGGCTGCGGCCAGCGAAAAGCCCTCCGGATAAAGGTGCGCGCCAAACTCGCCCGTCCATTCACCCGGCGCGCCGGCCGTGGTACGGTCGAGACGGATCGGTGCGCCCGGCGTGATTACCAATGTGACGCGAACAGTTTCAAGCGGGCCTACGTCGACCGGCGCCGCGGGGCTCTTGTCCCCTTCGAGAGAGATGCGGTAATGGCCATACGGCAATGCGAGCGCGAATCGCCCGGCGGCATCGGCGCGCGCGAGCAACCGCAATTCCCCGCCTTCGATCACCATGCCAGCCTGCGTTACCGGGCTGCCGGCGGACGTGCGCACCGCGCCCTCGATGCGGCCGAGGGTCAATTGCGCGCGCATCGTTCCGCAGCCGAGGCACGCGGCCAGCAGGAAACAATGCACGATGCCCATCAGTCCGCGGCCGAGCAGGGCCGGGCGTGCCCGGCCCCTACGTGTCCGTTGTAGGGGTGAGGCATGCCTCCCTCGCGACGGCGCGAAGAAACGCGATCGCAATTGCGAAACGGCGGACCTCGCCTCCCGCATTGACCCCGGCAGAGTCGCCCTACTGGCGCAGGACCACGAAGCGGCTGATCGAATACCCAAGAGCGCCACCCATGAACACGTCGGAGAGGAAATGCGCGGAAAGCGTCAGCCGTGAAAACCCCACCACCGCCGTCAGCCCATAGGCAACGTAAGGGACCCAGCGATGCTCGCGCCCATATCGGCGCGCCACCACAGTTGCAATGGCAGCTGCGGCGATGGTGTGTCCGGAAGGAAAGCTACCCTGACCGCGCAGGAAGTTGCCGCCGCTTTCAAACCAGGTGTCGGAAAAATTGCCCTGCGGCGCGACGCCGGCAGGCCTCAGCCGCCGGTCGGCGTCCTTCAACACGGTGGTGAGGATTTCGGCGTCGACGACCGCTTCGGCGGCCAGCAGCGCCGTCTTCTTCGATTTCTCGTCCTTGCGAATCAGCCCCACCGCGTACATCGACACAGGCGCCACGATCATGCCGATGGAGGTGTTATTGGCGGTAAACACGCGATTGAAGCCGTTGAAGGCCGTGGTATTGCGGAAGTAATGCCCTTCCATGGGGTCGACCGCGACCAGCGCGGCCGTCGCAGCGACAACGGCTAGCGCCGGAATCAGGACGGAGCGATGGCGCAAGTGGGCCGGAAACAGCCAGATGTTTTTCTGATCGCTGAGAATGTTGGTGGGCAGCTTCTTCCACGACACGTCGCGATCGGGCGCCGCCGCTGCGGCCTGCGGCGCCGGTTGTCCCGCGGAATCGCCAGCCGGCGCGTCTTGCGCGCGGAGCTGCAGCGGCGCCGACAGGGCAGCAAGAGCGAGAACGCTGAAGGCAATGCGACTGGTCAAAGGGCCCTCCTTCCGCAATAAGTGTAGCAGCGACCCGGCCAACAGAAACGGGCCGGTTACCAGCCATAGACGCGGATCAGGCAACCTGGCGTTTCGTGAAATTTCGACACAGTGTGCGCGCGCGATATTTCGCCGGCAAAGCTGCGCGTTCGGGCCGTGCGAAAATGGAGGCGTATGGGTTCCCGCCTGGCCGCAGCCGTGTTGGCGTTTTGTCTGGCCGCTTCTGCACAGACACTCTCCATCGCCCAACTGCGAAAGTTCCTCGAGTCGTCTGCCCCCATGATCCAGAAGGGCACCATGTCCGACCGCGAGCTGGCGGCGTTCCTGGACAAGGTCAAGCTCACCGAGAAACTGGAAGATCGCGAAATCGAGGACATCCAGGGGCAGATGCGGGTGAGCCCTCTGACTTTGAAGGCGCTGCGCAAGTTGGCGGAAGCCAGCGCGTCACTGGCCGCCGCCGCGGTGGTCGCGCCGCCGCCCAAGCCGAAGCCGATTCCGCCTCCCAGTTCGGAGGAGCAGGCAGCCATCATTGGAGACGCCCGCCAGTACGCTTTGAATTACACGGATAACCTGCCCGACTTCATCTGCACGCAGGTGACGCGCCGCTTTGCAGCGCCCGTGCCCGGCAGCAAGGGCGGCGGACCGTCCGGCGGCGAACCGCGCTGGCAGGCGCTCGACACCCTGCAGATCCGCCTCAGCTTCTATGAGAAGCGCGAGCAGTACAAAGTGGTGCTGCTGAACAACGCGGTGGTGAACCAGGATTATGAAAAGGTGGGCGGCTCCAAGTCGTTCGGCGAGTTCGGCAGCATGATGCGCGAGATCTTCGAGCCCTCCAGCGAAACCCGCTTCGATTGGGACCATTGGGGCACGCTGCGCGGCAAACGCGTGATGGCATTTCAGTATCACGTGCGGCTCGACCGCTCCAAGTTCCAGCTGGTGGTGGAAGAGAGCAAGCTGCGGATTACCACCGCCTATCACGGGCTGATCGAAGTGGAGCCGGACACCCACGCGGTAGTCCGCATCACCGCGGAGGCCGAGAACATTCCTTCGGATTTCCCTATCAAGGAGACGACGGACGTTCTCGACTACGACTACCAGGAACTCTCGGGCCAGACCTTTCTGCTGCCGCTCAAGTCGCAGGTGCTGCTCACCGGGATGGACTTCATGAATCGCCTGGATCAGGAATTCCGCCTCTACCGCAAGTACTCGGCCGATTCCGAAATCAAGTTCGACGCCGATCCCCTGCCCCCGCTTTCCGACGACAAAACCAAAGAGTCAAAAGACCCGGGAACTCCCGCCGCCCCCGGTAAGAAATAAGGACGCCTCGTCCCGGCACCCCCGGTCACGCTTGGCTTGTCGGGCGGAGTGCTTCGCGCTAGCATAGCCCTGTACAAGAGGACTTCCATGGCACACAAATTCGGCCGGCGGTATTTCTTCTTTGGTTCGCTCCTGGCGGGCGCCATCCCGCGGGGAGGATTCGGCAGCACCGCCTCGCTGCGCACTCTCGGCTACAAGTCTCCCAATGAGAAGCTGAACGTCGCTTCCATCGGAGCGGGCGGCAAGGCCAACAGCGACATTGACGGCTGCAGCCAGGAGAATATCGTCGCTCTGTGCGACGTGGATGACCGGCAGGCCGCGCAGAAGTTCAAGCAGTACGACAAGGTTCCCAAGTACAAAGATTTCCGCAAAATGCTGGATGAGGAAAAGGGAATCGATGCGGTGATCGTCACCATCCCCGATTTCATGCATGCCACCGCCGCCGTGTGGGCGATGGAGCGCGGCAAGCATGTCTACGTCCAGAAACCGCTGGTGCGCACCGTCTGGGAAGCGCGGCTCATGCTGGAAACCGCCAATCGATACAAGGTCGCCACGCAGATGGGCAACCAGGGCTACTCGAACGAAGGCACGCGGCAATGCGCGGAGATGATCTGGGCCGGTGAAATCGGCAACGTCACCGAGGTGCATGCCTGGACCAATCGCCCCATCTGGCCGCAGGGACTGACCGCGATTCCGCCGTCCGATCCGGTTCCAGGCACGCTCGATTGGGACCTGTGGCTGGGCATCGCCAATTCGCGCCCGTTTACACTCGGCGGCAAGGGATATCCAAACGATTTTGGCGGCTATTTCTACCAGCCGTTCAACTGGCGCGGCTTTTACGATTTCGGCTGCGGCGCCCTGGGCGACATGGCGTGCCACATTCTGGGCGCTCCCAACATGGCGCTGAAACTGGGGATTCCGTCTTCCGTCGAGTGCATCAGCAAGGAAGGCACGAGCGATTTCATGTTCCCCGTGAAGTCGGTGATCCGCTACGATTTCCCGGCGCGCGGCAACATGCCGCCGGTGAAACTGTTCTGGCACGATGGCTGCAAAGAGACGCCCGAGATCCCCGGCGTTCCCAAGGGCGAGCTGCTGGGCGACCTTCCCCACCGTCCGTATCGCCGGCCGTCGGCACAGCCCGCCGGCGCTCCGCCTCCGCCGCGTCCCCGGGTCGACCCCACCGGCTTCGTAGGCCCGGTCTTTAACTGGGAGCAGTTCGAATCGGTGCGCAACGATCCCGATGCCGTCCCCGACACGCCCAACGGCAGTGTTTTCATCGGCGATAAGGGAATCATCACCACCGGCACCTATGGCGAACAGACGCGCCTGATTCCGGTGGAGAAAATGCGCGACTACAAGTTCCCGCCTGAGCTGCTGACGCGCTCGCCGGGTCACTATCGTGACTGGATCCGCGCCTGCAAGGGCGGCGAACCGGCCTGCTCCAACTTCAATGTGGCCGCGCCATTCGTGGAGTGGATGCTGCTGGGCGTGATTGCGCTGCGATCGGAAGGTAAGATCGAATACGATCCGGTCAAGATGCGCATCACCAACAACCAGGAGGCCAATCAGTACCTGCGTCCAGCCTTCCGCAAGGGTTGGGCCCTGCACCATAAGCTCGAGGTCTCCTGAGCGGTTACTGTTAACGGCCGGGCGAGATCCGGCGTCCAACTACCTGACGGGAGATGGCTCATGAGCAAGTGGTTCTTGATTTTATCCGCCGCCTGCTGGATCGCGGTCACTTTGCCGGTGCAGGCACAAACCTCTGATAGGGAACAAGTTAAGTCCCCATCGCTGGGCACGTTGGCGAACGGCCTTTATCACCACAATCTGACCGGAATCGAGTTCACTCTGCCCACCGACTGGGTCGTCGCCAGCCAGGGGCCGGCATCACAAGGCGCCGAGTTCATCAAGCTGAGAAGCTCCGCGTCGAATGAGATCGCCACCGTTTGGATGAAGCGGCGGAACGCGGATGCGGCCGATCTGGAGCCGTTGATGAACGGGCGCCTGGATGACAAGATCGTGCAGCGCAACAACTTTCAGGGCTACAAGTATCGTCCGGAGAGCGTGCAGCACGCCAACATCGGCGGCAGGCCCGCGCTGCGCGCGGTGGCCGACTACGTTAGCGCCGGACGGAACATGGTCGAATGCCTGACTTGGGTGGATGGCGAGAAGAGCCGGGTCGTGTTTGTCGGCCGCGTGCCCGTCTCGGAGCTAACCGATTTCCAGGCGCGGTTTGAGCCTGTGATTGCGTCGGCGATCGTGCCCTAAGCCCCCCTCCCTTTCACGGTCCAATCCAACCCGCGGCCTGAACCAGGGCCCACTCCCCGCGCTTGCTAAACTGATAGCGATGACCTCACCGGAGGAGCGCCAGCGTGCGCTCCGGCAGATCCTAGATCACCGCATCCTTCTGCTCGACGGGGCCATGGGGACCATGATTCATCAGGTCCCGCTGTCGGTGAACGTCGATTATGAGGGGCACGAGAACTGTCCGGAAATCCTTGTCGTCACGCGCCCGGACGTCATCCAGGACATTCATCGGCTTTATTTCGACGCCGGAGCAGATGCGGTCGAGACCAACAGCTTTGGCGGGACCAGTATCGCCCTGGCGGATAACCACCTGCATCACCGGGTGCATGAGCTGAACTTTCAGGCGGCCCGGATTGCGCGTGAAGTCGCCGACGAATTTTCCACCGCCGACAAGCCGCGCTTCGTCTCCGGCTCCATGGGGCCGACCAACAAGGACATCAACATCACCGGCACGGTGACGTTTGCCGTCCTGCAAGCCGCTTATTACAAGCAGGCAAGAGCGCTGGTGGAAGGCGGCGCCGACTTTCTGCTGGTGGAAACGGCTTTCGATACCGGCAGTTTGAAGGCCGCGCTGCTCGCGGCCCAGCAGGTCCGGCGGGACCTTGGGATCGACGTTCCCGTGATCGCATCCGCCACCATCGAGCGAACCGGCACCATGCTGGGCGGGCAGGCGATCGACGCGCTCTACGCATCCATCGAAAACCAGGACCTGCTGGCGGTAGGAATGAACTGCGCCACCGGGCCGGATCTGATGACCGATCATATCCGCACCCTGGCCGGAGTGAGCCGGTTTCCGATCTCCTGCTATCCCAACGCGGGCCTGCCGGACTCGGAGGGACGGTTTCCCGAGACGCCGCAATCGCTCGCGGCGCAGCTGGAGAAGTTCGTCGATCTGGGGTGGGTGAACATCCTCGGCGGCTGCTGCGGCACCACTCCTGATCACATCCGGGCTATCGCGCGGATGATCGAGGGCAAGCCGCCACGGCGTACACCCGCCTCGCAGCACCGCGCATATTATTCCGGTGTTGAGCTGGTGGAATCTGAGGACAGCAACCGGCCATTGATCGTGGGCGAGCGGACCAACGTCATCGGCTCGCGCCTCTTCAAAAACCTCATCGCCGAGGAAAAATGGGAGGAGGCCAGCGAAATCGCCAGGCGCCAGGTCAAGAACGGCGCGCAGGTCATTGACGTGTGCCTGCAGAGCACGGACCGGGACGAATTCCAGGACATCCCGCCGTTCTTCGAGAAGCTGCTGCAGAAGATCAAGGCGCCGGTCATGATCGATACCACCGATCCCGAAGCGGTGGAGCTGGCACTCACCTTCTGCCAGGGCAAGAGCATCATCAATTCCATCAACCTGGAAGACGGCGAGGAAAAGTTTCAGCGGGTCTGCCCCCTGGCGCGCCGTTACGGAGCGGCATTGGTGGTGGGCGCGATCGACGAAGACAAGGCACAGGCCCAGGCGTTCACCCGCGAGCGCAAACTGGCGGTGGCGGAACGCTCCTACGGGCTGCTGATGAAGAAGTACGGCGTGGCGCCGGAGGACATTATTTTCGATCCTCTGGTGTTCCCGTGCGCCACGGGCGACGTTAATTACATCGGCGGCGCCGTCGAAACCATCGAGGGCATCCGGCTGCTGAAAGAGAAGCTGCCCTATTCGAAGACCATTCTCGGCATATCCAACGTGTCGTTTGGCCTTCCAGCGTCTGCGCGTGAGGTGGTGAATTCGGTCTTCCTCTATTACTGCACCAAGGCGGGCCTGGACCTGGCGATCGTCAATGCGGAAAAGCTGGAGCGTTTTGCCTCGATCCCGGAGCACGAACGGCGGCTGGCGGAGAGTCTGCTGTTCAATTCGCCGGCGGTGGATGCCGCAGACGAGCCGCTGCGCACGGCTCCGGAGGACTGGCGTCAGCAATCGCCGGAACAAAGGGCGGCGATCAATCAGTTCCACATCGCGGCCATCGCCGAGCACTTCCGCCAGACCGGAAAGCGCGAGAAACAGCGCGCCGCCGATCTGCCGCTCGACCAGCGCCTGGCCAATTACATCATCGAAGGCAGCAAGGACGGCCTGATCGAAGACCTGGAGCGCAAACGCGCCGAGGGCGTTGATCCGCTCGACATCATCAACGGACCTCTGATGGCAGGCATGACCGAAGTGGGCAGGCTGTTCAACAACAATGAGCTGATCGTGGCTGAGGTACTGCAATCGGCTGAGGCCATGAAGGCCGCCGTGGGCCACCTGGAACAGTTCATGGAAGGAGCCGAGTCGCAATCGCGCGGCAAGGTGATCCTGGCCACGGTGAAAGGCGACGTTCACGACATCGGCAAGAACCTGGTGGAAATCATCCTGGCCAACAACGGCTATCAGGTGGTCAACCTGGGCATCAAGGTGCCTCCGGACCAGCTGATTCAGGCTTTTCATGACCATCGGCCGGACGCCATTGGCCTGTCCGGTCTCCTGGTGAAGAGCACGCAGCAGATGGTGATCACGGCGGGCGACCTGCAATCGGCCGGCATCACCGTGCCGCTGCTGGTGGGAGGCGCCGCGCTCTCCGACAAATTCACCCGCACCCGCATTCAGCCGGCCTACGGCAACGGCGTTTGTTACGCGAAAGACGCCATGACCGGGCTGAGCCTGATGAACCGGCTGATGGATCCGGCGGCGCGCGCCGAGGTTTTGGCCGCCCATCAGGGAGCCGAGGCGCCGGTCGTCGCTCCGGTTCAGGAAGCGGCGCCGCCGGCCACGGATCAACGGAGTGGAAAGGTGCGCACCGACATTCCGATTCCCGCCGTGCCTTACCTGGACCGCAAGGTCCGCGACGTGCCGCACCTCACCGAAGTGTGGAGCTACATCAACCCGTTCATGCTCTACGGCCGCCACCTGGGCTACAAAGGCAACTTCGAACAGGCGCTGGCGGAGCGTGAGTCCAAGGCGCTGGAACTGTTTCAGCAGGTGGAAGAGCTGAAGCAGGAAGCGGCGCGCTTCATGAAGGTCAGGGTAGTCTGGCAGTTCTTCGAGGCCGAGCGCAGCGGCAACTCGATTCACCTGTTCGCGCCGGGGAACGAAACACCGCTCCACACATTCCGCTTCGGCCGGCAACGGCGAACCGACGGATTGTGCCTCAGCGATTATATTCTGGAAGCCGAAGAAGGACGCCGCGATCACCTGGCCATGTTCGTGGTGACGGCCGGCGAGTGCGTACGCGAGCGGTCCGAAGAGTGGAAGCAGGCAGGCGAGTTTCTCAAGGCCCACGCGATCCAGGCGCTCGCCATTGAAACTGCCGAAGGCACCGCTGAGTGGCTGCACCGGCGCATCCGCGAGGATTGGGGCTTTCCCGACCGGCCCACCATGACCATGCACGACCGCTTCACCTCGAAGTATCGCGGCAAGCGCTACAGCTTCGGCTACCCGGCGTGCCCCAACCTCGACGACCAGCAGCGCCTCTGGACACTGCTGCAGCCCGAGGACATCGGCGTTCACCTCACAGAAGGCATGATGATGGAGCCCGAAGCCAGCGTCAGCGCCTTGGTTTTCCATCACCCCGATTGCGCCTACTTCACCGCCGACGAAGCCGAAGGCGAAGCCGCGCAGTAGAACCAGTAGGACAGACCATCGCCTTTCGTGGTCTGTCATGCGTCTCCAAAGTGCGAGAACCTGACCGACGACAAACACCGATCGTCTGTCCTACCCAGGGCTGCGATGAACACACGCGCGTATATCTCAGCGCCGAAGGCGATCGTTTCGCATGGGTAGAATCCATCGGGCGACGCAGGCTCGCAGGCGCCTCACAGCGGGCTCCAGGGCCGCCACCGCTAGCTGCGGCCCTACGCTACTCTGGTGAATCGCCATGTTCTCTTCGCGCCTCCAATGGGACGCACGCCGCAACCGGCTCACGGAGCTGCTCGCGGCCAAACGCGCGCAAGATGCGCGAATTCTGGATCTCACCCAGTCGAATCCCACGCACGCCGGATTCGAATATCCCGGGGAGCTGCGCCTCGTCTTCGACCATCCCGAGGCGCTCCGCTACGACCCGTTGCCGGCTGGGTCGCCCGCGGCGCGTGAGGCAGTAGCGGGCTACTACCGCGATCGCGGGCACGACGTCGAACCGGGCCGCATTCTGCTCACCGCCAGCACCAGCGAAGCCTATTCTTACCTGTTCAAGCTGTTGGCGGACCCCGGCGATGAGGTGCTGGTGCCGCGGCCCTCCTATCCACTCTTCGAGTACCTGGCAAAGATGGAAACGGTGGAAGTGCGCCAATACCCGCTCGAATACCACGGCCGATGGGCGATCGATATGGACGCACTCGCCAACGCAATCACCGCGCGCACTCGGGCGGTGGTGCTGGTGAATCCCAACAACCCCACCGGCAGCTACGTCAAACGCCGCGAGCTGGAGGCGCTGATACGGATCGCGGCCGGCCACGATATCGCGCTGATTTCCGACGAAGTATTCTCCGATTATGCTTTCGCGGAGGACTCGGAGCGGGTGACTTCGCTGGCCGGAGTGGAGGACTGCGCCGCATTTTCGATGAGCGGGCTCTCCAAAACCGCCGGCCTGCCGCAGATGAAGCTGGGCTGGATTGTGGTGGCTGGCCTGCGGCAGCAGCGAGCCAAGGCCATCGAGAAGCTGGAGTGGATCGCGGATACATACCTGTCCGTAAGCACTCCCGTGCAATGCGCGGCGGGGCGTCTGCTCGAGCTCGGCGCATCCGTGCAGCGCCAGATCCAGCAGCGCACTGCCGCCAACCTGGGGTTCGCACGGCGTGCGCTGCAGGGAACGGCTCTCGACATTCTGGACGTAGAGGGCGGCTGGTCCGTCACCCTGCGCGTGCCCCGCATCCGGACGGAGGAAGAGTGGTGTCTGGATCTGCTGGAACGGGACAACGTGCTGGTCCAGCCCGGGTATTTTTACGATTTCGAAAACGAGGCGTTCCTGGTCGCCAGCCTGCTCACCGCACCAGGGGAATTGCAAGAAGGTTTGACGCGCCTTGTCGCGCGTTCCTAACGGATCTGGTAGTCGCGAACCATCACCAGGTCGGCGTCATTCTGCGCCACGGCAAACCGGAACGGCGTGGTGCTGTGCGGCGGCAGCTTCTCCAGCCGTGTGCTCACCGCGCCCAGCCGCGAGCCGCGCTCGTCGGTAAGGTCGAACACCATCTCGGCGGATGAGATCATGTGGTCCGTGTTGTTCTTAACCTGCCCCGCTACCTGCCTGGGAGAGCTGTGCTCCACGTGAACATCCTGCACGTCGAGGTCATGATTTGTTGGCAGCTGGATCGGTTTGTCGAAGCCCGGCAGGATGCGGGCGGCTTTTTCCGCCACCGTCAGCTCCTTTGGTTTAGGCGTGTCCTTTCCCTTGAAAGCGCCGCTGAATACCAGGCCCAGCACAGCTATTAAGAGTAAGACCGGCGCCAGCACCACCACCACCACGCGCATGCGCTGCCAGATGGTGCGATTGCTCAGGTAGAGGGGGTCCGTGGGCGCTTCCCCGTTAATCCAGCGCTCCACCCGTTCGCGCCAGCCGTCTTTCGGCTTGTCCGGTGCGGCGCCCGGGCTTTGCGGCTTCAGGCCCGCATAAGCCAGGGATTCGAAAAAGCGCCGGAGCTTACCCATCAATAGAATTGTACTCCCCCCTCAACCGTTGCCCCGGCGGTCGAGGGTTTCCGGCCGCTCACCGCTGCCGGAGACAGGCGGTCGCTGCCGCCGCGGCCCATCAAACCGTACGCGGCAGATTATGCCCGGCGAGCAGGGTTTCCAGTGTGCGCAGACT
>Ga0181535_10002690_pt1 | contig 21385 bp, 18 predicted proteins | sample PEATcosm2014_Bin_44_FD_119774 | JGI IMG/M metagenome (GOLD analysis project Ga0181535, IMG submission 119774) | Peatland microbial communities from MTU Mesocosm Facility, Houghton, MI, USA - PEATcosm2014_Bin17_30_metaG | ecosystem: Environmental > Terrestrial > Soil > Wetlands > Peat | place... | reverse complement strand
CCTGGTTCGAAATCATGTCCAGCGCCGCGGTATTGCGATTCGCACAAACCACCGCGCATCTCTGTGTCATAGTTCCAGCTTGCCCATGAACTCCATTTCATTCAGGTCAAACGTCTGGGCGACGACAATCCTGCCGATTTGGGCCTCGAACAGGATGAACCGGTCTCTTTTGCTGATTTCGGCGGACAGAGGGAACAGGTAGACCACGACCACTCCGTGTTCGGTCTGAAACACCTCTGCGCTGACCGGCCTGACGGGCTTCTTCGATGTGCGCTTCAACTCGGCCAGGTTCCTGAGAGGCTTTCCCAACTCTTTGGGATCGCCCTTGAAATCACCTCCCGGAATGCCGTAGACGGCGATGCGATACCCGTCGGTGTCCAGAGTGGGAGCTTCAACCTGGTGAGTCTTCAACTCCGCGAGCCGGACCGGCAGAGCGCTTTCCCAGCGCAACTGCAAGGTGATGGGGTGTGGAAGCGACCTGACGCTGCGATCGTCGCCGCCCGGCCCCGTTAACACGTTCAGGGAGACTTTCGGGCCGGTGCCTTTGGGATCGACATTCTCGTTGCCGACGCCGGTGGGTTGACCAAGTTGACCCGCTTCTCTCAATTGTTCCTCGGTCAGCCTGCGCGTAACGGTGCCCGTGTTCTGTTTGGACCAAGGAGACTGGGTGAGAATCTGGCGGGCCTCCTGTTCGGTCCATTGAGCGGCCAGCTTGCTTTTCCAAACCGGATCTTGTGCCATAAGGCTCGCAGCTGCGACGATCAAACCGGCCGGTTGCATCAGGAAGCTACGCATCCCATTTCTCCCTAAAACGCTAAACAGCGGCCGGGTCAGGCCCGGCCGCTGCGCAGTGCACTTACCTAACAACTGCGCGTCAGAACTTCACCATGACGCCAACTGAGATTTTCGCTTCGCTGCGACGAAGGTCGGGAAACCAGACGCCCCCGACACTACTGCAATTCGTCGTCGCGGTTGGGAGATCGCTCGCTCCGGAGGCTGCTCCGTTCATACAGGCGAACTGCCCAGGGGCGCCATTCGTTCCGCCGACTTGGTAGCCGGGAGGCGTGACCCCACCTCGTCCCGCGAAATATGGGATATCGGAGTGGCGATATCCTATCTCTCCCCACCAGGTGATGTATTGTCTGGGCATGTACTGGAGCGTGATCGTGCTGTCCCACATGTGCGCCCTCTGGCCAGGAAGCTCGGTGAAGTATGGCGAGCCCGTTACCGCATCGGCCCCGTTGATGGGCGGCAGCAGTGTCAGATATCGGCCCCAGTTGCTCATCTCGCCGCCACCAACCGTAATGGCAAATAGATCCTTATGGAACCAAAACCGGTTATACATCATCCACCCTACAAACGAATCCTTGTTCTTGCTGGGCGCGCCGGTGCACTGAATGCCGCCCCCGTATTGGCATCCCGCATCTGCCGTCAGAGTGTATGCAATTTTATCGAGGCCCATCTTATTTGGCTTGTCATAGTACTTCACCTCGATGCTATCGTCCGTGTGCAGCCGCTCGGTACGCGGCAAACCAAGGTTATCCTGCCCAAAACCGTACTGGTTCGCGACAAGCTTGAACCATCCGGTCGGCTGCCAGAGGAGCTGCCCACCGAGACCGGGATGGCCGTTGTACTTGGCGTAGGATTGCCAGCCATTGATGAACCAGGGTTCGATCTTCAGCTTGTTGGTGGGGAACCACTGGATGCGAACGCCGTTGAGGAACCACGGCGTATTCGATGAGACATAGGACGGCTGATAAGTCCAGTTATCAAAATTGTAGTAACTGAACAGACCGATATAGGAGACAAAAATCCCCGCATCAACGTTGAGCCCGTGGTTCACGTTGAAATGATATCCGCCCCAAGCTTCCGAGGTATACTTATACGCGCCGCGGAGGTCCCACTGGCCGACGCCGAAACTCGCGTCATTACGAGGCGTGGTGGTGGCAAACATGCCGAACATGAACAGAATTCTGCCGCGGACGTTCTGCCAGTGGAAATCGCCGCCCACGCTTTCCTGCTCGATCTGCACTTCACCCGAACGGAAGGACTCGGTCGCTCCGACGATAGTGTGATCCATGGGTTGGTTAAAATCTTCCATGTAATTCGTGTCGAAGCGGATTTCCGGAGTGAAGAACTTGGTGTCCAGCACGGTGTCCTTGGAGCGCGTTTGGGCGTTCATCCAGGTAAAGTCGGCGAACGCGAAAGGCGTCACGTTGTCGACGGCAGGACCAGCTTCCGGCGCCGACAACGCGTCAGGAAGAGAGGGCGCCGCAGGAGCAGGAGCGGCGGGCGGTGCCGGAGCAGGCGCCTGTCCGGCCTGCGGAGCCGGCAGCGGAGACCCAACGTCCGTTGCGTCGCCCCCGGGCTTGCCGAACTCGGTAAACGGCGGCGGCTTCAACGAAGCCACAGTCGCTGACGGCGTCGGCTGCGGCTTCGGCTGTGGCTTGAGCAGGCGCGCCCACACGCTCTGAACCGGACCGCTATGCGCAGCGGCCGGACGTACCTTGTTTGGCGCGGCGGCGTCCGCCGGCGGCGGAGCCGCTTTCGCTGCTGTGAGCACAGGTTGAGTGGACATGTTCGCGGCCATCATGACATCGGTTCTGGTGGCCCTGCCCGCTGTGATCTGGAGCTTCGAAACGGTCGTATCCGGATACCCCTCGGCTTGCGACGTCACGAAATACTCGCCGGGCGCAATATTCGGAATCGAGTAAATTCCATCGCTGCCGGAGATTGTGGTCCAGATGCCCTGGCCGTCTGCCCTTGCCACAGTTACCATGGCTCCGGCGATCGGCGCTTTGGTTGAACTTCTTACCACGCCGGCGATCGCTCCAAACGCCGCCTGCACGTGCGCGGCTGCAATTGTTGTACCGGGGTCCTGAGCGGCAGGGGGCTGGCTATGGATCGCGTCCTCCCCATTACCCAGTGCCGGCTGCCCGTAGGCGTTAAGGCCAGAAGCCCCCGTTCCAACTAGAAGGGCAACAATGGCGGATAAGACAGCAGTCATTACCGATGTGCGAATCATAGTGGTTAACTCGTCTCTCGATTGTGGGGAATGACCTGTGAAAAATGCATGAAAGCATCGATCAGGAATTTCTATTGCCCGCATAACTGCCAAGTTGCCAGCTAAGGGGCCAGCGACCTTAGCTGCAGCGATTTATCGATGGGCGGATTACGGCAGGCGCAGGCGGTAGCCGATGGCGAGATCGGTGACAATGTATTGCGGGCGGGCTGGATCGGGCTCGATCTTCTTACGCAGGTTCTTGATAAATGCGCGAAGCGAATGAACCCCTTTGGTCGTGTCGGCTGGCCAGAGTTTGCGGACTAACTCCTCGGAGGGTACGGTGTGATTCGCGTGAGCCAGCAATTCAGACAAAATGCCGCATTCGAGCCGGGTTAGGCGAGTCTCTCCGAAACTCCCGCGAACCACTCGGGCGCTCAAAGCCAAAGTGCGCTCGCCGAGTTTGATCGCCTTGGGCGACGGACGTTTCTTGCGCTGTATCCGGCGAGCTTTGCGGCGGACAAACTTGCGCGGAACTCCCTCGGCTGCCGCTACTGCAGGCGCGGGCATGGTACGCAAACGCGATGGCTGAGTTCGCGGCACGCCAGGCGCTGCTGCCAGCGCGTCCAGCAGAATCAAACAACAATCCTCGATATCGAACGGCGTTTTGCCCATGTCCAGCGACGCTTCGATGACCTCATACCGCTCGCGCGACAGCACTGACTTCAACGCCGAGCAGTCGGAATTCTGTTGGTGAATGATCAGTACCTTCCCCGCAGCCATATTGCGCTCCCCGAATCGCTGGGCTACTGGATCACTTACTCGCACAGCCCTCTACTTGCCCCCCGGCCGGGCAGGACGACACTGCCCGGTGGGCCAGCGTCCTCTGTCGTGATGTTCTGTAGGTAGTTCAGCGCCATGGCTCGTTCTACCCAACAGCGGATTGCCTGGCGAACGCGTCCCGCCGTCACCTTGTACCGGCCACCTAACTGGCAAAAGGACCAGCCGCGGATGAAATAGAGTTCGACCAGCCGCCACTGGACATCGGCGCGGTACTGGTGCGCGAATACGGGCACGGGCGACGGGAAACTTAACCGGTTTTCCCGTACCGCCCGACGCAAGTGGGACAACTTCGTCTTTGCGCTCGCTTCCATGCGCCTGCCTGCCAGTCACCAGTGTGCTGGAGGACCTGTGAAAAAGTCATGAAGACCAGGCTCCTAGTTGCGGCTCCTATGTCTTTCATGCCTTCTTCACAACTTTTGCCGCATTCTCAGAAGGTAGAGACACGGAGGACATGTGGCCCGGATCCGCTTCACACACATCCTGCCCGCGGCATTAGCCGTCTTCGGCGCCTCGGGCTGCGTGTTCGGCCAGCCCCTCGCACTCACAGAACGCTCCGGCAGAAACACGGGGAGCGGACTGGCGGAGGCTTCTCTGCATGTCATCCGGACGGATGTGAACATGGTCCTGGTTCCGGCCGTGGTCACCGATCGGAGGGGCGCGACGGTGAGCGGCCTCGGCCGCGATAACTTTGCTGTTCTGGAAGATAAAGTCCCCCAGGCAATCGTATCGTTGAGTAACCAGGATGTTCCCTGCTCGGTCGGTATCGTCCTCGACCTGAGCGGAAGCATGCGAACCAAGCTGCCGGCCGCGACTGGCGCGGTCCGCGCGTTTCTGCAGTCAGCGAACCCGGAGGACGAGATCTTTCTGCTCACGGTCGGATCGCGCCCGCACAGCCTGTCGGATTTTACGGCTGATTTCGCCACGCTGCAAAACAAGATTGTGGCGGCTCGGGCGGACGGCGACACGGCGCTGGTTGACACCGTATATCTGGCGCTGAGCCGGCTGCGTTCCGCGCAAAACGGCCGAGCCGCCCTGCTGATTGTCTCCGATGGCATGGATAACAACAGTCGCTACTCGAAACCCGAGTTGCTGCGGGTGGTGGATGAGGCCGACGTCCAGATTCACACGATTGCCATCGCGGAGATGGCCGCAGGCAAAAAGGCGATCGAACTTACCGAGCAATCGAGAGGCCTGGCCTTTCTCAGCGATCTAGCCGAGCACAGCGGCGGCCTGAACTTCAAAACCGTTATTTCAGACGACATGGAGCCGGCAGCTCTTAAGATCGGCCGGGCGATCCGCAACCAGTATGTAATCGCCTATGATCCAGCTGGCGCGACCAGCTCCGGTAAGTGGCGCAGCATTCAAGTCAAAGTAAACCCGCCTCAGCTCCGCGTCTACGCACGCCGCGGCTACTACGCACAATGATCATGGTGCGACTCTAAGAATCCGACGGCCCGCGGAATCGGTACCCCAGCCAAGGTTCAGTGAGAAGATACTTGGGCTGCGCCGGGTCCTCCTCTATTTTCTTTCGCAGTAAGCGGATATACGCACGAAGATACTCGAGTTCATGGCCGTATTCGGGCCCCCAGACCGCCTGCAGCAGGCGGGCATGCTCTATCGGGACGTCTCGATGTTGCATCAAGTAGCGCAGAAGGTCGAACTCCGTGGGAGAAAGGCGGACCTCCTCTCCGGAGCGGCGAAGTGTGCGGCGCTCGACGTCGAGCTCGAGTTTGCCTGCTCTGAGGACCGGCGCTCCGACGACGGTCTCGACCCGAATGCGGCGCAGAACCGCCTGGAGGCGCGCGATCAATTCCCGCACCAGGAAAGGCTTGGTGACATAGTCGTCCGCGCCAGCCTCAAGCGCCTGGATCTTGTCTTCCTCCGCGTCGCGGATCGTGATCATCACGATGCCGGCGCGAGGCACCAGCGCGCGGATATGGCGGCAGGCCTCCACGCCGCCCATACCAGGCATGTTGCTGTCCAGCAGCACCAGCTCCATCGGCCGTTTGGCGAGTAATTCAATCGCCTCCTCGCCGTTGCGGGCTTCTTCAATCGCATATCCACTCGCGCTCAAGGTAGCGCGCAGGGCGCGCCGCATGGCCGGCTCATCGTCCACCACCAGTACGCTAACTCGCTTGGAGTTCATGAAGCTTTTCGCTCTGGACCAACGGCAGCTGCAGACAGAACGTGGTGCCGTCGCTGTCGACAGGTTGACAGTCGAGCTCCAAACTCCCTCCATGCGCCAATACAATCTTGCGCGCAAAGTAAAGCCCCAACCCGGTTCCTGGGGCGGTACTGCCGGCGGTGGAGCCGCGATAGAAGCGTTCAAAAACGCGTTCGCGCTCTTCTGCCGGGATAGGAACGCCCTCGCTGGTGATGCGAATGCTGGCGAAACCTTCGCCGAAGTCGAGAGAGACACACACGGTGGTGCCCGCGCTGGAGTATTTCAGCGCATTATCCAGCAGTTGCATGAGCGCCAGCCCTAGCAACTCGGAATCGGCCCGTACCGCGACCGGCTCGCGGCCCAGGCCCAGCACAGCGATTCGTTCGGCGGCCTGCTGGCGCAGTTGATCGACGGTGCGTCTTAACAGGGCTGCAAGATCCTCCTGCTGCAGCCTGGGCGTGACCTCTTCCCGATCCAGCCGCGCCATGCGCAGAAGCCGTGTGGTGAGATGGCTCAATCGACAAGCCTCACCCTCGACGATTTCAGTCAGTTCGGTCTGCTCCGGCGCGAGCGCGCCAGCCTCGCGCAGGCCTTCATTGGCCGTAATGATCGTGGCTAGAGGCGTCTTGAATTCATGAGCGAACGCGTCCAGCAGGGCCGATCGCAAAATCTCCGCCTGAGTCGCGGCGGCAGCCTCGTTTGCGGCTTGATAGGAGAGCGCCCTGTCGAGGGTACCGGCGGTCAAGGTTGCCAGGGAGCCAATAGTGGATTCGGCGTCATTGAGGCCTTCAAATCCCACCGCGCCGGTAATTTTCCCTGCTACCCGCAGACACCGGACATGTACTTGCGAGGATGGATCATCATAGTCCCGGCGCTCCACGAACGCCCGCTGTGTAAGCCCGGCCAGCCCGGATTCGGAATCGCCATCCACTTGTGCCTCCCCGGCAGTGGCATCGAACAGGCAGGCGGCGCGCAGGCGGAAAACCTCGCGTAGGATCTGCAACGATCCCTCACCGGCAGCCGCCTCCGGTTCCAGCGACAGCAACTGGCAGGCTGCGTCGTAAAGCAATGCCAGCGCCTTGCGTTGGTTCTCCGAATTCTGGGCCGCGCTGCGCGCTTTGGCTGCGAACCGCGTGATCACCAGGCTCGTCACCAGGTAGGCGAAAAGAGCCATGCCATCCAGTGGCCGGTTAATGTCCCAGGCCAGGATTGGAGGGACGAAGAAATAGTCGAGACACGCCACCGCGACGAACGCGACGATGGCGGACGCGGCAAACTCGGCCACCGCCGACTGCAGCACCACCAGCAACAAGTAGAGGAATCCCGGTATCGCGAGGTCGAGGTGAAGGGGAAAGCAAGCAGCCGTGATGACGGCCACGCCAAGCGCGCCAAGAACCACCTGGCCGACCGTCCGCCGAAGCCAAGTCCACCAGCGCCGTCGCGTCGTCAAGCTCCGAGCCATATCCCTCCGTTCCTCTCACCCATAGGTTCAGATCCGGATCGACTGGGCCGGAGGTTCAGCGAAGGCAAACAGGGAGCTTCGACGTTATCTCTGAATGTAGGGCGACCTCCATGAAAAAGTCATAAAAGCCATGAAAATCGTAGAGGGGATGAAAAGCATGAAAGGGCGCGGCTAGTCTTCGTCGGCCAGGGGCGATTCGGGGTCGGCGGGGTTTCGGAAGCGGTAGCCCACCCAGGGTTCGGTGAGAATGTATTCCGGCCGCGACGGGTCATCTTCGATCTTCTTGCGCAGCATTCGCACGTACGACCTGAGATATTCCAACTCCCCGCCATACTCGGCTCCCCACACGCCCTGGAGCAGCCTGGAATGGGTCACCAGAGCTCCCTGGTGTTTGAACAGGAACGACAGCAGGTCGAACTCTTTAGGCGAGAGGTGAATCTCAGTGCCGGCCTTGGTGACCAGGCGCCGTTCGGAATCCAGTTCTAACGCGCCGGCACGGAACACAGTGGCCCGGGTGTCTTCCGGCGGCTGCAGCCGGCGCCTGACGGCGCGCAAACGCGCGATCATCTCGCGCAACCGGTACGGTTTGGTCACAAAGTCATCGGCCCCGGCGTCGAGGGCGCGAACCTTGTCCTCTTCGGCATCGCGCACCGTGACCATGAGGATGCCAATGCGCTGTGACAGGCCGCGGATCTTGCGGCATGCTTCGAGGCCGCCCATTCCCGGCATATTGACATCCAGCAAGACGATGTCGCCCGGCACGTCACGCAGAGCGACGAGCGCCTCCTCACCGCTGCGCGCCTCGGAGACGTCGAATCCACTGACGGCCAGGGAGGTGCGGAGCGCGCGCCGGAACGCGGGGTCATCATCGACAATCAGCACCTTGCAGCTTTCACTCGGCAACATGCGCCTCGCTTTTCGAAACCGGCAGTGTCAACCGGAAGGCTACGCCGTCCCCGCCGGTATCCACCAGGGCCAGGTCACCCCCATGTGCCAGCGCGATCTTGCGCGCCACGTACAGCCCTAAGCCGGAGCCGGCCGCGATCCTGCGGGCGTCGGTACCGCGATAGAAACGCTCAAAGACGCGGCTGCGCTCCTCCGGCGGAATCGGATCGCCATCGTTCCAGACAGCGATCACGGCTGCGTCGTCGGCAGCCGAAAGCTCGATAGAGACACGCGCGTCGGGCCGCGAATACTTGCATGCGTTTTCCAGCAGCTGGCTGATGGCGAGGTTCATTAATTCGGGGTCCACCCGCACTTCCGCGTTTTCGGCCTCCCCGCGGAACGTGATCCGCCGGTCGGGCCAGAGCTTGGAATACCGGCGGACCGATCGTCGGGCCAGTTCGGCCGCGTCCGACGGCTCCAGGCGCGGCTGCACGTCTTCCTTGTCCAGCCGCGCCAGACGAAGCAGGCGCGAAGTCAGGTCGCCCAGACGCGACGCTTCGGACTCGATCATTTCGGTCAACTCCGCCTGGTCGGCGGACATGGGTCCCGTCGCGCGCAGCCCTCCGGCCGCCGTCACGATGGTGGCCAAAGGAGTCTTGAACTCGTGAGCCAGAGCATCGAGAATCGCCGACCGCAGCATCTCGGCCTGCGCGTTGGCAGACGCGGCGGAGGCTGAGCGAACAATCCGCGACCTCTCTAACGCCGACGCCGCCAGGCCTGCCAGCGCGGGCGCCGTGAGCTCCGCGTGACGCAGACCCTCGAAGCCAATCGCACCCAGTATGGTTTCCCTCTCCCGCAGGCAGCGGACCGCGATTCCGAGCTCGCCGTACGCTGCGTTGCGGCCGGAGATGTACGCGTCGCGGGTCTTCGATGCCAGATCGCCCTGCGAGGTTCCGACCTGATGCAGTTCCATCGTCGCCGGGTCAAAGAGGCAAACCGCTTCCAGTTCAAAGCCCGACTGGAACGACCGCAGGAAGGCCGGCCCGAGCGGGGCCAGCGGCGCCAGGGCGAACAGCTCACGGCCGACCCGGTAGAACCTTTCCATGTTTTCCCGCTGCAGCCTGGCATCGTGCGCCTGCGCCCGGCTGCGCGACTGAATCCTGGTAACCACCAGCGAGGCGATCAGCAAGCAGACCAGCGTGACGATGTCCAGAGGATGAGATACCGAGAAGCTGAACGGCGGATCGATGAAAAACCAGTCCAAGCTGGCGGTGGCAAACACGGAGACGACGGCCGCCTCCCAGAAGCCGCCGTCCAGAGATTGCAAAACTACCGCGACCAGGAAGAGCAGAGCAGTGGAAGCTGAGTTGAGGTGGATACGATAACAAACGGCTGTAACGACAGCAATTAATGCGATGCCGCGCACTATGAGCAGGGCAGCACGGCGCAATGCATGGCTGGGCGTCATTCGATGCCGGTTTGGCTTTAACCTCAATTGTACTGCCGGCGCGGTTTCAGAATGGGAAAACCGCCCAAGGCCGCCGGTTACACCACCAGCCGGTGCAGAAACTGGTGGCTCGGCTGCAGCGCGTCCATGTCCATCTCAACAAAGTAGTTGCTGATGCCGCCGATTTTGGCGGCGGCGAACAGATCCTTCCAATCCACCACGCCCGAGCCGACCGGCACGAACTTGTTCTCCGCAGCCGACCAGTCCGCCAGGTGCATCGACAGAAAACGGTCCGGGTACTTGCGCAGGTAGGTCGCGGCCTTGTAGCCCATCCTGATGACGGCCACCTGAAACTGCAGCCGGACAAGCTTGGGATCGAGAGTTTCCATCAGCTTGTCATAAATCAGCACGCCATCGATCTCATGAAACTCGAAATCGTGGTTGTGGTATCCCAGCTGAATGCCCGCCTGGTGCGTCTGCTCGCCCAGATGGTTCAACTCATCGGCGGCTCGGACCCAGTCAGACAGCGGTGCAGTCGCGCCGACTCCGACGGTGGCGATCACCATCTGTTTCAGCCCCAGTTCCCTGGCGAATGCGATGCGCTCGTCCATGTGGGTTTTCAATTCCTGGAACTGGTAATGGCAGCTCTCGCAGTGAAGACCGGCGTCCTGAATCCTGCGGCGCATTTCCGAAGCCTTCATATTGACTAGCGTCCCGTAACCGGCTCCCACGTAGCCGGGCGGCGAACACATCTCGATGTTTTGGTAGCCAAGCCCAGCAAGTTGCCGGAGAGTGCCGTCGAAATCCTGGGACAGCGCGTTTCTGACCGGAAACGTCTGGCAGCCGATCGGCAACGCCAGAGGGTCGGCGCGTAGCTGCGCCGCGCAGCCGGCCGCTGTCAGGGCCAGGGTGCTTCGTTGCAGGAACTCTCTTCTGGTCGCGTTCATGCTTCTCCTCGTACCGCTCTCACGCGGACTCCGGTTCCCAACCCTTCCGGTACTCGCGGGACAAGTACTTGTTCGCGTCGGGAATGTTGGTGATCTTCATGCTGTTCGCATCGTATTCAAGCCTGCGCCCTGTGCGCAGCGCCACAGCGTAGAGGTTGACCGCTTCGGAAATAGGCCACGCGTTCAGGAAACTACCGGGCGACGGCGCGCCGCCGCGGCAGGCCTCGACCCATTTCAGTAATCCAGGCTGCACGCGGTCTCCCCCTAGCCGTTCGGGTGGAGGCGGCGTCGCGAACCCGCGCATCCTGGATGCGGGGATCAAGTGCGGACTCTCCACCTCGAAGCCCGCCAGGATCTTTCCCTTGTCGCCGACGAACATCATGCCTTCGGCCGGCAGGTCTTTATGATCTTCCGCCAGTTCGCCCGGCGTCGGTGGCCTGATCCCGCCTTCGTACCAGACCAGGTCGACGGCAGGTCTTTGGCCGCGCGCCGGATACTGGAAGCGCACCACACTGGCGGTGGGGAACGAGAAATCGTTTCTTACGGTAGTCGACACGTTCTCCGCCAGCGTGCAGTTGTGGGTGAGCATCGGCTCGACGCTGACGGGGCCGCTCAGTTCCATGGCATTGAACACCGTCCACAGGCTGTAGTGCCCCATATCCGCCATGCTGCCGCCTCCGAAGTCATACCATCCGCGAAAGACCATGTGTGTGTAGTTCGGATGGTATGGGCGGAACACCTCCGGTCCAAGCCAGAGATCCCATTCGAAGCCCTTCGGCACCGGAGGCGCATCCGCGGGAAGACTGGGGTATTGCGGCCACACCGGGCGGTTGGTCCAATTGTGGATCTCGCGCAGGGTTCCGATGGCGCCGTCCCGGATCCAGGCCATCACCGGCTCCATCGACCCGTTGGCGTCCCATGGCATGAAATGCGTGGCGACGCCCTTGGCTTGAATCGTATCGAGCACCAGGCGGGCCTCGGCCAGGCGGTTCGCGATAGGCTTGTGCATCACGACGTGTTTGCCGCGCCTGGCGGCTGCAATGCTGATGATCCCGTGGAGATGATCAGGCGTCATGATCTTGACCGCGTCGAGGTCTTTCTCTTTGTCGAGCAACTCGCGATAGTCGGCGTAAGCAGAGCAGCCGGTGAACTTGTCCGCGGCCCGCACAGTGGCGTAGTACGTGTCCACGATGTCCTTGGCCGCCTCGCGGCCACCCGGGATTACGCCATCGGCGCCGGCCCACCAGTCCGGTTTCCCCAGTGCGGATCGAATTGCGCTGAGAAGCCCGCTGCGGGACCAGTCCCGATATCCGACGGCATCCCGGCTTGGGTCGCAAACCGAAATCACCTGGATGTCGGGAACGGCCAACATCGGCAGGAGCTCACGCAAGCCTTCCGATCCCACGCCGACGTAAGCCAGGGTAATTTTGTCGCTCGGGGCGACAAACCCCGGTCCTCCCAACACGGCTCGAGGAACGATCGTGAAGGCCGCAACGCCCGCCGCAGCTCCGAGAAACTCGCGGCGGTTCTGATCGGGTGTCATCTGGTCCTCCTGAAGGCGCGCACGCCAACTATCTATTGCCGATGCCATCATACCCCCATTGCATTCCCGCAGGAGAAGGCGGCCAGCAAGTGAACGGCCGAGCCCGGCTTCACTATAATTGCCCCATGCGCATTTCGCTGCTGATTCTCCTTGTGGCCGGCCTGCTGGCTGGCGCGCCACACTTCCAGGTGAAACTGGCGCCAGAGACCGGATCCAGCGCCCGCGACGGACGGCTCATCGTCGTCGTTTCGAAGCAGATGCAAGGCGAGCCTCGGTTTCAGGTGACATGGGGACTGGCGACCCAGCAGATCTTCGGCAAAGACGTCGATGGCTGGAAGCCCGGCGATACGGTCGAAATGGGCGCAGACACACCCGGCGCCCCGCTTCGCACGCTTGCCGATCTGCCCCCGGGCGCCTACAACGTACAGGCAGTGCTCAACTTATACGAAACCTTCCACCGCGCTGACGGTCACGTCCTCAAACTGCATTCCGATCATGGAGAGGGGCAACAGTGGAACCGCTCCCCCGGCAATTTGTATAGCAAGCCGCAGCAGATCGATCTGCGCAAATCTTCCGCGGTGCAACTGGATCTCACCGACACGGTGCCGCCGATCGATCCCCCAAAGGATACGAAATACGTGCGCCACCTCAGAGTCCAAAGCAAGCTGCTGACCGAGTTTTGGGGGCGCCCGATTTTCCTGGAAGCGACCGTGCTGGTACCGCGGGATTTCGATGATGGTGGTCAACGCTACCCCGTGGCATTCTTGCAGGGACATTTCGGAGGCGACTTCTTCCAGTTTCGCGAGACGCCGCCCGAAGCCGGTGCGCACGGGCGCGCCGCAGAGGCCTATCAGTTCTATCAGGATTGGACATCCGGGAGGTTGCCCCGGATGCTGCTGGTGATGACCAGCCATGCCACGCCGTACTATGACGATTCCTACGGCGTCAACACGGCCAATGCGGGCCCATACGGCGACGCGCTCACCAAGGAATTGTATCCAGCGGTGGAGCGCCAGTTCCGCGGTATCGGCGAATCCTGGGCGCGCGTGGTATTTGGCGGATCGACCGGCGGTTGGATGACCCTGGCGCAACAGATCTTTTACCCGGATTACTTTGGCGGCGCCTGGGGGTTTTGTCCCGATCCGGTGGACTTTCACGCCTTCCAGAGCATCGACGTTTACACTGACAAGAATGCCTACTATGACGAGGGGCCATTTGGCCGCTTGCCGAAACTCGTCGGCCGTCTACCCAACGACCGGGTGTTGGCGACCATGGAATCATTCAGCCGCCAGGAGGCCGTTCTCGGCACGCGCGGCCGATCCGGCGGCCAAATGGACGCGTTTCACGCCACCTTCGGTCCCACCGATGCCGACGGCTACCCGGCGAAGCTGTGGAACGCAGAGACGGGCGCGATCGATCCCGAAGTTGCCCAACACTGGCGTGAGCACTATGATTTGACGGCGCTGCTGCAGCGCGATTGGGAGCGCCTGGGCCCACGGCTGGCCGGCAAGATCCACGTGACCATGGGCACCAAAGACACGTTTTACTTGGACGCCGCCGCGCACCGCATGCAGCAGTTTCTCGATAGCACCAAGCTTCCCGGAAATGGGCCGTATTATGCCGGGTCATTCGAATTCGGCAATAACAAGCCGCACTGTTATGCCGGAGACATTCCGGAAGGTGTGCCGATGTTGACTTACTTTGTGCGGGTTTTCGCCGAGTACGTGCGCGGAGTCGCCCCGAAGGGTGCGGACGTGGAGGCCTGGCGGTAGCGGGTCCTGGCCGGCGGCAGGGGGCAAACGGCCGCGAGGCAGCCTCACCGCTCGCAGGATGCGCGCCCATAGCCTGAGCGAGCGGCGGAACATCATGATACGCTCTCTAAGAATGCTGCGACGCTTCGCGCTGCTCTTTGCGGCCGGCACAAGTCTGCTGTGCGCTCACACGGAATTTAACGTGAAAGACTATGGCGCGACGGGTATCAAATCCGACAACGCCCGGCCTGCTCTGCAGCAGGCGATTGACGCGTGTGGCAAGGCTGGTGGAGGGACCGTCTATGTGGGTCCGGGCGAATACACCAGCGGCCAACTCCACTTGCGCTCCGGTGTACGGCTCTATCTGGAGGCCGGGGCGACGTTATTTGCGTCGTTGGATGGCTCGCAGTTTGACCCGTCGCCTAAATCCGCTCTCATCTCCGGCGAAGACCTGCACGATATCGCGCTCGAAGGCCGCGGCACGCTGGACGGGCAATCCACCTACGAATGGCATCTCAACACGATTACCGATTTCTACATCCTCCCGAATCAGCGCCTGATGGAAGCTACCGGAAAACCGCTGATGCGCCCGTTCCCTCACGGTTTCCCCGACGAAAGGATTTATCCGCGGATGGTGCTGCTGCTCCGTTGCACGGGCGTTCGGATTACCGGGCTGAAATTCCTGCGATCGCGCAGTTGGACAATCAACCCCTATGCCTGCAAGCGCCTGCTGATCGATGGCGTCTACATTTACTCCAGCCAGAAAGAGGCCGTGTGGGCGGACGGGATTGACCCCGACGGGTGCCAGGATGTCCGCATCGCCAACTCTACCGTGGAAACGGGCGACGACGCGCTGGTATTCTACTCGGCTGATATTTGGGGGCCAGCGCTGCCGGTTGAGAACGTGACGGTGACCAACTGCCGTTTGTCCTCGGCGTCGAGCGCGATCAAATTCTGCGATGGGAATTCGAATGCGATCCGGCGCGTCAACATCGATAACGTGGTGATCACCAACTCCAACCGCGGGATCGCGTTTATGGTGTTCGATGGCGGGATCGTGGAAGACGTGGTGCTTTCGAACCTGACGATTGAGACTCGGCGCTTCGACTGGTTCTGGTGGGGAGACGGCGACCCGCTGCATTTCAACATCAAACGGCGCAGCGAAGTGGACGGAACGAAGCGCGCCAATGAGCCGGCCGCCGGAAAAATCCGCAATGTGATCCTTCAGAATGTGATTGCCCATGGCACGGGCGCGTCCGTGATCAACGGGCATCCGGACAGCTGGTTAGAGGGTGTAAGGCTCGACAACGTCAAGCTCTTCGTGTCGTCCGATCCCGGCGCACCTTACGAACACACTGCGACGGCGCTGACGGTTCGCCAGGCACGAGGATTGCGCATGAGTAATGTCGAAATCAGCTGGGAGAAGCCTTTTGCGGCCACCTGGCAGAATGGCCTGTCGCTGGAGCAAGTGAGGGATGCGATTCTCGACCGCGTGGAAGTGCGCGCGGCGCCTGGATCCAAAGCGCCGCGAATCCTTTCAAAGGATGCTGAGTACTCGGCGACACCGAAATAGAGCCGGCGGCAGGCGCACGTTCCAATCCTGAGTAATGTTGCGCGCCGTTTCGACTAAGCCGGTGCGCTCGGACCGGGATCAGTCCGCGTGGACACGCGAATGGCGTCGCCGGGGAAACGCTTTTGGTAGTCCGGACCCTGCAGATACGCCGCATCGTGGATGAGCGAACCAGGCGGAATCGTGCGGCGCCGAAACAAGTTCATGCGGTGGCCCCATTTGCGTTTCTTCCAGTTCCAGTGACGCTTGGGGATGAATTCCGCAATGTCCCAGGCACGCTTCAGCGACTCGTGCCTGGGAGCGTTCGCCGCAGCCGGAACATATTCGCCGCTTCCCGTGAGGCCCAGCACCTCGGCCTGCCTTTCGGGATCGACGAGCAGGCCGGCGGCCTTTGCCTCCTCGATCATCCATTGCAAAGGGAACTTGGAAAGACCGCACGTCACCTCCGGGTAACCGCCTCCGACATCGCAGTGGACGCCGGGAAACCAGACCTGTTGCAAGTCCTTCGGGCCGCGGTCGGCAGAAGGATTGGTGGGCGGCTGCCAGAGATGCGACCGGAAGAACGCCCGCCGTTCGTCGATCGAGACGGCGTGACGCCCGATTTCGATATCGGGGTTGTTGGCCTCATAAGGGAGATGCAGCGGATTTTCAATCCATCCCACCGAACTGACGGTGTCCCAAATGCCGACGAATCGCATGCGAGGGATGGCGCATGACATAGTTCTCTTAAACTCGCTCGCCAGGTCGAAGTAGGCTGCGGCGGAAGCGTCATCAGTGGCACGCTGGATTCCCGTCAGCATGCGGATCGCATATGGGACCAGCGGCTCATTGCCGCTCCGGACCATGCCGTACATCTTGATCAGGGAAGCCACCGCGCGGACCGTGAATGCGCCACGGCTGAATCCAAACAAGAAAATGCTGTCGCCGGACTGGTAGGTCTGCATGAGAAAAACATAAGCGTCCCGAATGTCGTTCTCCAGGCCGTAGCCCACCGCCATACCGAGCAGGCGTGTGAACGATCGGGTGACCGGGCTCAGCGCACCGAAGGGCTCCATGGTGCCGATTCCCGGATGGTAAAAGGCCACCTGCCGATCGGTATCGAGGAGCAGCGTGGAATAGAGCTTGATCACGTTGGTGCGATTCTGGGCGAACTCGTTGGCGGTGCCGTCGCAGCAGACAACGATGTTCTTCGACATGGACTGACTCTACAACCAGCGCCCACCCTGTGCAACTGCAGACCAACGGTGCTCTCATCCACCGCACGAACCCAAGCCGTCCCGAGCCTGCATGGCGGGAGGCTCTTTAGTAGAGAACTGCCTTTGATATGATCGACAAATCCCGTCTCAAGCAGTCTTGCGAGGGTCTCATGAAAATCGGCAAACCCAGTGTTGTGATTAACGGTATCCAGCAAGACGTCGAGCACGTCGTCGTCTCGCCCGAGATCGAGAGCCTCATCGGAAGCATCGTCTCGGGCCCTCCCCGATTCCCCTCGTTTCCTTCCGGGGGCAAGGAAACCCGTGCCGCAAGCGGTTCCACCGCGCCAGCGACTCCCGCCGCAACTGCGCCGCTGCAGCTTGCTCCGACACTGAACGATGCGGAAATCGACTCGATGCTCCAACATGCAAAGATCGCCTTTCCGCGCCAATCTCTGAATCCGGTCACGTCTGCGGGCGATATGGCCCTCGAACCCGTCAAAGCCGTGCTCGATACCTTTCCGCCCGGAGCTGACGCCCCAGTCGCGTTCGACGGCCTCGGGGCTCTGGTCGGCTGCGTCAATCTTGCCCAGGGGCAGCCCGATTCAGACAGCAGAGGCCGAAAGGTCTTGTTTTACTCGTCAAATATTGTCGATATCGCGATCTTCGCGTCGGACGTTTTTCCGGGCCTCCATTCTGTCGGGCGTCCGTTGACCATCCTTGCCGTGGCGCTCAAAGCCGCTCAAGGGGCACTCAATGGCAAACAGGAAATCCATACCTTTTCGCTGACTCCGCGGCCGGGTACGTTAGGGACCGGAGCAACAACGGCGTAGCTAGCCGGGCGGCGTCATTATGATCCGATACGCGCTCAGCAGCTACGCTTGCGGCTTTCGCGCGCAGGCGGCCACAAAGCAAGCCGTGAATCGGCGCGTGGGCAGGCGGCCCAGGACCGCGAAAGCCGCCAGCAGCGCGCGAATAGGAAGGTCCGCGAACCGGCCTAGCAGCAGGCGGAGCGCCCGGAACAGCAACGTGGACAGCATGCGCGGATTGTGAATCATGGTCGCGGTCGCGGTCACTCGCATGCCGGCCTCTTCCAGATACCGGGCCAGGCCGGAAAGCGTGGTAGTGTAGCCCAGCCGGAACGGCAGCCAATCGCGGCGGCTGGCCCACCGCAGCAAGCCATAGAGGGGATTCTGCGGGTTGTCGAGAGTGATGATGAGCACGCCGCCCGGCCGCAAAGTGCCGGCCAGTTGTTCAATCGCGCGCTCGAATTCGGCGCGCGACTCGAAATGATCCAGGGTCGAAGTGGAGACAATTGCGTCCATGCTTCCCGGCCGGATGGCAAGATTGCGTGCATCGCCGGCCAGGAACCGGACGCGCTGGCTGGGGCACCGGGACCGGGCGCGGCGCACCGTAGAAAGCGCAAGATCCATGCCCAGCGCGTCAGCCGATGGGAACAGGTCAAACAGGATACCGTCGGCCCCATGCGCCTCTTCAAAACAGTCAGTCTTCAGGGCGCGCTGAACCGGCACGTCGCGCGTCCAGTTCCATACAAGGTTCTGATGCATGCGACGCTTTTGCTCGGCCACCAGGGAGTCAAGATACCAGGAGGGGGATTCCCGGGCACCGACTCGTTCCCATTCGTCTGAGTCCGCAATCTCTGTGCTTAGCGGGGCGGCCATGATCTGCGCTCGTAAAAAGGGAGAATCCACTATAGCAGTGCGCTTGCCGCCGCGGCGCCCGTGTTATTCTATTTCGACAGCAGCCGCCAAATAAAGACCGAATGGAGGTGCCGTGATGGCGCGCCAGCCGATATCGGCGAGAGACAGCTTGTGGGGCCGCGCCGGAGTTCGCGCCGGCGGTTGGGATCACGGAGTTTCCGTCTAGTGCGGCTCCGCTGCTCACACCTGCATGTGGCGTTCAAGTCGTCCACTGGCTCCGTGCCCGCCTTGCGGGATCTGAATTTCGACAGCCGCGACGGTGAGTTTCTGACCTTCGTAGGACCAAGCGGCTGCGGCAAGACCACGTTGCTGCGGGTACTCGCCGGCTTGCTCGGTCCGGGCAGCGGGACAGTGGAGCGCTTGGCTGGACCGGACGACCACAATGCAAGCGTATTACTGGTAAGCCAGGAGCACAATCTGTTCCCCTGGATGACAGCCGCGGCCAACGTGGCGTTCGGGTTGGAAATGCAGGGCCTGCCGCGAGGCGAACGCGAAGACCGCGCCCGGGAACTGCTCGCGCGGCTGGGATGCGCCGGCAAGGAGCATGCTTATCCCTGCCAGCTTTCGATGGGCATGAAGCAGCGTGTGGCAGTCGCGCGCTGCTTTCTGAGTGATCCGGCGGTAATGCTGATGGACGAGCCGTTCGCCGCGCTCGATTTTCAAACCCGAATGGTCCTTCAGCAGGAAGTCCTGGATCTGTGGGAACAGGACCGGAAATCTGTGGTCTTCGTCACGCACGACGTGGAGGAAGCGATCCTGCTCAGCGACCGGATTCTTGTCCTCAGCGAGGGGCCTGGATCGGTGGTGGCAGAGTACCAGGTGCCGGCGCCGCGGCCGCGCCATGCGCTGCTCGAAATGAACGGAGAGCTGTGGGAACTGAAGCGACATATCCTCGAATCGCTGCGCCTGGCGGCGGGCAACACTCGCTACGCTTGCGCTCGATGAAACTCGTCCGATTCCTCGCGGCGCGGCTCTGGCTGCTGGCATTACTAGTGGTCTGCTGGCAAATTCTTTCGGCCTGCCGTGTTCTGGACCCTCTTTTTTTTCCACCGCCGTCGAGGGTGGCCGTGACGGTCGAGGCCATGCTCGCCAGCGGCGAACTGGGACGCGGACTCTACGCGACCCTGACGCGGACCGGGCTGGGCCTGCTTGCGGGCGTGGTCTGGGGCGGCCTGGTCAGCATCCTGTTGTGTCTGTCGCCGCGGTTGCGCACCGCCGTGCAGCCGCTGATCTCAGCGCTATATTCCACGCCGCGGCTGACGATGCTTCCGATGGTCATGCTGGTGTTTGGGTTCAATGAAGCCTCGCGCCTGGCCCTGGTGGCGCTGAGTGCAGGCCTGGTCGTCGTAATTCAAATCTCGGACGCGGTCCGCAACGTGAGCCGGGATTACGTGGATCTCGCCAAGAACTATGGCGCCAGCCGTGCCGTAATTGTCCGCAAGGTCTACCTGCCGGCGTGTCTGCCGCAGATCTTCACTGCGCTGCGGTTGTGCACCGGGCGCGCGCTGGTGCTCACGATCTCCATTGAGATGATGAGCAGCAATAACGGGATTGGAAGCATCATCTGGTCGTCATGGCAGACCTTCGCCACGGAAAAACTGTACGCCAGCGTGATGGTGGCCGCACTGCTGGGGCTGTTGTCCGGTCCGGTGTTCCACTGGCTTGAACGGCGCCTCGTGCCCTGGAGAAACGTCCCGGTATGATCGGCGAGGTGGTTTACTATTCGCGGATGATGCTGGGCATTCGGGAAATCCTGCGGCAACCCTCGGCCGCAGATCCGCTGGGCGCCCTACGGTTCCAGATGGCGTATCGTGAGGAGCACTTTCTCGACATGGCGCGCCGCGTCGTCTTTTCCAATCCTCAACACCCGTATCACGAGATGTTCCGGATTGCGGGATGTGCCTGGGAGGATTTAGCGGCCGAGGTCGATCAGCACGGCCTGGAGGCTTCGCTGGAAAGACTCGCCGCCGCGGGAGTCTATCTCACGCACGATGAGTTCAAAGGCAAGGAGCCCGTGATCCGGGACGGGCGAGAGATACCGTGCGGGCCACAAACCTTCCTGAACCCGCTGGTGCGGGGCCGCATGATCACTTCCAGCAGCGGCAGCCGTAGTGCGGGAACGATGACGCCCAAGAGCACGCGCCTCCAGGTTTACCGGGACGCCTATCATCGCCTCCAGTCGCGCGAATTCGACCTGGCGGGGCGGACGCTGGTGCAGATGCGGCCGATTCTGCCGTCGTCGCTCGGCATTGGAAACAATCTTCGCCGCGTCCGTTTCGGCGAGAAGCCGGCGAAGTGGTTCGCGCAAAGCGGGCACTGGCGGGATGCGGGCCACTATCGGGCCGTGACGCACTTCATCGTCCGCTCGGCGCAACTGATGGGAGCACCGGTGCCGCTGCCGGATTACCTGCCGGAAGACGATTTCTCTCCCGTGGCGCAGTGGATCGCGCAGCGAAAGCAGGAAGGCCTGCCGTGCGTGATGCGCAGCTATGTCAGCCCTGCGGTGCGCGTGGCGTCGGCAGCACAAGACGCAGCTCTGGACATCGCGGGCACGATTTTTCTGGTGGACGGGGAAGCGCTGACCGACGCAAAACGGTCGGTTATCCAGGCCGCCGGGTGCGAGGCTTATCCAAAGTACGGCATCACGGAGGTGGGATCGATCGGGAGCGCGTGCCGTTGCATGCGGACCGGCAACAGCGTGCACGTGCACCGCGACGCAGTGGCCGTGATCGGCCGCCGGCGTCGTGCGCCACTCTCCGACGTAGAAGTGAACTCGCTGATGTTCACCAATCTGTTGCCGTTCGCGGCCCGGTTTCTCATCAACGCCGAGATGGACGATGCGGGCATCCTGGAGCCGG
>Ga0181535_10002689_pt1 | contig 21387 bp, 17 predicted proteins | sample PEATcosm2014_Bin_44_FD_119774 | JGI IMG/M metagenome (GOLD analysis project Ga0181535, IMG submission 119774) | Peatland microbial communities from MTU Mesocosm Facility, Houghton, MI, USA - PEATcosm2014_Bin17_30_metaG | ecosystem: Environmental > Terrestrial > Soil > Wetlands > Peat | place... | reverse complement strand
AGCGGCATGCTGGCCAGGCCCAGCAGCGGCAGTCCCAATACGAACAAACTCAATTCGGTGGGAAGGCGACGGCGGATGCGGAGCCACGCGGCGGCGAGCACGGCGGCGAGGATCAGGTGATGAACGATAAAGTGGGGCGGCCAGGTGGAAAGCCAGACATAGGGAGCGCGCAACCGCTGCAATTGCTCCTGGGCGGCACCGAGTCGTCCCCAAAAGGGCTGCGGGGCGGAGCTGTCCTGATGGGCCGCGGCCAGCGCCAGAATCACCGCGGCGAACGCCGGCGGGATCCAAGCCCGCCATTGGCGGCGGTGGAGGGCCAGCAGGCCGAAAATCGCCAGGAACCCGAGCGCGGTGGGAGGGTGGTACAAAAAGGCGCACGCGGCCGCGACGCTGGCGGCCAGGTAGCGGCGGTGCGCCGTGAGGCCGATGGCGCAGATTACCAGCGGCAGAGCAAAGGCGCGGGGAGTGGGTTCATACTCGACGGTGAGCACGGCCGGGCCGGCGATGGCCGCGCCCAGCGAGCAAATCGCCGCCACCAGCAGGGCGGGTCCAAACTCGAGACCGGCAGCGGTCGCCATGAGGATCAATCCCCAGATGCCGAAGGCGCGGCACACGATTTGCTCGGCGGCCAGCACGTCGCGGAAACCCAGGCCGGTGAGACTGCGCAGGGCGAGCGCGGTTTCATCGTAGAGGGTGTAGCCGACGTGCGGCTGCTGGACCAGAATGTCGTGGCGCAGCACGGCGGGATCGCGCAGATGTTCCAGCATGGGCGTCCAAATCTGCGTATCCTGCTGCAGCCAGGTGTGGCCGGGGAACACGAAGAAGGTGGCGCACGCCAGCGCCAGCGCCGCGGCGGCTACTTTGAGCCGCATCATTTGGCCGGGGTCTTATCGAGTTGCTGGCGCACCCAGACGCGGTTCGGGTCGAGTGCCAGCGATTTGTCGAACGCCTGCCGCGCTTCGACATCCTTATTCTGTTTGCGCAGGGCGATGGCGAGCCAGAGCCAGGCTTCGGAGTTGCGCGAGTCAAGATCGATGGCTTTGTGGAAATCGGAGACGGCTTCGGTGACGCCGCCTCCCAGTTGCGATGGGAGGTAATAATTGCCGACGCCGCGTGCCACCCAGACCGGCGAAGATTTCGGCGCCAGCGAGACCGCCTTGTTGACGGCGTCCTTGGCGCGCGGGCCGTAATTGAGGCCGCTCAACATGTCGGTAATTGCCTGGCCGCAGAGAGTGGCCAGGACACGGTAGTCCTCCGCGTCATCCGGCTTCAGAGCGATGGCCTGTTCGGCCGCCTGGATGCCGCGGACGGCGGCCTGCTGCGCCGCCTTCTTGTCGTGCATCTCAATTTCCACTTCCGCCAGATAGGAGGACGCCAGCGCCACGCGGTATTGGACGGCGGCATCCTTCGGCGCTTTGGCGGCGGCAGCGGCGGCCTCGTTCACCAAGCGCTGCAGGGCGGGGCGGTCCTGTTTGTCGCGCGCCAACTCGAGCGGCGAAAGAGCGCCGGCGAAGAAACCGGCAATGAGCAAATGCGCAACGATCATGGGAATCTCAAACCATTAGAGTACGGACGGGCGACAGGGGAGCAACACGGGGACCGGGAGCTAGCTGGGTTGACATGTGGAAGCGCGTGTCCCACATTTTCCGCAAACGCCTGGGTTAACAGGCGGAAGCGCCTGTCCCACATTCCTGGTGGCAATGTTGTCATCCAAAGTAACCAATCACAACGCCGCGATACGGCGGTGCACCAGCAGAAAATACAAACCGAGCGTCGCCAGCAGCAGGCCGTTGACGGCCAGCACCATGGGAGCCGTAAAAATAGGGACGAGCCAGCCCGCAACCAGGTTTCCCATTGGCATGCCGCCGCGAAATGCGAAATTGTAAGCGCTCATCACGCGGCCTCGCATCTCGTTGGTGGTGATCAGCTGCACCAGCGAGGTGACCATAGAGAAGACGCCCACCATGGATGCGCCGTTCAGGAACAGCAGGACGAAGGTCAGCGCCAGGGAATGGGAGAGAGCGAAGCCGGTGATTCCCACGCCCATCAGGATGAGCATAGCCAGGGCGATTCTCCCTTTGCGGCTCACGTTGCCAAGCCCAGCCACGGCGAGCGCGCCCAGCACGGAACCGATTCCGGCGACGGAAAGAAACATGGTGTAGGTTTCCGGCCCGCGGTGGAACACCTGCTTGGCGAAGATGGGCAGGAAGGTGCGCGAAGGCACGCCCAGCGCGGTCATGGCGAACGCCAGCACCATCAGCGCCTCCATCGCGCCGTGCTGGCGGATGAAGCGGAAGCCTTCTTTCATGCTTTCGAGGACGCTCTCCGTGGTTTTCTCGGGGATCATGCGAATGTTCAGCATGCTGAGAGAAATGATGGGAGCGAGAAACGAGAGTCCATTGAGCCCGAAGCACCAGGCGTTGCCGAACTTCACCATGGCCACACCGCCCAGCATGGGGCCGATCACGGTGGCGGTATTGAACTGGATGGAATTGAGCGCGATGGCGTTGGGCATGTCTTCCTTCTTGACCAGCGTCGGAATCAGCGCCAGGTAGGCCGGGCCGCCGAACGCTTGCGCGAAGCCGGAGACGAAGGAAAGAGCAAGGATCTGCCAGACATGCACCAGGTGGAATAACACCAGGAGTGTGAGCGTGAAGGCCGAAGCCATCTGCACCCACTGCGAGGCGAGCAGCACGCGGCGGCGCTCGAAACGGTCGGCCATGACGCCGCCGAACAGGGAAAACAGAAAGATGGGGATGCCGCCGAGAAACATGTCGAGGCCCAGCAGGAAACCGGATTTCGACAGGTCATAGACCAGCCAGGCTTGCGCCACGATCTGCATCCAGGTGCCGATGCTGGAAGTACAGGCACCCACCCACATGAGGCGGAAGTCGCGGTACTGGAATGCTTTGAAGACCCGGCGCAGCACAATGAAGAGGACGGCGAGTGGACAAAACCGTTACTAACGGATTGTAGCAGTTTGGGCTTGGGCCACGCTGCGCGGGCTCAAAACTGCGGGCGCCATTCGCGCGAGGCAGCCCCGGAATTGCTTCCTCCCAGGGGGCTCCGTTATCGTGAAGACATCAGTGCCACGACCAACAGAACCTGAACAGCCGGAAAAAGTGCGCGTCAATCACCTGGCGAAGATCAAGCAGAGCGGCGGGCGGATTGCCGCGCTCACGGCATACGATTTTCTGACCGCCCGACTGCTGGACCGGGCCGGCATCGACATGATTCTGGTCGGCGACTCGCTGGCCAACGTCGTCTTGGGTTACCCAACCACCTTGCCGGTGACCGTGGACGAAATGCTGCACCACGCAAAAGCGGTGACGCGCGGCGTGTCGCGGGCGCTGACGGTGGCCGATCTGCCGTTCCTCTCGTATCAAACCGGCCCGAACGACGCGGTTCGCAATGCGGGCCGGTTCCTGAAGGAAGGCGGGGTTGAGGCGGTGAAGGTGGAGGGCGCGGGCCCGGTTCTCGGCGTGGTCGAGAGACTGGTCGAGGTAGGGATTCCGGTGCTGGGACACCTCGGTTACACACCACAATCGGTGCACCGGTTCGGCAGCAACATCGTGCAAGGCAAGACGGCGGCGCGCGCGGGCGAGCTGCTGAACGACGCCATTGCGCTGGAGGGCGCGGGGGCGTTCGCGGTGGTGCTGGAATGCGTGCCTGCCGAAGTGGCGCGCTTGATCACGGACCGCCTGAGCGTGCCGACCATCGGCATCGGCGCCGGGCCCTTCTGCGATGGACAGATTCTGGTGCTGCACGATGCGCTGGGGCTGACGCCCCGGAGCCCGCGCCTGGCGAAGCGCTATCTCGAGTTGGGCGAGATGATCTCCGCGGCGGCCGAATCGTACGTGCGCGAGGTGCGGGAGGGCGTGTTTCCAGCCCAGGAGCATTGCTACGAAATGCCCGAGGACGAACTGCGGGCGCTGGCGGCGGACGAGGAACGCGGCGGCCGCAAGAACAGGTGAGGCTGCGGAGCCGCGGGCCGGGCATGCCCGGCCCCTGACGCGCCTTCCCGGCGCGATTCCGATCACAAATGCGAATCGTAAGAACAGTAAGAGAGATACGCGCTGCGACGGAGGCTGCCAGGCACGCCGGCAAAATCGTGGGGCTGGTGCCGACGATGGGGTTCTTTCATGAAGGCCACCTGTCGCTGATGCGGAGGGCGCAGGCGGAATGCGACGTGGCGGTGGTGTCGCTATTCGTAAACCCGACGCAATTCGGGCCGGGGGAAGATCTGGCGGCGTACCCCAGAGACTTCGAGCGGGACTGCTCGCTGGCGGAGGCGGAAGGGATGGACCTCATGTTCGCTCCGGATGCCGCCGGGATGTACGCGGCGGACTGCGCCACCTTCATTGAGGTGGAGGGCCTCAGCGGCCGCCTGTGCGGCGCGTCGCGGCCGGGGCATTTCCGCGGCGTGGCGACGGTGGTGGCCAAACTGTTCCATATCTGCCGGCCGCAGCGCGCGTATTTCGGCTTGAAGGACTATCAGCAGGTGCGCGTCATCGAAACCATGATTCGCGATCTGAACTTCGACCTGGAGCTTGTGCGGTGCCCGATCGTGCGTGAACCGGATGGTGTCGCCATGAGTTCGCGGAACAGCTATTTGACGGCGGAGGAACGGTGCGCGGCGACAGTTCTGCGGCGGTCGCTGCTCGCGGCGGGCAAGCGAATCGAGCTGGGAGAGCGCGACTGCGGCGAGATCGCGCGGCGGCTGCGGGTGGCGATTGAGGCGGAGCCGCTGGCGCGCGTCGATTACACCGCGGTGGTGGACCTAGACTCGCTGGAGCCGCTGGCGCGGATCGACCGCGGGGCTCTGCTGGCGGTGGCGGTGCGGATCGGGCGCGCGCGGTTGATCGACAATCTGGTGGTTGACGGTTAGGTGAATTCGCAAATCGAGGTAGGACAGGCCATCGTTCTTCGTGGCCTGTCACGGCTGTCGGACGACAGGCGACATAAACCGATCGCCTGTCCTACCTGAATTGCCGGCGCGTGCCATTTTCATGATCCATTGTGTGCACTGCTGTCCGGAGAATGCCGGCTTACGCCGGCTTGCGCAGCATGGGGCGGAGGACCAGGTTCACCAGAATCATGATCACGGAGAATGCGGGCAGCAGAAGCAGGCCGGTTTGGAGGCTGTGCGAGGTGGCCACGCTGCCGATGATGGGACTGCTGAAGACGAGGCCGAGCCAGCCGCACGTGATGACGATGCCCATGGCGGTGGCGCTCATGCGCGGGAAGGCGTCGCCCACCAGCGCGAGCGTGGTGGGAAATACAGGCGCCATGGCGAGACCGGCGCAGAATACGACCACCCAGGCGGCCGACGGACTGGAGACCTGCAACATGGCAAAGGTGGTGATGGCCATCGCCACGGAAGCGCCGAGAGTCACCGAGACGGCGGCCACTTTGATGAGGATGCGCGAGATCACCAGACGCCCGACCAGCAGCCCGAGCGCGAAGCCCAGGGAGAGAACATTGAGAGCGGTGGATTTGTCCAGCCCGCGTTCTCTGATCAGGTACTTCGCCAGCCAGTTCCACACGCCCACTTCGCAGGAGATATAGAGGAACAGGAACAGGGCCAGCATATAGAGGACGGGGCGGCCCACCACGGAGCCGATCTCGGAAGCCTTGAAGCCGCGCTCGCCGGTGGGCTTCGGCATCGGGGTCATGATGTTGATGACCAGCGCGATGGTCGCGAGCACGGCGGCGACGTAACACATCCGCACAGCGTTGCCGCCCAGGATATTGGCGGTAACGAAGGGGGTGATGAGCCCGCCGAGTCCGAAGAAGAGATTCAGGATATTTAGCATGCTGCCGCGGCGCGATTCGCTGACATCGGAGACCAGCGCGTTGGCGCCGGTCACCACCACGCCTCCGCCCAGGCCGAGCAGCGTCAGGGCCACCAGCACCAGCGTGAAATCGGCGCCGGCGGACGGCAGCAGCCAGAAAGAAATCGAGATCAGGGCCAAGCCGCCGACCATCGCGCTTTTCTTGCCCTTGAGATCGATGAGGGGACCGACAGCGAGGGAAGCGACCACCAGCCCGATGGCGTTCGCGGTAGCGATGGCGCCGGTCTGCGCGTTGGTGAATCCAAGAGTGGGGTTAAACGTTCCCCAGGTGGCGGCGACGATGCCGTAGATCAGAATGCCGAGGGCGGCAGCGAGTATCAACATGGAGAGTTGATCTTATCACTACGCCCGTCCGGCCGGTTGGGCGGCGAGTTCCGGGAGTGCTGCGGCCCCTGCGGCGGGCAGCGTGATGGTGAATCGCGTCCCTTTGCCGGGATTGCTCTGGACATCAATGACACCCTGATGGGCTTTGGCGATCCAGGCGACGAAGCTCAGGCCCAGCCCCAGGCCCTGCTCGGGAGCCGGCGCGGTACCCGAGCCGGGAACGCGGTAGAAGCGGTCGAAAATGTGCGGCAGGTGCTCGGCGGGGATGCCGCGGCCGGTGTCTTCCACCACCACCTCCACGCTGCCTTCGAGGCGCCGCACGCGCAACCGCACCTCGCCGCCCTCGGGAGTGAACTTGAGCGCGTTGGAGAGCAGGTTGGTGATCATGCGTTCGATCTGCACCCGGTCGGCCTCGACGAAACAGTCTGGTTCGCAAGCCGCGGACAGGCGCACGCCGGCGCCCTCGGCAGGAATCTGAAACTGCTCGGCAAGGTCCTCAAGGACCGCGCCCAGGTCGAGGCGGGCCCGCTGCAGCGCCAGCTGGCCGGTCTCGGCCTGGGAGAGCAGCAGCAGGGCGCGCACGATTTGCGACAGGCGGTCGATGTCCTGCAGGGCGTTGAACATGGCCTCGCGGTATTGCTCGGTGCTGCCGGCCGTCATCAAGGCCACTTCGAGCTGGCCGCGAATGCCGGTGATTGGGGTGCGCAGCTCATGGGAGACATCGGCGGAAAACTGCTTCATCTGGCGAAATGACGCCTCCAGGCGCTCGATCATGCGATTGAAGGTGAGAATCAGGTAGTCCAACTCGTCGCCAGCATTACGCGAGGGAATGCGCAGACCGAGATTGGAGCCGGTGATACGCTGGGCGGCCTGCGCGACGTCGCGCACGGGAGTGAGCGCGCGGCCGGCCACGTACCAGCCGACCAGCCAGCCGAGAAACGTGGCGCCGGGGATGACGCCTACAAAAATCATGAAGGAGTATTTGCGGAGGATCTCTTCGTTCTTGGCGAGCGAGGTGCCGAGCGCGACGTAATACGGCGCGTGGCGCCCCTCATCCCACATGACCGCGGCGCGAATCAGAAACAGCTTCCCGGACGAATCGCGTTTCTGCATCCAGAATGGCTTGCCGGCCTGGCCCGGCTTGGAAGCGGCCACCCACTGCCGCACGCGCGCCTGAATATCGGCCGGGCGGTCCTGCGGCAAATCCTGGTAGATGGTGGATTCGGCGGGCGACTGCGTTTCGTGGTCCTGAATCACCTGTCCGCTGCTGTCTGTAATGAGCAGGACCTTCTTGATATCGAGAACCGCGGTGATTTCGTCGGGGTCGTCCTTGTCGTAATACCAATACGCCTCGTAGGCGCCCGAGTCCGAGGCGTGTTCGATACGCAGGATGTTGCCCTTGAGCGCGGTCCAGTCCTCGTCCAGCGAGTCCGTGGCCAGCGTTTGCAAGCTGCTGGAGAGCTGGGCGCGCGCCAGCCACGCCGCGCTGACCAGCAGAACGACAAATAGCCCGGCGTAGGTGGCGGTAAGGCGGAAGCGCAGGCCCCGCGAGGCGCGGCGCAGGTCGCGGCCGATGCGAAGCAGGTCGCGCCGGAAGAATCGCATATTACGCCTGCCGTTCGGGGACGGCTTCCACTGCCCGGTCCACCGGCTTGTCGGGAGCCTCGATCATGTAACCGATGCCGCGCACGGTCTGGATCAGCTTGAGCGGGAAGCGGTCGTCAATCTTGCTGCGCAGGTGCCGGATGTAGACGTCGACGATGTTGGTGAGCCCGTCGTAGTCCATATCCCAGACGTGTTCCACGATCATGGTGCGGCTGAGCGGCCGGCCGCGGTTGCGCATCATGTATTCGAGTATGCCGAATTCCTTGGGCGCCAGATCGATGGCCTCGCCGGCGCGGGTCACCTTGCGGCGGATGCAGTCGAGGCCCAGATCGGCCACCTGCAGCTTTTCCGGCGTGGGCTGGCCGCGGCGCAGCAGCGCCCGGACTCGAGCCAGCAGCTCGACGAAGGCGAACGGCTTGACCAGGTAGTCGTCGGCGCCCAACTCCAGCCCTTTGACGCGATCGTCGAGCGAGCCACGGGCGCTTAAGATGAGCACCGGCGGGCCGACCTTGCCGCCGCGGATTCGCTCGAGCACCTCGATGCCGTCCATGTCGGGCAGCATCAGGTCCAGAATCACCAGGTCGTAGTCGGTCGAGTGGGTGCGTTCGAGAGCGCCCGCGCCGTTGGCGGCGGCGTCCACCGCGTACCCCGCGCCTTCCAGCCCCCGGCATAGAAAGTCGGCGATGCGTTTCTCGTCCTCGACCACCAGGAGTCTCATTTTCTATCAGCTTATCAACAACGCAGCCGGGAGTGCGGCAGCAGAAAGAGCGGGACGACGCGTGGCCCAGCGGGCTGGACAGCCCGCGCCGCGGCTTAGGCAGCGCCGCCGGCTGGCGGTTTCCGCCGGCTGCGCCTGAAGCGCGGAGGATTCTGCGGGCCCACCGCGAAGAACTCGCGGATCGCCTGCTGCGTCTCCGGCTCAAACAGTGTCGGCGCGTGGCCCACCCGCGGAATCTCGCGAACGCTCACCTGTGGCAGGATCGACTGCAAACGCTCAACCGTGTGCGGCCGGATCACGTCGCTCAGCTCGCCGCGCAGAAAAAGGACGGGCATGGTGAGTTTCTTGCACTGCTCCCACACCAGCTCGTTCTCGCCGGGTGAGGAAACCGCCACGCGCTCCGCGACCTGCCGTGCCAGGCGGACTGCAGCAGGATCGCAGCCCAGCCGCACGCGCTCCCCGGCGTCCTTCGTCAAATGCTGCCTAACCCACTTTTGGCGATCCTGTTTTCGGAGGTGCAGCAGCCAGGGCCGGTCCGCCACGAACCAATCCAGCGCGTGGTTGAAGTTTTCAAACACCGGAGGCGCGGCATCGTATTGCGCGGCCACCCGGAGCAGGCCGTTCGGATCCGCGCCGATGGCGCAATCAATCAGCACCAGCCGCGTCACACGCTCCGGATAGGCCGAGGCAAACATCATGGAGATCCATCCGCCCATCGAGTTCCCGATCAACGAGACGCGTTCGGTTTGCAGTTCGCTGAGAAACGCCTTTAGGTCCTGGAAATAGTGATCCATGCGATAGCGCGCCTGCGGGTCCCACTCCGACTGCCCGCGGCCGCGCACGTCGAGCGCCACCAGGCGAAACTTCGGGACCAGCACCGGCGCAAGAGGATCGAAGATCCGTGCGGTCTGGACGAGGCCGTGCAACCCGACGACGAGTTCGCCGTCGCCGCCGTAGTCCAGCCAGTGCGCGCGCAGGCCGCGGACGGTGGCAAATCGATGAATGCCGCGGTTTCCAGCCATCGAAGAGAACCTTCGCAAAGGGGACAGACGCGTTTTTCGCGTCTCGCCCGCCCTCCGCACACCTAAAAACGAGATCCAGCTCCTATTCGATCCAGGGGGCCGAACGCCCGCGACTCCCAGCCTCTGGACAGGGAGGCGCCGCCCGTCGCAATATGGAGATTGGCCCCGTCGCTCGAAATTGCGCCCCGATTCGTTCCGGTTCTGGACCCGGAGTTTGTCCCCGCGGCCCTATGGAACCGCGCCTACCGCGCCTCGGTCAAGGAGGCGCGCGGCACACGCCTCGCCATCGCGCTGCAGCGCGGCGATGGTTCGGTTTCCGTTTACCGAACGGCCATTTTGCCACACCAGGGCGCGAATGTCGAATGGAATTGCCGGTACGCGGAGCGGCTCCTCAAATTCCTGCTATGGCAGAAGGGCGGCTGCCGGGTCATCGTTGGGGGCGAACCCGGCCTGGCCAGCTATCTGGGCGCCGTGTACTCGCCCACCGGTGCGCGGGCCTTCGATCATCAGTTCATGGGGGAGCGAGTCTACGGCAGGCCGCTGACGGTGGAAAGCGCCGCCTACGATGCAGTTCCCGGCGAGCAGGAAACCGCCGCCCCGCTGGGCCGCCACCTGGATGGCTGCCGGATCGGCTTCGACCTGGGCGCGAGCGACCGCAAGTGCGCCGCCGTGGTGGATGGCCGCGCCGTCTGGAGCGATGAGACGCCCTGGAATCCCGCTGCCCAGTCCGACCCGCGATATCACTTCGACGGCATTGGGGATTCCCTGCAGCGCGCCGCCGCGCACCTGCCGCGGGTAGATGCCATTGGCGGAAGCGCCGCCGGAGTGTACGTGAACAATCAGGTCCGTGTCGGATCGCTGTACCGGTCGGTGCCGCCGCCTCTGTTCGATAGCCGCATCCGCAGTTTGTTCCTGGAGCTGCGCACCGCCTGGGGCGTCCCGCTGGAGGTGGTCAACGACGGTGAAGTCACCGCGCTCGCCGGCTCGATGGCGCTGGACGACAACGCCGTGCTCGGCGTCGCCATGGGCAGCAGCCTGGCCACCGGATATGTGACACCGCGCGGCGCCATCACTGGCTGGCTCAATGAGCTGGCGTTCGTCCCGGTGGATTACCGGCGATTCGCCCCGCTGGACGAATGGTCCGGCGATGCCGGCGCGGGCGTGCAGTATTTTTCGCAGCAGGCAGTGGCCCGGCTGCTCGAGCCGGCCGGCATCCAACTTCCCTCGGAAATGCCGTTTCCGGTGAAGCTCGAGGAAGTGCAGCAGCTGGCCAGCACGGGTGATGGGCGCGCGCTGCGCATTTTTGAGACGATCGGCGTCTGGTTCGGGTACACCATCGCGCACTTTGCGGATTTCTACGAGGTCCGCAACCTGCTGGTTCTCGGCCGCGTGATGACCGGCGTGGGCGGCGACCTGCTGCTCTCGACCGCGCAAAAGGTGCTGGCCGCCGAATTTCCCGAACTGGCGGAGCGCATCCGCTACCACATTCCCGGCGAGCAGGAGAAGCGCCATGGCCAGGCTATTGCCGCGGCCAGCCTCCCCGCCATTGCATCCACGGAGATTCCACATGTTCCCTCAAAACCCCCACGTTGATTTATTCGTTCCCGACAACCTGCCGCCCGCCGAAGCGCTGGGCCGCACCACGCACCTGTCGATCGCCGCGCACCAGGACGATATCGAGATCATGGCCTACCACGGCATCGTGGAGTCGTTCGGCCGCGCGGACCGGTGGTTCACCGGCGTGGTGTCGACCAACGGCGCCGGCAGCCCCCGCTCCGGCATCTACGCGGACTTGAGCGACCAGGAGATGCAGCGGGTGCGCATCCAGGAGCAGCGCAAGGCGGCGGTGGTAGGCGAGTACGCGTGCCAGATCCAGCTTGGCTACACCAGCGCCGAAGTGAAGGACCCGTCGGGAGCGCTGACGGGCGACCTGTGCGCCATCCTGCGCGCCGCCAAACCGGAGGTAGTCTACCTCCACAACCTCGCCGACAAACACGACACTCACGTCGCCGTCGCGCTGCGCTCCATCGCGGCGCTACGCGCGGTGCGGGAGGAGACACGGCCGCGCGCAGTGTATGGCTGCGAGGTGTGGCGCGACCTGGACTGGCTGCCCGACCAGGACAAACGGCCGCTGCCGGTTTCCGCCCGCTCGAATATCGCCGCCGCCTTAGTGGGTGTCTTCGATTCCCAGGTCTCCGGAGGCAAACGCTATGACCTGGCCACCGCCGGCCGGCGCCTGTCCCACGCCACTTACTTCGCGGCGCACTCCACGGACCAGGAATCCGCGCTGACCTTCGCCATGGACCTCACGCCCCTGATCGAGGACCCGGGAATGCCTATCGCCGGCTACGTACTTTCCCTCATTGACCGCTTCCGTGAGGACGTCGCGAGGCGGCTTTAACCCCAACATAGTGTTGAGATTACGAGCGGATCAGGGGAGTCGTATCTTTCGATCAGTTTGGGACCGCTGGGCGTTGAACCCACAGGTCGGTTCTAGTACCTTAGTACCATGATGAACCTAGCGCAGGGCCTATGGTCTGAGGACGACGGCCAGGATTTGATTGAGTACACGCTGCTTATGGCGTTTGTGGCGCTGGCCTCGGCGACTCTTTTCATGGGTGTGGGCCGTAGTATCAAGGGCATCTGGAGCACGACGAACTCCCAACTGGTGGCGGCCAACACCTCGGCGTCCTGATTTCCGCGACCTCCCATCGATCTCGCGTAATAGTACCTGTAATACCTCTAGTATTGAAAGACCGACCTCAGGGATGTACTTTGGTGATAGATGAGACGACTACTACGAGAACTTTGGCTGTATGACCAAGGTCAGGACCTGATCGAATACACTCTCGTCCTGGCGGCCATCGGGCTTTCCTCGGCCGTATTGTTCATCGGATCCGGAAGCGACGTGAAAGGAATCTGGAGCATCAGCAACTGCGAGCTCACGGCAGCCAACGTTTCTGCCTCCTGATCGCGCCCCAGCTCTCACCGCAACGCCGCGAACGGCGCCGGTTTCGTCCGCCCCGCGCCTTGGGGCATATCACCCAATCCCCAAATCTCAAAACTTCATAATTTATTGATACTACGTGGGTTTCCTTTGGAAGCAGGGGTGCAGTACAATCAAGCCGCACGCCTATGTTCCGATTCGATCAACTGATCCGCCGCGACATGATCATCCGTGACGTGAAACAACGCCACCCGGCAACGCGCCCTGTCTTCGAGAACCTCCATTTCCGCGACAGCTGCGACGATTGCGCGATCGAGACCGTGGCGCGCAAGAACGGCCTGCATATTCCCGACGTGGTAGACGCGCTGAATCGCGCCGCCTTCGGGTCGCAGGCGGAGGCGGACGAGCATGCCAGCCCTCAATAAGGTCTCGCGCAAGAAGAAACAGAGCCCGGTGCTGCAGCCGCTGGAGGTGTTTTTCGCCCCCAAATCAGTGGCGGTGATTGGGGCTACGGAGACCGCCGACTCGGTGGGCCGGACGCTCTTGTGGAACCTGGTCACTTCGCCCTTCGGCGGCACGGTGTACCCGGTGAATCCGAAGCGGCCCAGCGTATTGGGGGTAAAGGCCTACAAATCCGTTTCGGAGATTCCGGAGGAGGTGGACCTGGCGGTGATCGTGACGCCGCCGCCTTCGATTCCGGGCCTGATCCGGGAGTGCGGCGAGAATGGCGTGCGCGGGGCGATCGTGATTTCGGCCGGCTTCAAGGAGATCGGTCCCGAGGGCGCGGCGCTCGAACAGCAGCTGCTGGCGGCGGCGCAGGCGGCCGGCATCCGCGTGATCGGGCCGAACTGCCTGGGTGTGATGAGCCCGCTTTCCGGCATGAACGCCACCTTCGCCACCACCATCGCGCGCCCCGGCTCGGTCGGCTTCATCAGCCAGAGCGGCGCGCTGTGCACGGCGGTCCTGGACTGGAGCCTGAAGGAAATGGTGGGCTTCAGCGCATTCGTTTCGGTGGGCTCGATGGTGGACGTTGGCTGGGGCGATCTGATCTATCACCTGGGCAACGATCCCAAGACCAAGTCCATCGTGTGCTACATGGAATCGATCGGCAACGCCCGGTCGTTCATTTCCGCGGCCCGCGAAGTAGCGCTGAACAAGCCGATCATCATCATCAAGCCGGGGCGCAGCGCAGCCGCGGCCAAGGCGGCTGCGTCGCACACCGGCGCGCTCACCGGATCCGACGAGGTGCTGGAGGCAGCCTTCCGGCGCTGCGGCGTCTTGCGCGTCGCCAACATCGCCGACCTGTTTTACATGGCCGAGGTTCTCTCGAAGCAGCCCCGGCCGCAAGGCCCGCGTTTGACGATCGTCACCAACGCGGGCGGTCCCGGAGTGCTGGCCACTGACGCTCTGATCATGGGCGGCGGCGAGTTGACCGAGCTCTCGCAGGAAACGCTGGATGCGTATAGCGCCGTCCTGCCGCCCACCTGGAGCCACGCGAACCCGGTTGACATCATCGGTGACGCCTCGCCGGAACGGTACGCCAAGGCACTGGAAATTGCCGCCAAAGACGCGAACTCCGACGGCATGCTGGTGATCCTGACGCCGCAGGCCATGACCGATCCGACGCAGATCGCCGAACAGCTCAAGCCGCTGGCTAAACAGGAAGGCAAGCCGGTGCTGGCAAGCTGGATGGGCGGAGTGGACGTGGCGGCGGGGGAAGCGATTTTGAATCGCGCCAACATTCCCACGTTCTCCTATCCCGATACCGCGGCGCGCGCCTTCAATTACATGTGGCAGTACAGCTACAATCTGCGCGGCCTGTACGAAACGCCGGCGCTGGCGGAGGATTCGGCGGATTGGGCGCCGGACCGGGCGCTGGTGGGCGACATCGTGCAGGCATCGCGCAGCAGCGGCCGCACCATTCTGACCGAGTCCGAATCCAAGCAGGTGCTGGCTGCTTACGGCATTCCCACGGCCGCTACCATCGTCGCCGCGAACGCCGCGGCCGCGGTGCAGGCAGCCGGCAAGATCGGCTACCCGGTGGTGCTGAAGCTGTACTCGGAAACGATCACTCACAAGACCGACGTGGGCGGCGTGCAGCTCAATCTCGGCAACGCGCAGTCCGTCGAGAAGGCTCTCGCAGCGATTCAAACATCGGTGACGGAAAAGGCCGGCGCGGAGCATTTCCAGGGCGTCACCGTACAGCCGATGGTCCGGCTCAAGGATGCGTATGAGCTGATTGTCGGCTCCAGCCTGGATCCGCAATTCGGACCGGTGCTGCTGTTCGGCACCGGCGGGCAGCTGGTGGAGGTATTCCAGGACCGCTCCCTGGCGCTGCCGCCACTCAACACCACGCTGGCGCGGCGCATGATGGAGCAAACCAGAATCTACAAGGCGCTCAAGGGCGTCCGCGGCCGGAAGCCGGTGGACCTGGCGGCGCTCGAGCTGTTGATGGTTCGCTTCAGCACGCTGGTGGCGGAGCAGCGCTGGATCAAAGAAATCGACATCAACCCGCTGCTGGCATCACCCGACGGACTGATGGCGCTCGACGCCCGGGTGGTGCTGTACGGGCCTGAAGTGACACTGGACCAGATCCCCAAGATGGCGATCCGGCCGTATCCGACGCGCTACGTGGGGCCGTTTACCCTCAAGGACGGCAGCGTGGTAACCATCCGCCCGATTCGCCCGGAGGACGAGCCGGCCATGGTGCATTTCCACCAGACGCTCTCCGAGCGCAGCGTTTACCTGCGGTTTTTCCACCTGATGAACCTCGAGCAGCGCACCAAGCACGACCGCCTGATGCGCACCTGCTTCATCGATTACGACCGCGAGATGGCGCTGGTGGCGGAGCGGCGCAACCCGGAGAGTGGCGAGCCGGAGATCCTCGGCGTGAGCCGGATGACGAAGATTCACGGCCTGGAAGAGGCCGAGGTAGCGGTGGTGGTGAGCGACCAGTGGCACGGCCGGGGCCTGGGCAAGGAATTGATGGCACGGCTGTTGCTTGTGGCCGCTGACGAAAAAGTTCCGGCGCTCACCGCCAATATCCTGCCCGACAACCGCGACATGATTCGCGTCTTCGAGAAGCTGGGTTTCTCGCTCAAGCACTCGCTGGACGATGAAGTGGTGCGGGCGGAATTCAAGCTTTAGGGAGGCGTGGCTAGCACCGCATCATCGATGGAGTGGTAGCGCGCACATCCGGACCTCAGCAAGGCACCTTACATCTTGCGGCCGACGGTGCTGGCGGAGAATGAGCATCCTGAACTACAAGGTTGACAGGCGGAAGCGCCTGTCCCACTGGCCGGCTAGCTGCGCCACCAGTGCGCGGCTTTAGGGTATCGTAGCGGGATGGGCATTTTTTCATGGCATTTCTTCCGCAAGAGCGCGTGTGTAGCGGCTCTCGGCGTTTTGGCCGGTTTCACGGGTCACTTCCGGGCGGCCGGCCAGGAGGCAAAAACCGAGCCTCCGCCTGCGGCGGCCGATGCGAAGGACAAAGACAAGGCGGCGGCCGACAAGAACGATAAAAGCGACAAACAGGCACCGCTTCCCGGGGACGCGCACGCCGCTCAAAGCATCCAGCTTGAGGGCAAAGCCCTGCATTATACGGCCACGGTAGGCACGCTGCCGGTCTACGACAAGGACGGCAAGAAAAGCGGCGAGGTGGTGCTGACCGCGTATACCGTGGAGGGCCCGGGCCGGCCGGTGACGTTTGCGCTGAACGGCGGGCCAGGGGCGGCCTCCGTTTATCTCAACTTTGGCGCCATCGGTCCGAAGCGCGTCCAGTTTGGCGACGAGGGAGACAGCCCCTCGGACCCGGCCACGTTGAACGACAACCCGGGTACGTGGCTGGATTTCACCGACCTGGTGTTCATTGATCCGATCGGCACCGGCTTCAGCCGGTCGCTGGTTTCGCCGGAAGAGGCCAAGAAGCAGTTTTACAACGCCGACGCTGACATACATTACCTGTCGCGCATCATTTACGACTGGCTGGTGAAGAACGGGCGGCTTAGCTCCCGCAAGTACCTCACCGGCGAAAGCTACGGCGGCTATCGCGGCCCGCGGATCACGCATTACCTGCAGGCGCAGCTCGGCGTAGCGATGAACGGCGTGGTGCTGGTGTCGCCGTATCTCAACCCGGCCCTCGACGAGGGCGGTGACATCTCTCCGCTCCCCTGGATGTTGACGCTGCCCTCGATTACGGCGGCGCACCTGGAGCGCCAGCACAAGCTGACGGCGGAAGCGATGGCGCCGGTGATCGCTTACACCCGTGGCGAATATGCCACCGACCTGTTGAAGGGGCGTTCCGACCCGGCGGCAATCGGGCGGATCGTGAGACACGTCAGCGAGATGACAGGCCTGGAAGAGGAGTTCGTGCGGCGCGCCGGAGGGCGGCTGGATATCGGCGCCTACCTGCGCGAAGTCTACCGCGAGGAGGGCCGGATCGGCAGCGTGTACGACTCCAATGTGACGGCGTACGACCCCTACCCATTTGCGCCCGAACAGCGCACCAACGACCCGCTGCTGGAAAAGATCATCGCGCACCACCACGGCGATGGTAGATTTTGTAACGCGCGTCGGCTGGAAAACCGACGCCCGCTACAATGCGCTTAGCTACGAAGTCGGCTCGCAGTGGGAACGCGACGGCTTCAGCCTGCGTGCGGGCGCGGTCCCCGATCTGCGGCAGGCGGTGGCGGCGGATCCGAAGCTGCGGGTGCTGATCGCCCACGGCTGGAATGACCTCTCGTGCCCGTTCATGGGATCGGTGCTGACGGTGGATCAGATGCCCCTAATGGGCGACCGGCGCGGGTCGCGGTGCGCGAATACCCGGGCGGGCACCTGTTCTACAGCCGTGCCGAAAGCCAGGCGCAGCTGCGCAAGGACGTCCGCGAAATGTTCGCGAAGCACTGAACGGGCGCGGAGCGAAGCCAGGCGAAAAAATCGAGATGACTCTCGACACGGCAGGCATGACTGCCTGGGCCGGTGGCGAAACCTAACGCTGCCGACATTTCCTTCCCGCAGCGGGTCACGGCTGGCTGCGGCGGGCAGCGAGCAGATCGACATACGCCTCCGCCAGGAGCTGGTCCGGCTGAATCCAGAACCGGGCGAGCAGGTCCGGCGCAATTTGGCGGCCTTCTGCTTCGCTTTGCCCCGGCCGGAGGACCACCTCGAACTCGAGGAAGTCTCCCAGCCCTTCCACCGCGTCAATGTGGATTCTGGTCTGGCCTACCAGGTAAAGCTGCCGTGTCTTCTTCACGGTGCCGGCCTGGTGGAGCGCGTTCGCCAGAATGTCCAGCAGGATGGCCGGGTCCGGCGTACGGGCAATGACGTAGCGGGATGGCCTCACCTCAGCCAGGTTCGCCCGCTGGTAGCGAATCAGCTCGCCGCGGTCCGGACCCAGGATGCGAAGCTTCAGCCGCGCTTCGGTGGAGCGAAAGAAGACGTCCACCTGGTGGAGGATCTCGGGGGCGCCGCCGCTCAAACCGCCTGCGATGGCTTCCGCGGCGGGCCGGTCGCGCAGGACCGCCTTGATTTCGATATTCGACGGCATGCGCGCCAGCATACAACACCGGCAAGAGACGGGCCGGGCATGCCCGGCCCCTACGGGGCGTCGGCGCGGTCGAATGATCATCCGACTTTTCCATGAGTCCGCGCCAAGACACCGGCGGCAAGACCGCCGGCGTTACAGCGCGCTGAGGTTCGGGAAGCTTTTAATCGACTGTCGCGGGCGCAGGCCAATGTGACAGGTGAAAAAAAACCGATCGCCAGTCCTACCAACGCGTAAACTCGGCGCCAGAGAGCTCAGGTGTGGCGGGCGACGTACAGCAGCAGGCCGAAGATGACTACGGGAATGAGCGCGATCATGACGTAGAAGAGAATCTGGCGCACCCAGGGGCGGCGGCGTTTTTTCCAGTCCAGCAATTCGGGCCGGTCGGCGGCGCCCACCTGGTCCAGATGCGCCAGGTCCCAGGCCATTTCGCGAGCCTTGGCGTAGCGGCTCTTCGGGTCCCGCTCCAGCGCGCGGTAGATGACTTCCTGCAGCGCGGGAGAAATGGCCGGATTCAATTCGCGCGGCGGAACCGGGTAGTTGAGCAGGCGGTCGTTCATGATCGCGAACGGATTGTTGCCGGTGAAGGCCGGCTTGCCGGTCAGCATCTCATAAAGCATCACGCCCAGCGCGTAGATATCGCTGCGGCCGTCGCCGCGTTTGCCCTTCACCTGTTCCGGTGAAATGTAGTCGGGCGTACCCATCACCTGCGACAGCTTGGCGAAAGTGAGACGCCGCGACCCCTCCTTGCCGGCGATGCCGAAATCGATCAGCTTGATGCGGTCGGCATCGTCTACCATGATGTTCTCCGGCTTCAGATCGCGGTGGACCACGCCCTGCGAGTGGATATAGTCCAGCGCCTCAGCGATTGAGATGGCGATGCGGACCGCGCGGTCGACCGGCAGCTTGCCTTTCTCGCTGAGGATCTGCCGCAGCAGGCGGCCCTCGACCCACTCCATCACCATGTAGATGGAGCTACGATCCGGGTCCTCAAAGACCTTCATGACGCCGGGATGATCGAGTGCGATGCCGATCGACCTTTCCCGCTCGAAGCGGTCGAACAGAACCGGGTCGGCTTCCATTTCGGGATGGGGGATCTTGATGGCCACCTCGCGCCCGTCGCGCAGGTCCACGCCGCGGAAAATCGAGGCCATGCCGCTGCGTGCGGTCAGGCTGTCGATGCGATAGTGGTCGAGCTTCTCGCCCGGGCGCACGGAACTCATGCGAAATATTGGATGGAGGTGCCGATCAGGCTAGTTTGTAGGGCCGCCCGCGGTACATACCGACGCGTTCCACCTGGCGGATGCGAATGAGCTGCACGCTCACATTATCACCGCCATCCCGCTGGTTTGCAAGGTCGATCAGCTCACGGGCGGCGTCGGGAAGGGCGGTGCGGCGGCTCACCAGTTGGGCCATCGCGTCGGCGTCCACCGGCCCGTGAAGACCATCGGAGCAAAGCAGAAGAACGTCACCGGGAATGATCTGATAGTCGCGGGTTTCGACTGCCACGATCATCGCCGGGCCGAGCGAGCGGCTGAGGACGTGGCGGGTCTCGGCGCTCGATGCCTCGCCGGCAGTGATCAAGCCCAGTCGCATGTGCTCGCCGGCGATGGTGTGATCGCGCGTGAGCGCTTCGGCGTGGCCGTGGCGGATGCGGTAACAGCGCGAATCGCCGACATGCGACACTACCACACGGTCATAGCGAAGGGCGCAGGCCACCAGGGTGGTGGCCATGTTGGAACCGCCCGGGCCAGCCGCCATACCGGTTTCGTAAACCCGCAGGTTGGCCTGCTGCACCAGGCGGGGCAGCAGCGAGGAATGGGGAACGCCCGCAGCCAGGCGGCGGAAGTCCTGGATGACCGTTTCGACGGCCAGCCTGGAAGCGACCTCGCCGGCGTCGCCGCCGCCGACCCCATCGGCCAGCGCGAAGAGATAGCCCAGAGTTCGAGCCTCGGCCTCCACATCAGGGGCGCAGCAGCCCAGGTAATCCTCGTTGTGGTCGCGGACCCGGCCACAATCCGAGGCTTGCGCGAACTCGATCTCCAACATAAAAAGCGATCCGGGCGGGGTTAAACTGCTCCCGCCCGGAACGTTTCACTCCCGTTGCCAGGACAGGTCAAGCTTCGGATCGGCTCTCCACCAGGGTGGTGCGGCCGGCTCTTTTCCCGGCGCGCGTGAAGTAAATGCCGCCGTAGATGGCCCACACCGCGGCAATCCCGAGCGCGAGCAGCGGCTCCATTTTGGTGCCGAAGCCCATGAAGGGGCCTACCAGGTAGAAGGCCATGCAGGCCAGATTGGCCACCAGCCCGAAGATGGGAATCGCGAAATGGCGGATCATTTTGAAGTTGGGGTGGTTGTGATAGGCCACCATGCAAATGACGCAGCTGAGCGCATAGAGCAGGAAGGTGCCGAAGTTCGACGCCAGTGTCACCGTCAGCAATGAATTCGGCAGTGCCGCCATTCCAGCATTGGTGGTATAGCCGAAGCTCGACCAGATGCCCTGCGGCAGCGCCTTGATCGCCGCATCCGTCGGCGCCGCCGCATCGCCGAATACCATGCAGACCGCCACGCATCCGACAAACGCCGAAATCCCGGCCAGCGTCCAGATGGCGCGGTGCGGTGTCAGGTTACCGGAATGGAGCAAACCGAAATGTTCCGGCACTTCCTTGTCCTTGCCCATCGCATAAGTGACGCGCGCTCCGGTGTTCATGCAGGAAAGCGTGGTGCCGATCAGCGCCAGGAACACTGTGAAGGCTTCGATCAGCATGAAGATCCTGCCGCCGCCCGCGCCGAACGCGTTGTTCCCGATCACGATCATCATGTCGCCGATGGGCGCCGCCGAGCTCGTCGCATTTTGCATGGTGTACCCCGCGTTGAGGAAGTAATTCGCCGCGAAGTACTCGAACAGGTAGCAGAACAAGCCCTGCACCAGCAGCGAGACGATTACGGCGATGGGAACATCGCGCTTGGCGTTCTTGGCTTCGCCTCCCATCGAGGTCACCGATTCGAATCCCACCAGAATCAGGATCGCCACGGTAGCCTGAATGAAGACCCAGCCGAGATTATGCACGCCCACCACCGATCTGGCGCTGCCGTGCGCAAGGAAGTTGCCTTTCTCGTCTTTCTCGGGATAGGTGACGCGGAACAGCACCGGCTTTCCAGCCGCGTCCAGCTTCGGCTTCGGTACGCCCGCCGCATCACGTACGATGGTGTCGGTCGCAACTCCGGCCACCACGGTCTTCTCCGTCGCGAACTCGTACGTGTAAGCGTCGCCTGTGTTCGAATCGAACTGCCAACCGGGCGCTCCGGCAGGATGAGTCGAACGGTAACCGAGCGCCACCACGGCGAAGACCACCAGCGGGGAGATCTGGATT
>Ga0181535_10002688_pt1 | contig 21390 bp, 27 predicted proteins | sample PEATcosm2014_Bin_44_FD_119774 | JGI IMG/M metagenome (GOLD analysis project Ga0181535, IMG submission 119774) | Peatland microbial communities from MTU Mesocosm Facility, Houghton, MI, USA - PEATcosm2014_Bin17_30_metaG | ecosystem: Environmental > Terrestrial > Soil > Wetlands > Peat | place... | reverse complement strand
GCTGAGCTGGCGAAGCGTCTCAAGGACTATTGCGAGAGTAGGCGGGTCAATATCGACCTAGTTATGAAGAACGTCATTGGCGGATTTTTGGAGTTAGTTAAGAGGAGGCAGCACTAAAAATGAACCTATGCCTTTTGGACGAGAACAATGAACCGGTGCCCATCGAGGATGTGATAACCTGGGTGACCGGCTGTAGTCGCATGGACTGCGTAGTGGGGCGCGACCAAATTGATGGCATTATCGTTTCGACCGTCTTTCTCTGCCTGGATCGTAATTATTCTGGGGTGGGTGGTCCTGTCCTATGGGAAACTATGGTTTTCGGCGGTTGCATGAATGGCGATATGCGCCGGTATAGATCACATGCCGATGCAGTTTCCGGCCATCGGGAGGTCTTGAGCATAGTTTTGGACAGATTTTACAATGATAAGAAGCTAACTGACCAGGGGAAGTAAACCAAGTTCCGTTTTGGATTGACGGCCTGTTCAATCGTCCGTAACGATTATGGTCTAACTTTAATAAAAGAGGTGATAGTGTCTGAGTACGTTCAAGACAAAACCATTCAGAGAATCGTAGCTGGTAGGGAGGGCGGGAACACCCTCACAATCACCAACATGGATGGGGAGGTGCAGTTCTCTATTCGGGAGCATGGCAATCCAGGAAATACCCAAATCGTTTCCCTATCTGGAAAGGGGTTCAATAATCTACTTACTAGGATATTGACCTTGGATGTTGAGGAGGTAGATTTTTCGTCCCTCCCTGCACAAGTTAGGGAGCATACTCAGCACCCTCCAGAGGCAAAGAAATCATCCCTCCCAGAAAATCTTGATGATCTCGATCTATCCAAGTCGAGGAAGTTACCGGGCAGTAGCGCCCAAACTTCCGAAAAACAGCTTGTAAGGTGGACTAAGGATGAGGACGAGCGGCTTGTCGAATTGATCCGGTCTGGAAAGACCGACAAGGAAGCCGCCGAAATTATGGGGCGTTCCGAGTCGTCAATTGGCAATCGTAAGATGAAAATTAGACCGACTCATAAAATACCCAAAAAATACGAGAAGAATGTCGTGTCGAAGGTTGGTCTAAATGCCTGGTCTGACGAACAGACCAATGAGCTTGTGAGGCGCGTAGCGATGGGCGAGGGCAATGAGCACATAGCCATCGCAATTGGCCGAAGCCCGATATCGGTCAGGGATAGGAAGCGCGTTCCGCTCATTAAAGACATGATCGAAGAAGCGAAGCAGGAAATGCTGCAACTGACGAAACCCGTTTTGGAAGAAGTAAATGGCCAAGAGAACTAAGAAGGTACAGAAGAAAGCAGAATCGCGTGTAAAACCAGAGATCGTTTTAGATGATATATTTTTCCATAAGAGCCAACTGAACTATGGAACAAAACTGGTTTACTATGGTCGATGGGAGCCGATGAGCACCTGGGAAATAGTTGATATAAAGTCACACTTTCTCGGGAAAGAGGTTGGTGACGTGAAGATTAAGAAGGTAAACCAGGTTCGATATTTGAGTGATTCTCTCACGCTGAAAAATACCGTCACCTATGAGACCAGAATACTCACATTTTCGTACATGAGCTATTCCGCGATCTGGAGGCTTGCATAATGCGTATCGTTATCGGCCAGGTCGAAGTTGATCTAAAGAATGGCGGTCGGATTAGCTATGACTCTCAAACAGATACGCTGAGTATTGATCCTGTTCAGCAGGTAAGGCGGTCTGAGAATCCGGTGAAAAAATCCGGCCAGCCTAAGCCTTTAATGATCGAGCATGATACAGCAAACCAGGCACCGCAGGCCGCTCTTACCAAGACTGCGCTGGTTCAAAAAATAATGAACTTAGTTAGATCGACAGGGGAGCCGACCGCATCCCACTGGATCACAATGTCATGTCTCGGGCGAGGCGCGAATCCCAGGTATGTCCAATACCTAAAGCTACTCCTGGAGGAAATGGTCGGTGAAGGCCAGCTCGTGGAGAGCATAGAGAATAATAGAAGGCGATACGCGATCCCATGACGAGAAATCCAGAGTCAATTACCCTGTATGGGCAACCAGTTCGCGGTAGAACTTGCGGGTCGTGCAACATATGTTGCACGATTCTTCCCGTTGATCTTCCAGGAGGGAAAAAACTAGCAAATGTAAAATGCCAGCACCTTCGATCTAAGGGATGCTCCATTTATGATAACCGGCCAATGCCATGTCGATACTGGTCCTGCCGGTGGTTGTTCGATGAGGAAACCGCAAATCTCCGCAGGCCGGATAAGTCTGGGTATGTCATTGATAGTGCGCTCGACACGATTCTGGCAGATGGGAAGCCCTGTGAAGTGTTCCAAGTATGGGTCGATCCAGCGCGACGCGACGCCCACAAAGACCCAGCTCTTAGGGAATACCTACTTGAAATGGCAACAATCTACCGACTTCCAGCCATTATTAGGTGGGGGTCGAATGACGGAATGGTGCTGATCGCACCACCTTTATCTGGAGAAGGCGATTGGATTGAGGTTACTTCCGGCATGGTCAGCGAAGAAGAAATGAACCATAAACTCGGCGACGACGCGCAGCCGTGGAGGAAACAGATTATACATGAAGGATAGTCCTGTGAAAAAAATTCCTATGCCGGAGGAGTATAGGAAGTACGTCCATTTTCTGATGGAACATACCGAGGCAGAGGCGGTTGTTTTGATAATTATAGATGGGAAAAATGGATCAGGGGGCGCAGTAGCGTCTCATAGTATGGAGGCAATCCCGCATATACAGGATGTCTTAGAGTCTGTTCTTGATGAGGTAAAAGACAAACTAAAAAAATCAAGCAACTAGCGGGGGTAATTCAGTACGATAGAACTTTTGTGTGCCGATCTGGGCCGTAAAGTATTCTGGGAGCGCCCAATCTGGCGGGGTGGCGTAGGTAGGTCGGAAATAGCTATCCGCGTGGCCGGTGATATCGGGGAGTAGGCCAGATATTGCAATCTCCGCTAGGTTGTAGGCTGTCTGGTAGGTTAGGTCATTTTTGGTTATGGCATCAATGACCAGAGGTATCTGCGTACTTCCGTTGTTCCAGGAGCTAAATTGCTCCGGTGCCAGGCATACAGAAGCAATATCTTCGCCCCACCAGCGCGGGTTGCGCGCCCGATTTAGAACGACGCTGGCGACTGCGTGCATCCCCTCCAGGCCATCGCCACGAGCCTCCATCCATATCGTACAGGCTAATATGGTTCTAGGGTCCGTGGGTGGCCAAGGAGGGGAGTCGAACACAATTATCCACCCGTGGCGATTAGGCTCTCAACATCATCCGCAATGCCTTCGATGAAGGCTGTAACCTTGTCCTTGGTCTCATCCACAAGCCCCTGGATGTCTGCCTCCAAGGCACTCACTAGGCCAGGCGCATTCCCGATAACAGCCTGGAGCGTGACAAGCGTATCCTTGAGAGCTGCACCATAGGCAGAAACAGTCACCTCAAATTTTTGCTCAAGGGTTTCGGCGGCGTCGGCGGCTGGCGCATCGGAAACTGGAGCATCGGCGGCTGGCGCGTCGGGAGCTGGATCGGTGGGGTCTACGGGATCGGTCACATTATCGGACATGCTAAATCTCCAGTTTTGAGGGAAAATTAGTGGCAATCCTTAATTTCCTGGCGGACTGCCAGGTAATCAGAGATCATCTTAGCGATAGGAGAGGCCGGTGGAAGCGAGGCCAATTGCTGCCCCGCCTGCTGTTCAAACGCCCTAGAATAATTCGGCGCGACCGGGCAAGCATGAACGTAAAGGGGAGCGGTAGTCAAGGAGCATCCTGGCAGTACAAAGGACATTAGTATTGCCCTAAGCGGCGCCATCTTTTAGTTCCTTTACTGCCTCGGCCTGGCTAGGTTCGTCGGCTATATCCTGTCCCATTTTAGTCTCAACACTCACCGCCTCAACTTCGGTCGATTTAACTGGAAACAGGAAGGAATATAACTTCGACACCCAAAATGGGATCGTATTTTTTATGATTGAAAATATGAGCGAGAGCATTTTAAGCCTCGGGTTTTGGCGCTTTATTAAAGCAGTTTGGTCTAGTCATAAACCAGTGAATAAAATTCGTGAAGACAGTCCCTAGTGCCACGGACACATCATCTGGAACGGCTAGATGGGCAAGGCTAAGAAGCCATACCATGACTACAACAAGCGCCAGTGCAACGCTACTGGACGCGGCTGCGGTGGATAGCGATGGTGTTGGGTTCATTGGTCATATCCAATCTTTGCCGATGTTTCTAGGTCTACGTTGATGTTTTGAAAACTCGCTTTATCTGTTCGTAGTAAAATTTCCCCGGCCTTGGGGATAGCAGGAATGATTGTGCGACCGATTGGGGAACGTTAAGATATAGAGCTAGAGGCGAGTGGGTCGGCTGAACCATCAATTGCTGGTAATAATAATCGTAGATGAACCATAGGACTTCTGGATATTGAAATTGCCAGAATTGAGCCGACCATTGGCTACTCCCTGCACCAGCGGGAAATGATGGGATTACGGATGCCATGACACATTACTGTAGGACGCGAACATTATATGTCTCGGCTGTTGGAGCCCCGTGTATGGCAGCGCAAACCCTGACGGTAACGGTTCCAGGCGCAGAAACATATCCATCCCACCACATTCCGTCGCCTGGGTATGCTGACGGTGTAACGACAACGCCCATTGCTGTTGTTGATCCAGTTATAGAAACAGTTCCGGTTGTACATGCGCCAGCGGCCAGGACGCTGCCTCCGATACTTCCCGATGTACCGGAAAAATAATTTGGAGCCGCATCGCAAATTGGCTGTGATGCAAGCCAGATATCATTTACTCCATCTTTTTGAATGATCGTAGCGCACGAATTATTAGAACCTTGTGGAATATAAACGCCAGTTCCCTGCGAGCCATCCGAACCATCAGATTCTTTAAATTGTACAGTGTATGCACCAGTTGTGTTGTTGTTGATAAATAGTTGAGTGCTTCCTGTCAGATATGTGCTTGTCGTCAAAATAAATAAGGCATTACTTGTCAATGTTCCTGTAAGTGTAAAGGTATTTCCAGAGTTTATCTGTGTTGGTTGGGCTGCCGTTGTAACCCCTGTAGAATATCCAGTACCACCATATAACATAGTCAAATCAGTCGTAGCTGGAACTGTTCCCCCTGATCCAATAGCATTTACCTGAACATATGCGTCCCTATTCCCAGATGAGAGCTGCAATACATCACCAACAGCATAGCCGCTTCCAGGGTTTGCGATTGCTAAAAAACTGCTGACAGTTCCAGATGCCGCAAAAATAACGGTGCTTAGACCGCTCCCAAGGGTAGCGAAATTATATGTTCCTCCAGTGATCGTAAGTGGATGTGTTGCGCGAGCGCGGATAATAAGATTATTAACAAACGCATCTGATGCTATAAATGTTGACGTATCAAGGGTTTGCTGCGTCGTGGCAGTGCCATTTGTTATCGATGTTCCGACCCCACGCCCACTTTGTTCCGCAATGGATGGCCGATAAATAAATGCTGTGCTGTTCTGGCTTGTCTGAGCTATGGATGAACCATAAGTCAAAAAAATTCCAAAAATTGCCGCTACTATCTTTTTCATTCTATCCACCCTGTATCGTTACATGAGACGTTCCGCTATCGCTGATGCCAAAAATTTCGGCTGTTGGTGGCACTATATTTACGCAGCCGCCGAGCGCCGGGATATACATACCGGTCGAGACAACTGCCGCGCCACCATTCAGATTCAAATAAATATTTCCAGAATCCGTTGTTTCTGTGCAAAGCGTGAGACTGTGCGAGTAGGTTGCTGCGGCGAGAATCGCCGTTGATGCTGTTGTGACGGTGACAGTCGCCAATGGTGAGGCGTAGGATATCGCCTGGCTTCCGCTGCCACCCGATATGGATACAGGAACGGGTACGCCGCTAGCGTTACCTTGGATGGTCAGGGCGGTCGTTTGGGGGGTTCCTGGAGTAGATTGAACGGATGTCTGATTTGCATCCGTCGATGCGCCAGTGGGCAGGGGGAGGGATGTCGCGCTAATCGGAAACGTCGCCCCAGTTCCAGGGGTTACGGGCTGTGGATTGGTCAAACTCAGCGCCGATCCGGCCAGATATTCCTGAACAAACCAAGTATTTCCCGCCGCCGTCGCGGCCTGTGCCCCCTGCATCACTGGAACAGGCGTTCCACCGCCGCCAGAATCGATGACGTAGCATGGGTATGTCGATGTTCCGCATGGTGCTCCAGGCCCGATCTGGGCGTGTGCAGCGGCGACATACGATAGGAAGACGACGAGAGATAGGAGGAATCTTTTCATATCACATTCTCCAGCTCATGCTGACCATGCGAAGCGGAATAGCTGTCCTGGCGTCGGGCAGTACACCGATATCTGATCCGTTGTGCATGTCGTTCCATTTTCAATGTATGATTGACCTGGCGCAAGCGTGAAGCCGGAAGCAGTTCCACCATAGAATGGATCATAAGACCCATACCGATCATTGAAAGCATTTGCGCAATCCACATAGGGAGCGAAGGCATAGCCAGACCCAGGATCGTCAATGATAACGGATGTAACAACGCCACCCGTTAGGACCGTCCTTGCCTTCGCTGGCCGGTATCCGGCATTATTCGGGAAGTTATTAGGGGATGCGTATCCCGGCAGTCCAGCGCCGCTAGGGCCAAGGCCAACAAGTGGGCAATATGCTGCACCGCCAAGGAATTCGATAAGAGGAGGGGCCAGAAAACCGAATCCACCATTAACGATGGTAATTCCGGTCACTGCGCCACCAGTGATAGTCGAGGTGAATAGCGCACTACCGAATCCAAAGTACATTGTCGCTGTAGTTGAATTGTTCTGGAAAAATAAATATGCGCTTCCAGCTCTGACGGGCGACACCAACTGCGATGCGGTCCCGCTCACAATCGTTGAGACAAATCCATAGCGTCGGTCGCACTGTTGCTGACCTCTAGCGCCAATGAGGTACATTTGGATTTTCCTTTAATCTAATTAAATTCATATATTATTATTTCTGATGGTCCTCCGTGAGAACCAGCAACGGCAGGTTGAGACGCTATACTTACAGACCCAGAGGAGCCGTAACCATACCCAGTTCCAAGTGTTCCAGAAGAAGATGTTGTTGTTATTGCTGGAGTTCCACCAGCACCAAGTGCTGACGAACCTCCCGCGCCGCTCATTTGCCCATTACCTGCTGAGTTCCATTGCGCGCCGACATCCCCACCTCTGCCTGCAATTGATTTTATGAGCGTATCACTTGAAGTTGTGCAAGGCGCTGTAGATGGTGGTGCCCCACCATTAAGAGAATATGTTGATGGTGTATTTGCTGTCGATCCTGCTGAGGCAGGGCCACCATTACAAGAAACAAAAGTACCAAACGAAGTACTTCCTCCGGCAGTTCCGTTATTATCACCGGCAGCTCCTCCGTTTCCTTCTGCTCCGATAGTAACTGTTGTTCCAGAAAATCCAGATGCAATAAGGACTTCGGCAAACGAGCCTCCTGCGCTTCCGCCCGAAGTACACGCCTGATTTGTACTTGTGGAGGCGCATCCACCTGTTCCTCCTCCGGGCGCTTGATCGTCTACAATAATATCCTGTGTACCAACATCGGGTGTATATGTTCCGCTTGTTGTGAATGTTTGAACTCCAATAAACCCAATTCCGGTAACAGCTCCTGTTGCGCTTAAAGTCGTAAATGCGCCTGTCGATGGTGTTGTTGCGCCGATTGTTGTATTATTGATGGTCCCGCCGGACATATTTCCATTTGTTGTAAGAAGCGTACCGCTTGTTGGCAGAGTAATGTTTGTTGTTCCGGTCGTAGTAAACGTTAACGAGTTTGAACCAGACGTTTCTAGGTTTCCAGATAACGTAATCGTATAACCAAAAAGATTTATTTCTGCGGTTGATTGAGTTCCATTATCTTCTATTTCTGAAAAATTATTTTGTGTCTGGAGAGGCCCATAAATTGGCGGTGATCCATATAAAAATGAGCCGCTTGATAATAAAAATAATACGCTAAAAATGATTTTTTTCATGATATCCACCATTGCGCTGATCCAGAATAAATTGCAGTTGCATCACCTCCAGGAGCGATTCCTGACGGATTATTTATTCCGAGATTCTCTAATTGCGCCCCTAATGGTGGGTATAAACTTGCAATATTTACACCACGATTAATGAGTTTTATGGATGTTCCAGGTTTGATCGTATTTCCATCTGGTGTAAGAGTTGGTAGAATAAATCCAGTTCCGGAACTAACGGTGGTCGCTATATTTATGTTTGCCGTAAGTGATTTTGCAGTTGTTTGAGTTGAACCTGATCCAGACAAACCTGTGGAAAGAGATTCAGAGAGAATTCCTTTGATGATTACATCAGATTCAAACGTCGCAAGTTCTAATACTGTTATTGTTGTGAATGTTCCTGGGCCTTCGCTTGCTTCAAAAGTAAGTCGCTCCCATTCTCCTTCTACCGATCCAGTTGGAACAATATAATTCATGTTATCATCTGGTTCTGTTCCGCTTGGATTCCAGTAAAAAAATCCACCAAGACCATCATTTGGTAGTGAGACCCCCTGTAATGCAACTACCATTCCGGGTAATCCAGTAAATCCCCGAAGTTGAGAACTCATCTGAGCGGTTTCAACGTATGTATTCAGATTATCCGCCGATATCGTTCCCTGGCCTTGGATAGCGGCATTTAATGCTGGGACTGACATATCATCCAGTCCCTTCACTAGATTGATTATCTTTTTCCTTTAATTTATTTTTTAACGCTTCTACTTCAAGTAAGGCGGATTCAAGCCTAGCATTTGCCATAGCTAAGGCGTTATTTGCCGAGTCTCTTTGCAGAGAGATATATTTAATAATAAGTTGATTTTGATCTGTTGGATTATACATTGTAAAATGGCAGTTTATAGGTTGTTGATGTTGATCCATTCCATGTCTCAAATTCCAAATATCCTGCTGGATCACTTGGAAGTGGAGATGCCGAACCTGTTGTTGCTGTTGTCGCTGTAAGACTTGTAGTAAACATTGCTCTTCCGTTTTGTTTTACTGCAAAATACACATTACTACTTTCATCCAGTACCTCAAATACAGCATTCTCAGGCATTTGAGTCCCGATTGTTTGAGCTGTTATATTAACTGAGCTTGGAATTGCCCTTATTAAAGCTGGAAATATCGGACCTGCGCCATCTATTGTATCTATGAAAAGTCCAAAATTTGAAGCTGCATTTCCTTGCATATAAAATGCAGTAAGAAATGGTTGTGATCCTGCCGCAACCATAATTGCAGCTTTAGATGGAAAGTTTCCATAGGCCGCTAATAGAATTGCGTTTGAAATGTAGTCTGTTGTTCCATATGATAAATCTGGTGGCCAATTCATGTGTGGAGGTGATGCAAAATTATAGCTATTAAACTCATTTTGGGCGACACCATTGGAATATAAATCAGCCCTACCAAAAACACCGAACGCTTGATTTCCAGAAGCATTCATCCGTCCATAACCCGTTACTCCGGTCGGGAATGCAATAAAAGACGTATTGTTGTTCTCAGTCGCTCCTACAATACAATTATTATTGGCTGCGTCAGATGTAACTTGAAACAATCCGGAAAGCGGATTCCAGGAATTTATCGGATTTGCTCCAGAAAAATTCGCATCATAAATAATTAAATTAAGAGCTTCTGTTTGTGCTGTAGCGGTAGTATAATTTCCTGGTGGAACGATAATTATTCCTCCATCTGCAACGGACGCAGCATTAGAAAATTCCGATGAATAATCGCTTACCTCATTTCCACCAAACCATAATACTGAAATAGGCCCTCCATTTGTTTCTCTATAGTATCTTTGGTTAAGCGCATCTATTATTATGGTTCCGCCATTATCAGGGCTGGTCATGTCAGTTGGAACATATACAAACATTCCTTCCCCACCATCGTTTGGTGAGGAATATCCTTCAACATATATAACTGGAGTAGCTGCCCCTCCTTGAAATGCTCGTAAGTCAGATATTGTTGCAACATAGATAGGGGATGTTTGTGATATTAATAGTCTCATCCATGCTCCAGGAACATTTAGCTGTGGCACTATGATGGATGTTCCGTTATCCGGTCCAAGTGAGGTTGTATTCCAATAAAATGGTCCAGCACCGCCATCCCCTGGCGTAACAAATCCTTCCAACAGGATTTGCATTCCAGGGAGGCCAATCAGAGATCGAAGTTGAACAACATTAGTTACTGTCTGAACAAACGTATTCAGATTATCGGCGCTGACAGCCCCTTGCCCCTGGATAAATTGTTGTGGTGTTGGCGCGGTCATATCAATACCTCACTGGTGGGCGAGGAGGGCGGTGCGGCATAGGAAACCATGACCAAGGGGGAAGCCATCGCCACATTTCACGCCTCCTACCTTTTTCCGCTGCGCTTGGATTTTCGGATGGATTTCCGCGCGTTCGATAGGGCGGCAGCAACCGCTTGTCGCTGCGGATGGCCAGAGCGCACCATTTCCCGAATATTATCCGAGATAACGCCTCTGCTGCTGCCGGATTCTAGGGGAATACCAGCCTCCTACCGGCGACTTCCATAGCCGCGAGAGGATCGCCGCTTGTTCATGCTACCCATATTGACCTTGCCGCCAGCGCGGCCCATTCCACGACTTGCCATTTTAGCCTCCTTTTCTGAAGTTTCGGCCATATTCGATTGTGGCTGTTGGAAAAATGATGAGGACTGAATAGGCGACCAGGACCAAAACGGAGATAGCCGTTTGGTGCTCCATAGCTGATACCGCCAGAGCAAACCCGCCGATCAGCGTCAAGAACAGAAGTAGGCGGATTGCCAATATAGTCGCAAGCGCCTGAAAAACGCCCAAAGATGCGCCTATAACAGCCTCCTGCGTCGCCTTCCGCCCTACCACGCTAGACTGAATTAAGCGCCCCTCCATCTGCGCCATTCTGGCCATTAGCATAGACATGTCCATTGATGGTGTATGGGTCTGAACCGGCTGGGGCGAGGGGGTCTCTGAGGGGGATGGGGTGTACGTTGGTTCCATCTGACCCTGTTGGATGCTCACTACGTTTTCTGCCCCTTGTTTTTTGGGTTGGATCGGGGTTGCCGACAGCCTTTCCACGGAGTTCATTCAACACCCCTTCAAATTCGCTTGGCTCATCTGGTTCGTCGGCTATAATTTTAGCCCTAGTTGCTAGAAAACTACTTGCTGTGCTGGCAAGTTTTAACTTTTCTGCGAAACTTGGACCCTCGGTAACGAGAGTCCCGTCTGGATTTTTAACATCGCCAATCGATGCCTCTCGAACAAGGCCGACAAGCAGCCGCTCCACACCAGACATCAGCTTGTCGGAGCTTAGAACTTTTGCCATCGGGGAGTTTTAGCAACCTTATCAGGCAGCGTCGAACATTCTTTCAAAATGTCCTAGAGATAGGAAATTATTGGCTACTGCCAGATTGTGGTGCCGGTGCGACCGGCAAGAATTGGCCAGGCAATCTATCTTGGAACATAGGAAGAACCTGGCCAGGCTCGGCTGTTGATAGAATATCTGGATTAGTCAGTATCCGAGCAATTTCTTCATTGAGCTGCGGGTTTTTTATCGCGCCCAAAGACCTGTATGCTCGAATGAACGACTTGACCGATTCTATTCCGTTTCCAAGAAACGCATGTTTTGCGCCGTGAGCTGCTTCGAGAAACGGACCAAGTTCTGGGGTTGTATCCTCTACCGTACGTCTTGCAGTGGCGGAATTTCCGACAACTGACTGCATCGTGGCATGTATCGCCCGCTCACCAGTTACCGATTCTATAAAATCATTCATCTGTTTCTTTGTTCGGAAAATCGGCCGCAATCTCTCCCGCGCTGCGGACTCGTTTTCATCCCTAGAGATATTCCTAACTGCGGAGGACAAAATCCCACGTTCCGAAATTTGGTTTAGGTATGCCTGCCCCGCTCCAATCCGGTAGTGCTCCCTCTCGGATTTCGTCATTCCATCAAAAATAGCCTTAACGTCCTCTGGGTGCGTGTTCAGGATTTTCTCGCCCTGTGCCATTGCCCCCTTACTTGCAGCCGGTCCCGCCCATGCAGCGCGTGCCGCGCGATATGATGGGTTTATGCGGTCCAGTTCACCTAGGAGCGACACGCGGAGCTGGTTGATTGACCGACCGCGTTCATCCAGATTTAGTTTCGCCGTAACTGGGTCTCTGTATTGTTCGATGATATCATCCAAACCCTTTTTGGCTGCATCCAAAAGCCTCATATTCGGCGTATTGATTAGCTGTGGTGTTCCGGTAGAATCGTACCTCACCGAATAATCCGTTGGATCAAATTTTATATTTGCAGCATCCGCCTCATTTCGTTGTATCTCAAGCCCTTTCCTTATCCCCTCCTGAATCCTAGGGTTTTTCAGGAGGCGGGAGATATACGGGCTATAAACGCCAGCGCCTTTCCCTTGAGATTCGGCGGATTGCGCCGTTTTAAACTGGCCAAGAATGTTGGCATGGTCATCGTTTGCCGATTGGACCTTCGCATGAGCATCCTCAACAGCCTTATTCGCAGAGGCCATTTCGCGCACCGCACGCGCATTCGTTGATACATCCCTTCCGGTGCTCGAAATTTTCGCGGCTGCACTGGTAAGATTTAATTTTGCGGCATCCCATTCCTTAATCGCCGCTTTTTTTGCCTTCGACACACGGTTAAATTCGTCGGAAAACTGTTCCTTAATGGACGCCATGCTCCCAGGCTTAAAAGCCTGTTCATATAGTGGCCTTGCATTGGTTGCCTGGCTCTCGCCAAGCGCATTTGATACCTGCCTGCGCGTTTCTGGAGCCTCAAAATTCTGTCGAACGGAGTTAGTCAGCCTTTGCGCTGCCCCCGATAGTCGATCCTTGAAGCTCTGGTAAATTATCGCTCTACTTGCCCCTTTCGCCCGCGATACCCGGCCAGCCAGACCACGTAAATTCTCGCCACCAGCCTCCATGAGCGTCATAGGGACGCTGGCGGCATGGGATTTGTGCATCAGGTCGATGATATCTGTTGCACTCGGTCCACCGCCCTTTTCATCAGCCGCAATGGTACGCGCCACCGCCTGAACGGCCCGCGATTTTAGAGCCTCTGGGTTATTTCTCTTGATGAAGTTCCCAATTCCGCTTGAGAGTACATTCGTACCTTCTAAAATCCCGCCAGTACCAACAGCACCAGCAATATTTTCGGCGGTTTCCTGAGCTTTTCCCTTCCAATAGTCGGGACCGGATACTGGCTGCTCTGCTCCGGCGACCAAACCAGCTCGACCGGCTTGCGCCATCCGACCTAACGCCGTTCCCGTGGATGCGATATCCTCCGCCGCGCCGCCCGGTAATAGGGCGGCGGACATTTGGCCTGCAACATTTCCAGCCTCGTATAAGTCTGGATGGGACTGTTGGTATGGCTGCGTCTCTCCCTGGAGCCAATCTAAGCCGTGCTGCGCGGCAGAGCTAATAGCCCGACCTGGGGCACCTTCCGCCTCTGTGATGTTCGATAGGGTCTGGTCTATGCCCGCCATAGGACCATTTGTAGGCGGTGTGAGAACTGGAGGGGTAAGCACTTTTCCTGCGAGCTGCGCCGTACCCAAGGCGGCGTTACCAAGGCCACCAACGACACCAGCCCCTAATGCAGCATCGCCGGACGAGATCGGGCTTGGTGGCGCTGGCTTTGGCGCAGCCGGTGCGCCACCCATAGAACCCCAATGGGCCTTGGCGAAGGATAGAACTTGATCCTGCGTAGCGCCTGTCGGTGCAGTGACCTTGAACTTTTTTCCATCCGGCGATGTGATGATATAATCTGGCATTATTGTACGGCCTGAATGCTCCACCCAGCGCCACCAGCCGATTCATCCTGCGTTGTTGGCGAAGGGGTGTATGATGGGGGAGGCGGTGCGATATCCATCCCGGTCGATGATTGGCCCGTAGATATTGCCTTGTTTATTGCTGCAATAGAATTTGCGTATTCGGTAATTCGGTTATTCATATCTTGCCGCATGACGCTAAAAACAGCATTAGCCTGTGCTGCGGTCCCAAACTGAGAGATCAAATCTGCTGCTTCCTGACGCGCTGAATCACTACTCGCGGCAGAGCTTCCGGTTCCACCAGCCATGACTTTCGCATATTCAGTCAAGGTCGTCGTAAGCGCAGCACCATAGGCGAGCGTTGCGGGACTACCCGTCTTCACCTCTCCAAACGCAGCAATCTGGTTTAGGATTGGCGAAATATTCGTTGGTATTCCTTGCGCCTGTAAGGATTGGGCAGTCGCCATATTATCGAGGGTTGTCTTTTCGTATGATGCGGCAGAGTTTGCCGATTTTGTCATTTGGTCTAAGGTTTCCTGATTTGCCTTGTAATCAGTTTGGGCGGTGATGAATGATGTCGGGTCTTTCCCTTGGGCGATCAAAAGATTTACACCAGCATTCTCGATATCTACACGTATCTTTGTCGAATCCCCAGACAATCCGGCGGTTAGCTGGGATAGGGGAACGCCATTGGTCCATGCCTTTGCTAGTGCATTTATCGTGTTGTTCGACATAACACCGCCCACCCCGCCGCCGCCTGGAATCCCTGCGGTTACTTGGAGCGTCGCCTTATTAAATTCCTCTTTTTGCAAGTTCCCCAAGGCACCAGTTGCAAACTTAAATTTTCCACCGCCTTGAACATTTTGGGCAATTTGCAGCCATTGGTTTTTAGAATATCCTGATTGGTCTGGCGCATCGGCCACCTGTCCCGCTTGGTGCGATACATCGAGATCAAATGACGTGTCGGCTAGTTTCGCTGCTACCCCGCCGCGCTTTTTTTGTAGGGCAATGACGGCTGGCAACCCGCCCGTCTCAAGAGCGGCAATCGTCGGGGCGTCCTTGAATGCTGCGGCACTTGCCTGAACCGTAGCTATTTTCTCCCGGATATCCATGTTCCGATCTGTGAGCGCCTTGTTATATTGATCCATCTGGTATTTTTCGAGATTGAGCGCGTTAGCCGTTTCTGCCTTCCAGATTTCTTGTGCGTTATTCGCCGCCGCCTGATTCTTCTGGGTATAGGCATTCATAACCGATGCCCCGGCATTTAGTGCCGTGGTCAGGGGTCGGCGCGTCAAAAGTGATCCCATTGTTGCCAGAATCATGGCCATGCTGCCCCAGGCATGGAGCGGGTTTTGCGGTGGCGTCGTAGGCGGGGGCGGCAAGTATGGGGCGGGGGGAGGGTTAGGGCCTGGCTCTGCTTCCTCCTCCTGGAGATCGTCCATCGATTGTCTTAGGCTGTCTGCCAGGTTGCTCAATGTCTCCGTCTGGACTTGGTTATCGCCCGAGGATGGCGGTGGTTGTGGCGTCGGCGGCGCTTGTGCGGCGGCGGGCGCGGCAGATGGCGCAGCGCCAGGCGCGGGCATGGCTGAGATTTGGGAGACTGTAGGAATTATGGCCGGTGCCTTTGTGGCGGCGGGGGAAACAGAGGTTCCGACGCTCGGACCTAGCAGAGCTTGGGAAACTGGGCCTGACGTATTATCGAGAGGCATAAATTACTCCTATGCTGCGGACGCGGCGGCAGTGGCAAACGTGCCAATTGCGCTCGACAGTTGGTTATCCTGTTGTAGCGCCTGGTTCATAATGTCCTGGTAGAGCTGGTCGGACATTTGGGACTCCTGGAGGCCGGTGCTCAGGAGGCTCTGGGCCATTGTAGTTGCCTGGGATACACCGGCTGTTTGGGCGTTCGCCAAGTCTTGCGCCTCGGCAGAAGAACCGCTCATCCCCATCGAAGCGTATTGGCTCCTGATCGATGCCTGGGATGCCGCCACGGCCTGGTTAATGGATGCTTGAGCGCCAGGTGGGAGCGTTCCGGTTTGGAGGTAGCTCTGGAGCTGCGTTCCCTGCGCGCTTAATTGCGCGGCTGATGTTCCTATTTGGGCCTGCCCCGATACGGGCTGATTCCCCCGCAGCAAGTCAACCGCTAAGGGAGCTGCGCCAATTGCGGTTTTTAGAATCCCGCCGAGCATACTACCGCCTCCCGTTCCAGCGCCAGCTACCGAAGAAGTTCCACCTCCACCGCCTCCCAGTAAGTTTCCAAGTATTGTGCCGCCTCCAGCGTTTTGAACAACAGATGGAGCGCCAGCAATTGCGCTTGTGACATTTCCAGGCGTGTTTACGAGGGATTGGGCCAAAGTCGGATTTGATACCGTGCTTCCAGTTAAGGCAGTGCTCGCTGCGCCGCTCCCGGTCAGATCGTCCCAACCAGAAGAAATATCGGATGTGAGACCTCCAGCCCCGGTGATCCCGAGAGAACTCCCAAGATTTCCGAATCCGCTTGATATGTCGCTGCCAAGGCTACTCGCGGCGCTCCCAACGCCACCAAGAGCACTCCCGACACCGCTTGCCACGCCGCCGAGACCGACATCCCCAAGGCCAGCGGTGATATCGCTTCCAACTGCCCCCTCAAGGCCGCTAATTCCACCGGACACGCTTTGCAAGGCGTTCCCGACCTCAGTTCCGCTCAGAAGGCTACCAGAACCGCCAAGCCCAAGAATCCCAGCAGTCGCATAATCCAGAGCGCCAGCCTCTAATCCGCCAACAGCAGCTTGTCCGATGTTTCTTCCCTCAATGAGATTCCCCGCCGTGTCGCCAAGGCCAGCCCCAATAGGGCCACCCAAGACACCGCCAGCGATAGTCAGGACTTCGGGTACAAGGTTTTTTAGGCTGAAAGTTCTTCCGAGGAAGCCACCAACGCCGCCCTTGCCAAAAACATGCGACACCTTTGTTGTCCTTGTGTAAGAACTCGTTAAGTGACAAAGACCATACTATGAAAAGTCGTGGCTCGAATGATCTTATTCATTGAATGCCACCAATCAGCTTCTTAGAAAAATACTGGCTTGCATGTTTATATCCGCGTTTCTTCGCAAGCGGGGATAAATCCTCATCGCTTATATTACCCCATCCACATTCAACCGCTCCGATCCGCCTGGCCCATGCTTCCATTGCATCGAATGCCGCAAGAACCTCCCTCAAGTTCGTCTTCCGCGTAAACAGCCATATGCCGCCAACAGTTACTTCTGGCTCCATGAAAGAGCGAATAGAGCCAGCACAAAAATAAACATCACTACCTCTAAGAAGTAGATAATCAGGACTGCTTGCTGCCATTTCACAAAATTCCCACGCCCCATGATAAGACATGCGCGGGTAGTATTCATTATACTTTTGCATAGCGAGCAGAATTGCTTCATGAAAATCTACCTCAATCATCGGCCTTAGAGTGGTATAATTTGCCCCATCCATTTCTTATACGCCCGGTAAAAATCCGATTAAGGCATTCCTTGCTGAAATATGGTCCTGTGCATGAAAGTAAATGTATTCTTCCATGCCTTCTGGATCGCTAAAGTCTAAATATCCAGTTTGGATATCCCCGAGATCGCTGCTTTGTTGAGCGGTTGCGTTGAGCATGAGCTGATGGAGTAATTGATGGTTCGTATTCCACGTTCCCATATCGTTCTGCGGTATTGGATCGAGTTGGAATGTCTGGATAACGATGTAATTCACCGTTGCCGCAACCGTTAATCCAGTTCCGCCACCACCAGTAACGGTTACTATTGGAGCGCGAGAGTACCCTAGTCCTGGATTAGTGAGGTTTAGGGTCAGAGAACTGCCAACGATGGTAAAATCCGCCGTTGCTTGCGTCCCACCAGGCAAATCTGGCGGGCCAATCGTGATCGTCGGAGCTGATGTATATCCGGTTCCGCTATTCGTTATCGTCAGGCCAGCAATCATACTGCTTTTTAGGGATATTGCCTTAGATATATCGTCGTGATCGACGCGGTTTGCCAGGCCCCATAGATCGAGGCTATTCTTATCTCTCGGGGTATTCCATAGGTTTTGAGTACCCATTATTTTTTTAGCTTCCGAGAGATCGGCAGGATATATGGGACCAAGCCGTAAATGTCGGGTTCTGGCCGAACTGGCATACAATTATGGTTCCACTTATCGCCGTCTCGGCTATCATGGTTCCATTGCCGACCATCCCCGCCTGCGGTCCCATACATCGTTCCCTCAGCGGTGTATAACGTCCCTGCGGGGGATTCTACAACCAATCCCATCGGGTTATGGGTTGCGCAGCCATTTGGCGGCAGGGCTGGCTGGCTGGCCTCAATCATCGCATCGAAGTCTAGCGTTCCTCTTGATGTTTTCGGTAGATTTGCCATTGGATTCTCCTTAGTATTGTCCTGGAACAACCAGATTGATACTTCCAACTTGGAATGGGCCAGGCGTATAGGTGATCGCCAGGTAACTTAGCACCATATCGGCCTGCGTCGTGGTCAAAGTCACGCCTAGGTATATCCCTGCTGCATTTGTATCTCCCGTCATGGCCATTGGCCAGGAAAGATTGTAGTTTCCCAGGACAGAAAAGGTAAACGACTTCGGTCCAACAGGAAATTCATTTGCATCCGTGTCTAAATTCAGAGATACAGTCACAGGATACCCAAAATTCTGAAAATTTCTTGCTTGAACCAGGACGGAAAACACCTGTTTTGCTAGAAACGGTTGGTTTCCACCATACAATTTTGTTGAAAGCGTCTTTATTAGGCTGGAACTTTCAGCCCTAAACAGGGGAAATAGAGTTGCCCCATCCGAACCCCACGCCGTGATATTTGAATTTATCTCTTGCGTGCATATAAACATGAGGTTTTTCGATTGGGTCGCCATGAACCACTCGGATTCATCCCAAACGAGCATCTTATTTGTAGCAACCAGCGTTTCCTGATCTAAAACAGTGAGCAGCAGTAGGTAGTATTTCCCGCCATAGATATTTGCGACCGCCGATGTTGGCGTTAATGCACCTGGAGTTGGCGGAAACTTTGCTAGGGAAAAAAGCGCATCCAAAGTCTGGCTTACCTTTGTTACCGATCCGCCGTACAGCCCGTAAACTCCGAGTTGGTTGGCAAAAAGGATAGTTCTTCCAAAATCCTGGCACGAATCGCGCCAAGGGGTTCCAATTTGAGGGTCAGTGTTCTGATAACTGAAAGTCGTTGTTGGTGGATTACCGCTAGTCGATACGCCGCTTATGATCGAACATGAAGAATCTCCAATTGGATAAAGGTATCCATTTGACTGCCGCATTGCCACGTATTGCTGGCGCAGAAATCTGTCTGTCGATGTAAAAATTAGCCCGCCATCTGATGTTGCAAAATCTGAAATTGATCCTGGAGCAGAAACCTGAAACCTATTGCTATTATTCTGTGATGGGGCATTTGTCGGAGGTGTGAATGGATCAGCTATCCATACGCGAGACTGAAACGCCTCAAGCGTCGTTCCACTTACTCCATACGGCATGAGAGCTACGGTCGCAGATGCAGATTGATTTATCGCTGTTTCAACAATAACTGATGGTGGACTCGTATAATTATTATTTCCACCATTCGTCAAGGTAACTGCCGTTATAACGCCATTTGTCACTGTCGCGGTTGCTGTTGCCCCAGTTCCGCCGCCACCAACTATGGTTAATGTTGGAGTTTCCCCGTACCCGCTTCCTCCAGTGACAATAAATATGGTCGCAACTCCGCTTTCGGGAACTGACGCATAGGCAGACGCTCCTGAACCCCCGCCCCCAGAAAAAACAATTGTCGGCGTCGATGTGTATCCGCTTCCTGGAGTATTCACCGTTACTGATGTTACTGATGTTCCCGTCAAAACTGCGGTTGCTGTTGCCCCAGTTCCGCCGCCATCTATGATATAGACTGTTGGCGGCGAAGTGTATCCAGTTCCACCAGCCGTAACGATTATTGCCTCAATTCCTCTAGGTCCAAGGGTTGTCTCTATGATTGCAGAATTTGATGATCCTCCTCCAGAAAATGCCAACTGGACATAATCAATCGGCTGATATCCCGTTCCGGGAGTTACGACATTCACAGCAACAACAGAGCCGTCTTGAATGACTGCCTGGAATGTTGCCCCAGTTCCCTCTCCACCATAGGCTGTCACAGTAGGGGCGCTTGAATATCCAGAACCCCCATTGGTTATGACTATTTCGGGGGATACCCCACCAGCCGCGTAAAGGATCGACCCATCCCACACCCAATAGGCATTTTGGTTATTGTTGTTTCCAATTAAAAGATATTGCGATCCCCACTGGATGCACCCAGGAATATTACCTCCATTATAGAAAGTACCGACAACGGATGATATCGTTGTTATAGCATTTGTCGATGTGTTCACCTGATACGCAGTGCCATCGCTCAGGAAAACAACAACATATTGTGTTACGGCGATATTGTAAAAAAATGCCGAAATAATTGTTAGGTTCGTAGCCGCCGTATATATTGGCGGTCCTACATCCCATAAGGTTCTTAAAAATCCATCACCAACTCTTACAAAATTTTCGATAGCGTAAAATTCTGAATCCCTAATTGCTGGGCGACTAGATGACAGATTTAGACCTGCAAACGGAAATGGCGTGTATAGTTGTAAGCCTGCCGGTATCCCAAGATCATCCGACGAGCTGCGTCTGGCCATCTATTGACATCCCAAAAAAGCACGCTGTTGCGCGAATAATTTACGATAAAATCGGAGATTAGTAGGCATTGGAATTGTACCAATCGACAACACGACCATGCTCCGTCGCGCCGCGTGATCTGCCAAGCGATGTCATAAATAGTTGGAGGTACATTCCGGCCTGTTGCGGCTGCTGCGTTCCTAATTTTGCTAAATAGCACGCATAGTATTTTACCGAGTTCTGGAATGGATGGGGTATTGCATCATAATCACTATCCGAAACCAGCGGCGCAGGGGTGCATGAGCATTGCCACTCCATTTCAAGAGCCTGGCTTGGAACTGGCCATAACCAAAGATTAGCATTTGCTCCATCGCCATCTGTTGCCCATACAAGCGGATAGCTTGACACAATGTAATTATATGACCGCGCGTAAGCCTGAAAATCATCCCAAGGCATATAGTTTAAGGCAGGTCGCATCGACCCCCATGATATGGCTATGGAGGTAATATCTGTCACAAATTCAATACTCGCATTCGCATTTTGGATTTGCGCAAGCGCCATAGAGAATGGATATTTTTCTTGGTTTACGATTGTCATAAATGGGGGGGTTGGCGCAGAACCTGGTGTGAACCCACCTGGCACCATTGAACCGGCCTGCGCCGCATTCCCGACCGGAGCCAGGCCAGTTGCAAGTAAATTTATACATCCCGTCGAATATGCAACATGGCGGCGGGCTTCATTTATCCAAGTCGTCAATTGAGAGACAGGGGTAAGTAGCCCCAGATTGTCATGCAATAGAGACTGCGTATCGGTGATATACTGGCTCAGTTGCAAGGTATATCTCCAACAAAAAGACCGGCGGCGATTTCACGCACGCCGGTCTGGTTGTGAATCGATTCAGATAT
>Ga0181535_10002685_pt1 | contig 21394 bp, 22 predicted proteins | sample PEATcosm2014_Bin_44_FD_119774 | JGI IMG/M metagenome (GOLD analysis project Ga0181535, IMG submission 119774) | Peatland microbial communities from MTU Mesocosm Facility, Houghton, MI, USA - PEATcosm2014_Bin17_30_metaG | ecosystem: Environmental > Terrestrial > Soil > Wetlands > Peat | place... | reverse complement strand
GGGCGCGCCGGGCATCAAGCCGGAACACCTGTCTGTGTTCGACTGCAGTTTCAAGCCGGCGAAGGGGACGCGCTCGATTCATTACATGGGCCACATCAAAATGATGGCGGCTGCGCAGCCCTTCTTGTCGGGCGCCATTTCAAAGACCGTCAACTTGCCGCACGAAGCAAATGTGGACGATGTGGCAGAAGCCTATGCCGAGAGCTGGCGGCAAGGCATCAAGGCTGTGGCGATCTATCGCGACGGCTCCAAGGGCACACAGCCGCTGAACACCAGCATGGACGCAAAGCGCGAGCCGTCGGCGCTGGATGCCGCCGGGAACCGGATTCTTGCGCAACTGGCAGCTGGACAATTTGCAGCGGAGGGCGATGTGAAAACGCTCGAAGCCAAGATTGGGGAGAGGCTAGAGGTTACCGCGAAGCAGGTGATTGCCGCGGCTGCTGCCTTCCAGAAGGCGATGGAAGAAATTGCTGGGACCGCAGGTCTGCCTCTGCTGAGCCCAGCGGCGGCACTCGATGCAGCGCACGAGCCGGCGCAGGATCTGAATGCTCCGCCGCGTGCGGTGCGGCACCGCCTGCCCGGAGAACGCGCCTCGATAACCCACAAGTTTTCGATCGCCGGACACGAAGGATACATTACGGTCGGCCTGTATCCCACCGGTCAACCGGGCGAGATCTTCATCAAGATGGCAAAGGAAGGTTCGACGGTGTCGGGCCTGATGGATGCCTTCGCGACTTCGATCTCCCTGGCTCTGCAACATGGCGTGCCGTTGCGCGTGTTGTGCGAGAAATTTGCGCATACGCGTTTTGAGCCATCGGGCTGGACCGGCAATGAGCAGATTGGCTATGCGAAGAGCCTGATGGATTACATCTTCCGCTGGCTCAATTTGCGTTTTCTATCCGGCGAGCAACTGACATTGTTTGCCGGTCTGGCGCCGCAGGCAGCTCCACTGCCGGCTTCGCCGACGATCTTGCCGGATACAGAATCGGAAATCGAAGGAATAAGCCAAGGACAGCTGACAAAGCTCGCCGAAGAGGTGGCGCGTCAGCTGAGGCAGGGAAGCGGTCATGCGGGCGGCGGCATGGGATCGACGCTGGCACCCAGCAGCATCGCGCCGGAAACCAGCGTCAATCAACCAGTGCTCCCTGGTCTTGCGCCGGATAAGCACGGATTGAATCTGCAGGATCGCGGAATCTATCACGCCGCCGATGCGATGCGCGACATGTACGAAATGGGCGATGCACCGAGTTGCTCTACATGCGGCGCCATCATGGTGCGCAATGGGAGCTGCTACCGCTGCATGAGTTGCGGTTCGACCAGCGGCTGCAGTTAGCAACTTTTATGTACTTTTATGGAGCAGACATCAGTCTGCTCCATTCTTTTCTCGTCTCTAGAAAGTTAGGAAGTAAGAAACTCCGGCATGCCCCGAGGCGGGCGGCAGCTTCCGATTCGAGTGATTTTAGAAGGGTAAAGTATACCTGAGGGTCGGCCCGACTGAGTGAGTGAGTGACGAATAGTCCGTGTGGTAGCGCTCGTGGGCAGCATCGTCCAGGTCTTCCTTTCCACTTTTGTCAAGAAATCAGTAAGGAATCGCGCCTTATTGACCCTCTAGGCTCAAAACTGTAAAGTTTTTTCACCCGGAAACCCATATCGGAAGTAGCCATTCCTGCTTGTGGCCCCACCGATGAGTGGCTGTGAGTTCACAGGCAAGGCCGTAGCCGGCATCGCAGGGAGTCCTCTCTCACGGGCGCCCCCATCTAAGCCTCAGAATCGTCCGCGAAATATACTGTTGCCAGACCATCAGCGGGGGCTTCGATCAAATGGAACGGATTCGGTTGGTCTTTGAACAAATCGAGGAAGCGAAGCGCCTTCTTGAAGACGGTTCGATTTTGAAATTACGCCTGGCAACGATACTCCTCGACAACGTTGCTGAGATCCTCATGAACCGGGAATTGAGGTATCGCTTCGCATGGGATGATCGAGGGCAATTCTTGGGAAAACAGAATGCCTATTCACCTGAGGAGCGCAAGAATGCCGAGCGCCGGTTTGATGAGAAGGTCCGTCTCCTGATCAGGCTTGGGAAGCTCTCGAAGGACCAAGGAGCCGTTATAGACGCGTGCCACCAGTTTCGCAGTGAAATGTTCCACGTCGAGCAGATTAGGCGCCCGATCCTGCGGCCTGCGGCAGTACTCCTATTTCACACGGTCATTGACCTTTCGGATCAGCTTCTCTCGCGCAGCTACATGCTCCCGGGACCATCCGAAAAAGAAAGTCAGGCCTTTATACAGAGATTTGGCATCGGCAAAGGCTTCCTCTTGGACGACGAGTTCCCCAAGAAGATCGGAGCCGTTCTCCGGGCTGGAATCTCGTTCAACCCGTCCGGATTGCCTGCTGCCCTCTCTGAGGACTTGGTAGAACGCGTTGATCAGACCCTCACAAATCTGAAGTACGTGAGCGAAGGCTCTTCCGAACAGCAGATAGACCGTCAACTACGCTACTCCCAGTTCTGGCGCACAGAAGGCTATAAGCTGGCCGAGGCGACAGCGGGCGAAAAGCTGTTGGCCGAGGCGTTCGATAAATGGAACAGTAACGGCAATGCTCAGTACACTCTCTCGCGCCTGCGGAAGTGGCGGAGGACTGCGGAACTCATCGTCAGCTGTCCAGCCCCAATGGCACTCCGACACTACTGTGGCATTGACAAGAAATTCAGGCCGTTCGAGGAGGAAGTTCACGAGACGGTGTTTCAATTCGAAGAACATATCGACGGCCTAATCGAAGAAGAACGGATCAGGGAGTCGATGCGGCGCTAGGTTTGGAACCAGCAAGAGCAGGCGGGTCGAAGCTTCATCGGGACGAGGGTGCTACTGCTTTCCTCCAGATGTCTTGCCCCCGAATGTCTCAACTGTTTCGGCCAAACGTTCGGCGTATGCGTCCGCTGGAATTCGGACCCAATTCGAGGAGAATTGAAAAACCCACAGGATGAGCAACAGGAAGGTTACGCCAAATGCTAGAACCATCTCCTCCATGATTCTTCCCGTTAAGCGGAACTGAATATAAAGCCACAAGGCCGAACCAATGCAACACAAGGCAGTGATGGTAATTCCGATGTGCCTCAGACCCCAGACGTTACGGCGGTAGCCGTAATTGATGTTCTCTTGGAGCAGCAAAGAATACTTCTTTGTATCTCGGGTGTTGACTCTTAGATAGGTTGACCATGCCGAATATACCCCGTCCGCTGCAACGGGGTCCTCCTGCTCGTCATTTGCCGAAGGAGCCTTAGCGCCTTTCACAAGATCGGCCAACCTTTTGTGATACCGAGCTTTCGTAATCGGATCTATTCGAATATCCCGGTGGCGGAAAACTGCAACGGACGGCATTCCGCCCCACTTCTCAAATAGTGCCTTCTCGCCTTTCTTCCCCGCGTCGCGCGCGAACTGGGATAGGAAGAACGCCCCGCCACAGCCAACGGCCGCCCCTCCGAGACCTTCCAGAACGGACAACTTGGTCGCGGAAGCAGCGAGAGCGATCATGGCTATCGGCATCAGCAGCAATAAAGCTGGATAAAGCCGCGCCTTTCGCTCGTAGCCGTCGATTATTAGACTGAACATGCTCATTTTGCCGCCAAACCCATGGGAAACAGGGTCAGTCATAGTCTTCTACCTGAGAGGCGAATAACATGCCCGATACAGGATCATATCCGGGCCGAAACGGAAAGCCGCCCCTAAACACTGTCTTGATACCTTGAGTTGCGCATACATCTGCGCCACGACGAATAAACGCGTTGAGAACCATCTTGCGCGGATGCGTGTCGTCCTCCTTGGGCGCAGAAACAAACGCCGAAAACTTCGGCAGACTGCCCTTGGGCCGGACGGGGCCAAGGATTGCATTCAGAATTGACGGACCTACATTGCTGCGGCTTCCGTGATGGGGAATCTGAACGAACATGAAATCCTGCATAGGCAACTTCAGTTGCCCGGCGTAGTAAACGGACAATTGCAGCGCCCAAACGCCGGCGTCGCCCGTTAGGAGAACACGGCGGTTCACTCCAAAATCACCGTAGAGAACGACACTCGACTCATTCGTTGCACTTGTCACCCCGCCGTCTTTGAGCCGCTCCACTTCCCAGGTTTCTGGCACCCATTTCTGAGCCTTCGCAACGACCATATCCATGAGCTTCACGAAGAGGCCTGGTGGTTTGCCGATCCATAGGCCCTTTGCTTCGAGTGCTTCTTGGTCCGGCTCCGGCGTGCGGTCAAACTGCGGAACCAGAATCTCGTAGACCTCCTGATGCGGAGAAAGAACTGTGAATGGGCCTATCTTCTGTCCGGCAAATGGCTGGAATATATTGACGCGCTTCTCCAACGCAATCTCAAATATCTCGTCAATGAGGTCGTACTCCTCGCGTAGCGCCTTTTCCAGACTTGCATCAGTCCAATCCTTATCTGCAAAATACTGGCGGGCGCCTGCTGCGGCCAACCAGGGAACATGCATCCATAGATTCCTTACTTTCAATCCCGCCAACACTTCGCGTAGCCCGCTAGCATGATCGGTATCGCAATGGGTCAATACCACGTGAGAAATGATGGCGTTATACCCAAAGTGCTTCTGAACGTGGCTTACGAGTTCCTTGCCAGATTCGACGTTTCCACCGTCGATTATCATCAACTCGTAGGAGCCGACCTCGCCGTATCTGACGACTATCGCATCCCCGCCTTTTGAACCCTCGCCGACCGGCAGGAACTCAATTTCGCAATTCATCGTTGGCCTACTTTCGCTAATTCAAGTCCAACCCAGGCGCGCGTGTTGGACTCCGTCACCAGGATTGCATTGGATTTTCCCGTAGCATTCGCAGCGGCCCGCGCGATGTCGCGAACCTGAGTGCTGCTGAAGTTGCCCGACCCGTTGTACTCCGCCCACGGCAGATGATAGGCCTGCCCATCATCTGCGACGATTAAGCGCGAGAACCCCTGCTTGGCCATCGCGCTATGCAATACGTCATAGTCGGCCAATGTGGCCTGATGTAGTTCAACCCGTACCGTGAACTGCGCCATAAAATTGTCCCCCTCTTGCTAGTCAACGAAATACTCTTGTCCCGCCCTCTGCCGATGCCGACGGCTCAAACCAATGACGGCTCCTCAAACAGGATTTCTGGAAACGCATTCCTGGCAACCAGAGTCTCGCCCAGCATGATGCCTTTCCTGCTTGGCTGGTTGATGTAAGCCCGGAACTGCTTGTTGGCGGGCGCAGTGACAAAGATCTGGTACTGGTCCTCAGGTCCACGCTTTGCATCCTGGCGAATCTTGACAAACTTCATGATCTGGCCATAGCTGAGAACGCAGATCGACTTAGCCTCGATACAAATGAGCACGGCAAAGACGCTGGTGCAATGCTCCCGCAGCTTTGTAAGCTCCTGCAAGTGCGCCTGAGTGAAAGTGAAGACGTATTCTTTGGCCGCGCCGCGCGGCGATCCGGCGTACTTCATGTAGATACCGGTCGCGTCGTTTATTCGAAAAGCGCAGCTCGATTTCTTTCCCTTGCTCCAATACGCGTTTATGGCCTTGAACACCGGATGCTCAGCGATCTGAGTCAGAGCTGCGCCATGGTACATGTGGTCATCGTTGATTTTCATTCTCGTTCTCCTATTCCACTTGGCTTCGTTGGCTGAGCTGCGCCCGCAATTGTTCCTGAAGCTCCTTTAGCATGTTGCTTCCCGCCTCATCGGTCAGTTCTTCTGCCATTGCGGCGGCTATGATCATGGCAGCCTTATTTCCCGACATGCCGGAGACGGCGCGCTCTCCCGTGGCATCTTTGCTCCAATCGAACCTGGATCTCGCCTGTTTCAGATAGCGGGCGAAGTCCTTGGAATCCACCATTCCCTTGGGCATGCAGCGATCGACGATGGCGGCGGCAAGAATTGAAAGGCTCCAGACCCCGACATTCTTGAGGAGAAGAAAGTCTTTGGGGTTTGCCCACTCCTCGGCGAACACGCTCTTCACGGCCTGCCAGTAGTTTCGAACGACAACGTACTGAAGCTGCGCGTCGCCAAGATCGTGGATGTACTGGCTCTTGGAGAGGAACTTGGAGACGCCGCCTTGAATGCTCGCGAAGTTGACCAGCCGGGTTAGTCCCTGTTGACGAGTCCCTTTCTTGGAGCCGCCTTCGTGGATCATCCCGTGCCATGGAGACTCAGGGTCTTTGCTGAGTCTGCTCGCTAACCACCGATCAAGATGGTCACGAATCTCAATCTCCTCAGGGCTGAGTCGGTTTTGCATGACGGCGAGATGCGACGAACTCAAGCCCTTCTGATTGCTGTTGATGTCAACGAAGAGTGACCTCTCCTGGTCCTGGCTGAGCCCCACGTGAAGTTGAAACGGCGCATCCGTGAGTAGCGGGTCGCGCCGCTCGTCGCCAGCAGCGTGAAAAAGCCGATGGTTCCCGTCCACACGACTGACATAGACCTTTCCATCCTTCATGTCGCTGATCTGGAACTGCAGCTTCACAACCTGGGTTCCATCCGGCCCTTCCTCAATCTTCAGCACTCTCTTGTCACGCACATTCAGCACGACTTCTGGAAAGGCGCGTGGAAAATCGGGGACCTTCTGGCGGTGGACGTACTCGTATGCCTCGCTCGCGTGTTTCGGGGACAAATCGCGCTGTAAACCCTTTGGGTTCGTGACCTGGTCGAAGATGTCCGGTTGAGAAATCATTGCCAAGTGTGCCAGCGGCGCGGAGCCTCTGAAGCACACGGTGTCGAGATTCTTTGCCCTGTACGCCGTCAACTCGACGGCGTGAATTCCTGATAGTGTCGGCATTGTCGCTCCTCTTTGAAAGTTCTTCTCTCAAATAAGAGAGTACACAAGTCATAAGTGAGAGTCAAGCTCTCAATTGAGAGTTTCCCTTTAGATTTTGACAGACGATCTCTCATCGGAACACTAGTTATGCAGATAAGCTCATTAATAAGAGAGAGTTATGTAGGAATGCAGCTTGCGATATGCGCCGAGGAAAATAATCCTTGCCGAGGGTCTGCGGCGCGGAACGGGAAGTCTCTGTTTGGGTTGGTTGTATAGAATTACTCGAAGACTAAAGCCGTCGACCAGACAGGGATTGTGGCGGAGGCATGCGCCCAATCCGATTTTTCCAATCTGCTCCTGAAGGCAAGTCTGCGGATACATCAAGCGCCATGGAATGAGAGACTTAACGAATGCCAACACTCGATTGGATCGGCAAAAAAGCGGTCCTGAATCACCATCGCGAAGTACCATACCGGCTCTTGAAGTGCGATCCAAAGCTGTCCGTTGGTGATCCTGGTTGCGGTAACCTGCTGGTCCAGGGCGACAACCTCGTGGCGCTCAAGGCGCTGTTGCCGTACTACGCCGGCCAGGTCAAGTGCATATATATTGACCCGCCATACAACACCGGTGACGAAAACTGGGTATACAACGACGCGGTGAACAGTCCCGAGATTCGAACATGGCTTGGCAAAGTTGTAGGGAGGGAATCAGACGACCTCTCAAGGCACGACAAATGGCTTTGCATGATGTACCCACGGCTTAACATGCTCCGCCAGTTTCTTCGGCGCGATGGAGTTCTATTTGTCAGCATTGATGAAAACGAAGTGGCCGCATTGCGCCTTATCCTCGATGAGATCTTCGGCCACACCAACTCTTTAGGGACGATGGTTTGGAAGCGCCGGAGTTCCTCTGCGATGCGTGGGACTCCATTATCAATCGACCATGAATACGTCCTTATATACGCCTACGACGTCTCCAAGGCCACGCTTTACGGTCTTCAGAAAGAAATTGAAAGTTATCCCCTTGAGGACGCAAATGGACGCTATGCAAGCACAGACTTGACTGTTGGAATGGGGATGGATCAAAGGCCTGGCCAGTATTACAGCATCAAGAACCCGCGAACCGGCAAGGAGTATCCTGCGAACCCCGAACGCGTATGGCGTTTCTTCCCGGAGACGATGCACGAAGTCATTAGGGATGGGCTCATTATTTGGCCTGACGAAGCTGACGGCAACATGACCCGGCCTCGATTTAAGACGTACTACGATCCGAATAGCGAGAAGCCGAAACCAATTTCGAGTTGGATAGAGAGCGCGCGCGCAAACGAACCGAGCACAACCGTCGATGAAGAATTCGATATTCATCTGCTTACGAGCGGAATGAACCAGGAAGGTGGAAGGCTGCTGTCCCAAATCTTGGGGCGCAAGGTCTTTGCCTACCCGAAGCCGCTTTCGCTGGTTCGCTCACTCATTCGTGCTGCGACACGCGAATCGGATTTAGTGATGGACTCATTCGCTGGCACCGGAACAACTGGGCACGCTGTGAGCGAGCTGAATAGTGAAGATGGGGGCAAAAGGAATTTCCTATTGATTGAGGTCGACTCCGCAATTGCAGAGGGAATCACCGCTGAACGGTTGCGACGCGTTAGTCTGGGCTACTCCATCACCGATCAAAAAGGAAAGGCGAGGCAGGTAAAGGGCACTGGCCTCGAATTTCGTTTCTGCCAACTTGGCGAGCCGCTATTTGACTCTCAAGGACGGGTCTCGGGAATCGTGCGCTTTGTGGATCTCGCACAACACGTCTTTTTCGCCGAAACGGGCGAACCATTAACGCGACCTCCGAACGGAAAGCGCTCGCCTTTAGTCGGCATCCACAACGGGATCGCATATTACCTCTTGTTCAACGGCATTCTTGGCGATAAGCGACCGGACGGAGGGAACATTCTCACGAGCGCAGTGCTTCGCGAACTGCCGTCGCATAACGGCCCGAGGGTCGTATTTGGAGAAGGATGCCGCTTGGGCAGTGACAGGCTAAAGCGAGAGCGGATCACATTTAAACAGATTCCCTACGAAATCAAGGTGAGTTGATGGCCCTACAGCTTAAGAACTACCAGGAGCATTGCCTCGACGTTTTGCGCGACTATCTTCATGAGGCGGCGGCTATCGGCGCGAAGGCCGCTTTCGATAAGCGGCCAGAACTTCCCGTGAAATACCGCGAGGTTGCTGGTCTTCCTGATCTGCCATATGTCTGCCTACGCGTTCCCACGGGTGGAGGTAAGACAATACTGGCGGCCTACAGCGTTGGCGTGGTAACGAAGGAGTTTCTGCAGACGGAACAGTGCGTTGTGCTCTGGCTGGCTCCCACAAACGCCATCGTAGACCAGACGATTAAAGCGCTGCAGAACAAGGCCCATCCTTACAGACAGGCTCTGGCCAGCGACTTCGGGGGCGACGTCGAAGTGCTTTCCATAGAGGAAGCTCTGCGCGTGACGCGGGCTACCCTAGACGGCGCGACAACGGTGATCGTAGGAACGCTCGCCGCTTTGCGCGTGAGCAATACCGACGGACGGCATATTTACGAGACGAACGGAACCTTGCAACACCACTTCTCGGGGTTATCGGAGCTTCAGCTTTCGAAGCTGGAGAGAACCGACGAGGGGGTGATCGCCTATAGTCTCGCGAATGTGCTCAGGCTACGTAGACCCCTTGTCGTCATGGACGAGGCGCACAACGCCCGCACGCCGCTCTCTTTCGAGACTCTGGAGCGTCTGAGCCCGTCGAGCATCCTGGAGTTTACGGCGACGCCGGCGACCGACAGCAACGTGCTTGTATCCGTCTCCGCGTCTGATTTGAAAGCTGAACAGATGGTGAAGCTGCCCATTCGCCTCGTGTCGCGCACGCAGTGGAAGGAAGCGGTTGGTGCGGCGGTTACAAAGCAACAACTACTCGAAAACCTAACAAAGGAAGAGCAGAAGGTCACCGGAGAATACATCCGTCCGATTGTTCTATTCCAGGCACAGCAGCGAAGCGAACAGGAGAATACGGTCACCGTAGAGGTACTACGCCAGTGTCTCCAGGAGGACTTCAGCATCCCTGCGGAGGAGATTGCGGAAGGCACGGGCAACAAGTGGGAATTGCCCGAGAATCTGGCCGCGGTCGGACCAGTCCGATTCATCCTTACGGTTGCGAAGCTGCGCGAAGGATGGGACTGCCCATTTGCCTACATCCTTTGCAGCGTATCCAACCTCTCAAGCCGCACTGCCGTTGAGCAAATTCTCGGGCGCGTGCTTCGATTGCCAGGAGCTGTAACGAAGGTCAATACCGAACTGAACTATGCGTATGCATTCGCTACGTCCGCAGAGTTTGCGGAGGCCGCAAACGGGCTGACAGATGCTTTGGTGGAGAGTGGATTTGAGCGCTTCGAGGCAAAACAACTCATCGAACCCGACCCCACATTGCCATTCGGCGAAATTAGGGGTCCGCTGTTTGAGACCAGCTTCACGGAGAATATGGCAGAAGCGCCCAAGCTGCACGCACTGCCTAAAGAGATTCGAGAGCGTCTCGCCGTCGTAGAGACTCCGGCGGTCAAGCCCGATACCCCTCCAGTTGTAGAGGTCACGTATACGGGACCGCCACTAACTAATGAGGAGGCCGACGTCATAAAGCGGGCGTGCGCCTCCGACGAAGACCGTAAAGCCGTGGAACGGATTGCATTGAGATCTCGCGGCCACGCCGTTTATCCAGCGGCATTGGGCGAAGCCTTCGCAGTACCGATGCTGGCCATTCGGTTTGGTGACCAGTTGGATATCTTCGAGGAACAGTTCAGAGAGGTTCCCTGGGATCTTGGTGAATGCGACCCCAATCTCACCGCGGCGGATTTCAGCGTGGTTGAACCATCCGGAAGAATGGCGCAGGTCGATATCGACCAGTTGGGGAAGCTACGCGTGGATTTCGTGAGGGAGTTGCACGAGCAGCTGTCGTTCAACGATATTCGCGGACCGAGAACTGCAAGTGAGCTCGCCGCCTGGCTTGACCGGAATGTCGACCGCAACGACCGCCGTAATGCTACGCAGGCACAAATGATGCTTTTCCTACGCCGGCTTGTGGACCATCTGCTCTACGAGAGAGGTCTGCCCCTGGAAGATGTTGTCGGTGCGAGATTCCGGTTGCGCGACGCGGCATCGGCCAAGATTCACGACCATCTGCTGCGGGCAAATACAACAGCCTTTCAACTGATGCTCATGCCAGGGGCTGGAACCGATTTGGAGGTCAGTCCTGCAATTTGCTTCAGCTATCCTGCCGACCAATATCCTGCAAACCCGTACTACTCAGGCCGGTTCACCTTTCCAAAGCATTTCTACGAAAGGCCCGGCCAGTTGAACTCAGAGGAGGAGAGGGTCGCCGTATTGATTGATGGAATGCCGGAAGTCAAGCACTGGGTACGGAACCTGGTGCGTCAGCCTGTCTGCTCGTTCTGGCTTCCTACGCCGACCGACAAATTCTATCCGGACTTTGTTGCCGAACTGAAAGACGGTCGTTACCTGGTCGTTGAGTACAAGGGCAGGGATCGGAAGGACAATATCGATTCAACCGAAAAAAAGACTATCGGCGAGGTTTGGGAAGCACGAAGCAAAGGGAAATGCATCTTCCGGTTAGTTGGCATTGACGACTATGGCTCGGCGTTGCAGTCGGCAGTTGCCGGCTGAAACTGCTGGCCATGCCTGAGCGTCGCATCTGAGAGCAACAACGACGAATGTCGGGAGAGAGTCTCGAACCGTAGCAGTCGTGCTGATTCTTCATGTACCTGGGTGCCAGGGAGGATTGACCGCATGGATCTGAAAAACCTTCCATCCATCGATTCGCTTGGCCCGTTCCTGAGCTGGTTCGTGCCGCTCATTATTTCCTTGCCGATTGTGTCCGTTGTTTTTCTGCGTACTCGGTTCAGGCCTCACACCTTGTGGATGAGAGCAATCGCGTTGTTTTCCGCAGGCCTCGGAATCGCCGTCGGCCTAATCCTGACTTTTGTTGTCGAACTTAGCTTTTCTGGACGCGGCGCAGAAAGCTCACGGTGGGGATATTTGCTTTCGGTTCTCACTTCAACCCTGGCATTCGCCCCGCTAACCTACAGCATGTTCATTATTGTTGACACTCTGCGTCTCATGGTCCGCAGAGTTTTCCCGGACCGTCCCAACTGGGCGCACTTAACGTATTGGCACGGCCCTAATCTAACGCTCGCGCTCGTAGGATTTCCCGTTCTAATCTTCACGGCGGCGACTCTGCTCACAACGCTCCTTGGACTCTATCCCGTTTATTCCGCTATCGCCGTGGATGTGATCCGAGGAGAAATGAGGTTGTCGCCAGACATGTACCAGTTCTCTCATCCACGCATATTTCACGTCGGGGAAACAGCGAAGATGACCGTGGAGGCCACAGGAGATACCCATACTCGGATGTCTTGCACCTTGGAGGCTCCAGGGTTCGACACCAAACTGATTCCGACGCCGCCCCAGACCACCCAGTTCCGCTCTGGCGGGGCTGGCGCGAGTGAGCCTGACTGTCTCTGGCTCGTTACGGCAAAGCAGACCGGCAACCAGCAGGTAGTTCTTCATCTTGTGGCGGTGGCGGACGACACCCGAAGCATCCATGGCTACAACGTAATGGTGCAAAATCCAGATATCACAGACATTGAAACTCTAACCGTCTCCAGCCCTCTGTTTACGTTTCCCAATCTGGTTGCCTTCGTCGGCTTGGTCAGCGCAATCGTCGGCCTTCTCCGATCTGCCAAAACAGGAAGTACGGAGAAGCAGCCGGCTATCGATTCTGGAGCAAAGGGTTGAGCGCGGGGCACAGGCCGGCTCGGCCGTTTGCGCGTGAAGATCCGAAGCCGACCACGCATTATTCCTTGTACTTCGCTGCCCGCCCGGTGTCATGGAAAAAACGTCCCGGGCCGAATTGGATCGAGGGATTGGCTCGACAGTTTTGCTGTTGTATGCGCTTCGGCCACCAACGGTCTCCCAAGTCACGAGCGATTTCACCCAGAAACGGAGTCCAGCTGCGTGGCTGCACAGATCTCTCGGTTTCAACTTGGGGGTGTATCAAAAAAGGGGTGCAAAGAGGAGGCCATTTGGCGTGACTCCAGAGATGCGAATTTTCCGTATCATTTAACATCCGTTTTATGATACAGTCGTTTCATGCGAACTGCCCTTTACGCTCGGGTGTCCACGAAAGACGGTCGTCAGGACACAGAGACCCAGCTCCGGCAACTCCGGGCCTTTGCCGAGACGCAGGAGTGGATCGTTGTGCACGAGTACGTCGATCGGGCCAGCGGCAAACGCAGCGACCGTGAGCAGTTTCAACGAATGTTTGAGTCGGCATCGCAGCGGGAGTTCGATTGCCTCTTATTTTGGAGTTTAGACCGGCTCAGCCGCGAAGGAACTGTGGAGACCCTGAACCACCTCCAAAGGCTTACTAGCTACGGAGTCAACTACCGCTCGTTCACGGAGCAGTACCTCGACAGCACGGGTATCTTCAAAGAGGCCGTCATCGGGATTCTCGCGGCAGTAGCCAAGCAAGAGCGTGTTCGGCTCTCGGAGCGCACGATTGCTGGTCTGCAGCGTGCAAAGGCTCAGGGCCGCGTCGGAGGGCGTCCAAAAGCCGAAGATGCTGATCCAAAACTGGTGACAAAGATCGCGCTGCTGCGAGAGCAAGGGCAGAGTATTCGATCTATTGCTGCGGCGGTTAAGAAGTCGCCGAATACGGTCTTACGATTGTTACTGCCAGAGCGAAAGAGCGTCTAGGAATGCCCTCATAGTTCGCATCATTTGGCGCACTGGGGCAGTGTTCCCTACGCCGCACGACAGTACTATAAGCCATCAAAAAGCCGGGACAAACTGACCGAGAGACCATCAGCGATTGTCTTCAGAACGGAAAGACTCGGATCCCGTTTCCCCGTTTCCAGCTCTGAAAGGTACCCGCGATTCATTCCGAGCAAATCGGCCATTTTAACCTGAGACCAGCCCTTTTCCGAGCGAAGGGCGCGGATTCGTTTTCCGATCTTGGAATTAAGATTATGGGCCACCCATTCATGGTGGCGACTGTTTTAGGATATCCTGTACGAGATCGTAGACAGTACGAAGATTTTCTCAAATGGTGCGGGCCTGCGGGGGCAGCCGACAACGGGGAAATAAAGCTTGACGCGGATCGAGAGTTCGAATCTCTCTAAGCCTGATGAATTTGGGGGCCGAGCGAGCCTGGTGGTCTGTGCCGTTCGACCCACCCCAGTACCAGTCGAGTCTTCATTTTCAGTAGTGATTGGAGAACAAAGGGAAAGCCATGAAGAGATCTCCATTGGATAGACACGAGCCCATTCAAGGTGCGGCGACAACCCCGACTTCTGTCATGTGGTCATTGCCGGAGCCAAGCAACCGACTGGAAAAACCTAGCCGCGACCCTATCAACATGCTCGTTCCCCGGCCCGTGGCCGACGTGTTTAAACATTTTTGCAAGATTGAGCGGTATCGGTACCATGAGGCACTCGAAGAGATCATGAAACGCGCAGGGTTACTACCTAACGACTTTAGTGGGTCGGCTTAAGAGCAGAGAAAGACCGATGCACGAGTAGGGAGCAGGACATTGAAGCTTGGGCCGCATGGGGCAACGCGACGTGAAAATCGCGCAAGGGAAGCCCCCCGGCAAGATGGCGGGGCTGAGAGTTCGAATCTCTCTGCGGCCCACCCAATTGAGGGTCCGGCGCGGCTTGGCGAGCCGTTCTGGCAACACCGTAGTTGGACCCTATGCAGTCCCAGCCCGAGTCGGCTACGGAATGCAGATAACTTAGGCAGACGGATCGAGCGAGATGGCCACACGTAAGGATCAAAAACTTAAGGCAGAGCCACGGTCTAAGCAAAGGAAATCAAGACTCGCTGGTGAATCTGCGTTTCCCCGCGAACAAGAACGGCTCCCAATCCATATTTCGGGAACCTATCAGGTGGCCATGGGCACGGACGAGGAGATGGTGGCCTGGTTGCGAGGAGTTCCCCGGAATACACCGGCGATCCTAATCCCATTCTCGAATGAGGCGAGCTACAGAGTGTACGGTCCGATTTTCTGGCATGTGGCGCACGAACTGCCGGACATCGTCGCGCGTATTCAGCGACGCAGGTTCGAACAGCTCGTTGATTCGTTGACGCAGCTATTACTGGCGCTGCCAAGAGCCGTGCCTAAGGTGGTTCCGGGCGCCGGCGCAATACCAACGAAAGGAAAACTGCAACGGCGTCGGCGGGGGTTTGCCGAATGAGCACAAGGGATCGGACATCCATGGGACTTTTTGATGATGTTCTGTGCAATAACGATTTGTTCGGCGACCACAAGGGCGAGACGCATCGCACGCAAAGTTTGCACCCAGTCTTTCCGGGATCCACGTACGAGATCACTCCGACGGGACGATTGGAATTATTGGAGTGTACCTACGCAGATCGTAGCGATCCGAACGCTCCGCACTGGGGGCGATTAGCGGGGATGATGATACCGGTCTTCACCGGGCAACGCTCCGACGTAACCCTGCACGGCTGGTTGGAGTTTCCCGGCTTTGGCCGTGCCAAGTTCACTGATGGGACCCTCGTCGGTTTTGAACCGGAATCGGATCAGTCGCTCGAACGGAATCAGCCCCCGGCGACTGGAATCCAGAGCAGCTCAGATCCAGCTCTGGCTAGCACGATCGATGTGGCAGGCGGCGGACCCGCAGAATATCTGCGGTGCTTTTTTTTCGAACTAGAGAGGTTGAAGCGCCGGTCAAGCTGCGACCTCTCGCATGCAATCGGTTTCCGAGACGGGAAGCTGCACGTCCTAATGAGCATTGGAGATGTTCGTGAACGGGTTTACGTCCTGGACCTGGATCAGGATCCGGCTAGTGCTGCCCAAGACGTATTTCTTCTCTGGCGGACGACGCCCCGGCTCGACAAGGAGATCGAGTAGGTTTTTCGTTGAAGCGTGCTCAGGAGGAAGCTCTGTCCATGGCACTGTTCGTGCAGAAACTTAAGGCGCTTGCTGCCGAATCCTACGGAGGCTGTCGTGATCAATGCATTTAGGCGTCAGAGTATCGGTCGAGATCGCGATCGTAAAACGTGGAGGACCATCAACGATGCATCGTGATTCGGTCCAGACGAGGGAGTATGCCAGGTATCCATAGCGAAAGAGTAATTCTGATCGAGGGCGTCGCGGACGAGATCGTTCCCAACGCTCAACTCGCAGCCGACATGCATGGCTTCGTGATCATGGTTCCACCCGGTGAGGGAAGCGAGTGGTTCCTCGACATGTTGTGGCGGATTACGATGCTCTACGCAGGCATGCCAAGTTGGCTCAGGAGCCGAGCAAGGGTAACCAAGATGATCGAGGCAGTGATGAGCAAAGAGAGCCGAGAAGCCGATCCAGCTCGCCGTCCGGCACGTAAGAGCGGACAGGCCGATCGTCCACAGCGTGAAGATTTGGCGTTGTCGAAGCTCCTCCTCGGCCCGGCTCCGGCTCCAAACGCTAAATTGCCTACAGCAATCGAGTCACTGCCGACTCTCAGTGATGAAAGCAAAGCTAAGACACGAAAGTGAAGCCACATGTGCGCTCTTGTCATCTCCGACATTCATGCCAATCTGCCTGCCATCGAAGCGGTACTTGCCGCCGCGCCCCAGTATGACACCGTGTGGAATCTAGGTGATGTCGTTGGCTATGGCGCGAGCCCGAATCAAGTGGTTGAGCTAGCGAGGAAACTTGACGGAATTGTGGTGCGTGGCAATCACGACAGAGCGTGCACCGATCCGGTCACCTTCAGCCTGAATAGCCGAATGAGTTCAATAGCGGCAACTGCCGCAATCTGGACAGACATGATATGACTGACGAAAGCAGGGAATGGCTGTCGGGCCTGCCGCCAGGTCCGGTGAAGCCGCTCAGACGAAACTTGATCTGTGTTCACGGATCATCGCGCAATGAGGACCAATACATCTCAAGCGAGTACGGGGCTCAAGCCGCTCTAGACGCGAGCAGGGCCAGGGTCACTCTCTTTGGGCATACGCACGAGCAGGTCGCTTGGATCGCGACTCGGCGAGCGTTGTACCCCCTGGAGCCCGACTTTAGATCTCGTTCCGGAGCCGTTCAGTCCGAGCTGCCATTGCGCCGTAACAATCGGTATCTCCTGAATCCTGGATCCATTGGCCAACCTCGCGACGGAGACTGGCGCGCGGCGTTCGCCATCTACGACGATACTGAGTTGCGCTGGACCTGGTACCGCGTTCCATACGAAGTTGGTGCTGGGCAAAAGAGAATTCTGCGCGCCGGCCTTCCGGAAGTACTTGCGACTCGGCTATGGGACGGCAGTTAGCCTGGGTGGTTCCGCAGGACCTCAACTAGAAAGGAAATCGGATGAGCACACGATGCACCATCAAATACGAGCGCGACGAGTCAACCGGCCAGGAGTTCCACCTTTACGAGGACCTGTTTGACGACCCCGGCTGCGTGTTGTTGGAACTCGAAGGATTCACGTTCGAAACCTCGGTATCGGTCGCGCCCTCGGGCCGGATCGGCACCCGGGCCCTGCTCCGTATCCCCAAACCCTGGGCACGCAAGCTGGGACTGATCGCCAATGACAGTAAGTCTTAGGTGCACGCATTCGTCGCGCGCTATTGAGACTCGCGGCGCTGAATTGATAGGAAGAGGAAAGTCAATGCGCTTGGTAATAACCTCCGATACCCACGGTCGTCACGATCTGATTAAGGATCTCCCCGCCGGAGATGTCTTCGTTCATGCCGGCGACTTCATGAATTCCGGCCTGCACCCTGAGGAGATACTCTCGTTCAATCGCTGGCTGGCTAAACAGCCGATCGAACAACGGCTGGTCTGTGGCGGAAATCATGACAGGCTTTTCCAATTGTCCAGACTGCTTGCGCGAGAGCTGCTGAGCGACGCCACCTACCTTGAGAACACGGGAGTGACGATCGGTGGTGTTTCTTTTTGGGGCTCGCCGTATACACCGGAATTCTTGAATTGGGCATTCATGTACCGCCGCGGCGCCGAGGCCAAGCGGATTTGGGCACAGATCCCCACGGGACTCGATGTCCTTATCACGCACGGGCCGCCCTACGGCATTCTGGACCAGACTGCGCCTGGCGGAGAACACCTCGGATGCAAGGAATTGCTTAAAGCTGTGAAGGCAAAGAAGCCCAGGGTTCACATCTTTGGTCATATTCACGGTGGCGCTGGCACCTTCGAGAACGGCGACACCCGGTTCATCAATGCCGCGTACCTCGACGAGCAGTACCGACCGGCGGAGCCGGCAGGCATTATACGAGTGATCGATCTATAGGATTTTCGCTCCCGAATCGGCAAACAGAATTAGCAGAGGCGTTAGGAGTGATCAGATGATGAAAGAGATGAGAGGAGTCTGCTTCCTCTTTAGCGAAACCGGCACTGAAGGCGGCTGGTGGGCAATACAAGAAGACGGTTTTGTTACCGAGGGCGAGAACGAGGGCCAACAGTGGAGCTACGAAGGTCTACGCATCCTTGGAGAAGGGGACGACTTCACCGTGTATGGTGACGACGATAGCGTACTTCCACGGCATCATTCATAGAGACAACAAAGCCGGGGCAGTTTCGCGCCGCAAAGGCAATGCCGTTACCCGCATTTCGCGGAAACAACAGGTTGTTGGCGGCATGTGGGTACATTGGATTCAAAAGGGTATGGACCCCGAGGCCTGGGGCGAACTGTTCATCGGGGAAAAGCGGTGCGTACTGAAGCGTGAACAAAGCCGCCAGATTCACGAAGAGTGATCGAGGACCCAAAGGACGTGGTTGAAGCGGCAACTGGCACGACTCAAGGAAACATCAATGCGATTGGTGATCACCTCCGATACTCACGGCAACCAGAATCTGATCGGAAGCCTTCCCGAAGGTGGTGTATTTGTTCGCGCCGGCATGCTGGTGAATAATGGATATCTATAATGACCACAAGGGTGAAGCATGCGCAGTGCCAACGTTGCGGAACTCAAAAGGCACCTGAGTAAGTATCTGGCTCTCGCCAAGAATGGCGAAGAGATCGTGATCCGCGATCGGACTCTTCCTGTGGCCAGACTCATTCCGTTCACCGCCAAAAACGCCAACAAGCAAGAGCTATTGTTGGTTGCTGCGGGCAAACTGCGATTGCCCGCAGAATCCGTCGATCTCGAACAACTCCTGACCGTGCCCTCGGGACGAATCATAGGCCGTTCGGTCACCCGTGCTCTACTCGAAGAACGTGGGCAATCGCGCTGACAGTCAGTGACGGATTGACCTGGTCGATCTTATCCCAATCCAATAAGGTTACTAAGAATTGAATAACCGAGCCGCACGGCGGCGCGGTCGATGGAAGTCTTCAGGCGGAGTGCGATGCGCCATTTGATAATGCGACCTTTTCACAGGCTATTACCCAACATGGCTATCCTGAGAGAAGGACTATGAATCTCTCCGACCCGGAAGTTCGGCGAACTCTGTCGCCCACAGCAATCAGGGGATTTTTCAATATCGCAAAGGAGTGGGGCCTGAGCGATAGCCAGATGCGCGGCCTTCTCGGTGGAATCGCCGCTTCGACCTTGCATGCCTGGAGATCGAGACCCGAAAGGCGCGTCCTCGATCAGGACACTCTTACGCGCATTTCGCTTGTGGTAGGTACCTACAAAGGGTTGCATACCTACTTCGGGGATCCTGGTGACCAATGGATTACCCACCCTAACGAGGGCCCCCTGTTCGGTGGAGCAGTTCCTATCGACTTTATGGTCAGTACGGGCTTGATCGGCATGTGTGAAGTGCGCAAGATGATTGATGCATGGAGCATTGGACATTAACCCTGCCTGTCGAAAACATCCAATTTCCAAATTCACATCGGCTCGTTCCAACCTTGTACCGTCCGAAAATTGCGTTCCGAGAATCAATCTGCATCGAAGCAGGTTATCGTATTCACGCACGATGTCGTCTTTCTGCTGGCGCTGAAACAATATGCCGAAGAGGGCAACTTTGTGCCGCTTGACCAGCATGTGCGTCGGCAGTCGAATGGTGCGGGAGTGTGCGCGGATGAATTACCGTGGGTTGCGATGCCGGTAAAGGGGAAAATCGGCTATCTCAAGAACTGTTATCAGTCGGCAGAGAAACTCAGTCGTGACGGCAATCAAGATGCCTACGAGCACGAAGCAAAATTTCTCTATGGCATGTTGCGCGAAGCATGGGAACGCGCACTGGAGGAAGTTCTCTTGGGGGCGTCGTGGAACGATACAGGCCGAGCGTTCAGACGCAACGGTTGACTCCACCCTCTGACATTACGGATGCAGACTAAACGGTTGAGACGGCAATGACAAAGTGCTCGACCTGGTACCAGGTCACTATAAGGCGGCGGCACGCGCTCCGGTTCCAGACCCCGCCGAACTCAAAATAGATAATGAGTCACTGGAGGGATGGGTCAAAAGCATCCGTGACCTCCGTAAATAGCGCCAGAGTCACCCGCTCTTGGGGCTCTGCCCCAGGCCCCGCACTCGCCGTGTGGCATCTGGGCAGGTGTTAAAAGCCCACCTGCCCAGGAGCAAACAGTGTGCGGCCCTTCAGAGCGTCAAGAGGCTTTCGCGGCATAAAACGGAACCCTCCCCGCTGCGCGGGTCCCCTCCATTTATTCCACGGTCCTCTTGACTCTCTTCCGGGCATATTTGTGCTTCACCAAGCAGGGCGGGCAACGTGGTGTAACGTCTGGTTGCGGTTGCAGGTTCCTTGATCGCGGCCAAGGCCACATTCTCATCCCCCACCAAAACCACCTGTTCAACGCCTCTTGTCACTGCTGTATAAATCAGCGACTGGTCAAGCAGCCGTGTTCGCTTGATGGGCACAATGATCCGGGCGAACTGGCTGCCCTGAGCTTTGTGCACGGTGATCGAATAGGAATGAACCAACGATTGCATTTGACGTGTTGTCAGCTTGTACTCGATGCCGTCGAAGTCCACGGCACAGCACGGATCCTCGGCTTCGGCCACTGGGAGTGCCGCCGTAATCTTCCCAAGTGAGCCATTCCGAAGGCCCAAAGCATAGTCGTTTTGAGTGAACATCACCAAATCGCCGACATTGATTGGCACATGATCGAGGGTCCTCGCGGCGGCAACGCCATATTCCTGGTCAAAGCAAAAAACCTGTTCTGCCCCGCTCTCGTATTGGTCATGCAGGATTGAGTTGAGGTTCTTCACGCCGGCCACGTCGCCGTTTGTGACTGAGAGAATTTGAACGCTGAAATCGCTCCCATCTCCGCCGAGTTCTGCGTAGACGCTTTTGACCGTCTCGGCCATATTGGACCGAGTGCACGGAAGGAACGATACGCCAGCATCCTCATTGCCACCGTATTGTGTCCAATGCGGCACCTTGTGATCTCGAATTGCCGCCGCAACCTTTGGTATTCCACTTTCAGCGGTCTGGCGCATCACAGCCGTCAGCTCGGTTTGTGGAATAGAGGCCAGCCCTGCAAGCGAATGCAGAACCAACCCCGGCCCAATGGGTGGCAACTGCGATGGATCGCCGACCAGAATCAACCGTACCCAGGCGGGCATATGCCGAAGT
>Ga0181535_10002682_pt1 | contig 21404 bp, 10 predicted proteins | sample PEATcosm2014_Bin_44_FD_119774 | JGI IMG/M metagenome (GOLD analysis project Ga0181535, IMG submission 119774) | Peatland microbial communities from MTU Mesocosm Facility, Houghton, MI, USA - PEATcosm2014_Bin17_30_metaG | ecosystem: Environmental > Terrestrial > Soil > Wetlands > Peat | place... | reverse complement strand
TGCGCGGCGGCCCATTTCAACTGCCAGCATGGGAGGAGTGCCTCTGATATAGGCGACCATCATGACGCGGAGAACATGATAGTAGCTCTGTTCTTCGTCCACGGTCTTCGCCATGTTCGACGATAGCGGCCCGACCAGGCCGTAGCACAGCAGGATTCCCAGGAAGGTGCCGACCAGCGCGGAAGCCACCTTGCGCCCGATTTCCTCTGCCGGGCCGCCCAGCGCACCCATTGTGACCACAATGCCAAGCACGGCGGCCACAATGCCGAGCCCGGGCAGCGCGTCCGCCATCGTGCTCAAAGCCTCGCCAGGCTGGCTCTCAGAATGATAATGAACATCCATATCCAGTTCCATCATCTGGCCCACGTCAAACGCGCTCACCCCGCCGGTAATCATCATGCGCATCGTGTCGCACACAAAGTCGCGAACGTGTTGATCCTTGAGAAACACTGGATATCGCGAAAATATCGGGCTTTGCTCCGGCTCTTCAACATCGATTTCGATTGCAATCGCACCCTCTTTGCGGGATTTTGCAAGGAGGTCGAACATCATTTTGAGCGTGTCGAGATACCGCTCTTTCGGGAACCTGGATCCTCTTAGTACGCCCGCGAGCCCTGCGGCGATCTTCTTCAGAACATGCGCCGGATTGGCCGTCAACACCGTCCCAATCGCTGCGCCACCAATAATGAGCAATTCGGCCGGTTGAAGAAGGACCGCGATCTGCCCCTTCTCCATGAGGAATCCGGCAACGACGCAGACGAAGACGAGAATAATTCCACCGATCGAAAACATCCTTTATTCCACCCCGTCTGAAAAAGAACTGCCCGCACGGTCCGGGAGCCCTGGTAACCGCAACCCCTTCTGCAATGAACGGTACACAGGCTTCCTCTCCATCGGCAAAAGCCAACATTTTGTTCAACAACAATCACGATTGATCCGGCATGAATGCACTACAATCCCGTGCCCCATACTTTCCGCGGTTTTTTGAAGAAAAAATGAGAAAAGGGTGGGAAGCCAGGACGCATTCGTTTCATGCCGGATCAATAAGAACTTTGAAACGCGCGAGCTGGATAGGCTCGAACTGCGCGGCTATTGCGCGGTTCGGGCGGCTTGCATGGAGCCATCCAGAAGCTCGCGCACCATTTTCAACAACTCAGCCTGTGTGAAAGGCTTCAAGAGGATTGCGTAGTCTTGTCCGGGCACGCGCGACGGAACAACCAAATCGTCGTTGTACCCCGAGGCATAAATCACCTTGGTTTCCGGCCTGGCGGCGGTAACTCTCTCGGCAAGAACCGCGCCGCTGAATCCGGGCAGCACCCTGTCGGTAATCATCAGAGGAATCGGCCCCGGATACTCTGCCGCCATGCGAAGGGCCTCGGCTGGGTCGCCTGAATCGAGCACCGTGAAACCGCTGTCCACAAGAAACCGCCGCATAAGTTTTCGCAGCGGAACAGAATCATCGACCAGGAGAATTGTTTCCGTTCCTCCGCACACCGCCCTCGCCGTTTGCCGAGGCGCCGCCGCCGGGACCTCGTCGCATCGCGGAAAGCAAATCTTGAACGACGTTCCAGAGCCTGGCTCACTATCCACGGCAATCGAGCCTCCATACTGTTCGACGATCCTGAAGACCGTGGACAACCCAAGCCCGGTTCCTTGTTCCGGAGATTTCGTACTGAAGAAAGGCTCGAAAATGTGAAACCTGGTTTCGGCATCCATTCCCGTTCCCGTATCGCTCACGGTCAGCATGACGTATCGACCGGGCTTTGCCGAAGGAAATTGCCCTACGTGAGTTTCATCAATCTCGACATTTGCAGTTGAAACAACAATTTCTCCGCCCCGGCGCATGGCATCGCGGGCGTTGATGACCAGGTTCATCAAAACCTGGTCAATCTCACTCGGATCCGCGCTGATTTTTCCCAGGCCGCTGCCCGGCAGGCTCACCAGCCGCACGTCCTCATCGAGCAACCGGCCCAGTATCTTCTCCATCCGGCTCACGATCTCGTTCAAATCGAGAGCCACGGGCTGCAACGCCTGCCCGGAACTGAATGCGAGCAGTCGTTGCGCAAGGTTTCTGGCGGAAGTGCCTGTATTGTGAATCTCCAGAATCATCTTCCGGGCCGATTCAGGAAGAGACTCCCGGTCTTCCAGAATCTCGCAATACCCCTGAATCACCCCAATAAGATTATTGAAGTCATGGGCTACCCCCCCGGCAAGTTCGCCGATTGCTCCCATCCTTTCGGCTCGTCGAATTCGCAGTTCCAACCGGTCGGCATCTTCCCGCTTACTTATGGCGCGAATGTTACACTGGATAACTTCTTCCTGATTTATCCTATAAACTTCTCCTACTAACTCAACATGGACGCTTAACCCGCCTTTAGTCATCAGGGACAGATGATCGCAGCGAACATGCCGCTTATCCATGAACTCGCGAAAAACTCGCTGGGGCTCGTCTGCATCCTTCAGTAAATCCATGTCCCATACTGATTTGCCAAGCAACTCAGCGCGGGAGTAACCCAGCAATTTTTCCAGCGATGGATTCGCGTCTATGACCTGCCCTGTCCGTGCATCGAGAATCAGTATTCCATCCTGGGCCGTTTCAAACAGCCGCTTGTATATGGCTTCGCAGCCCATTCATCTCTCTCCAGATGCATGTATTCCTTCGTGCCGCCCTCTGCATCGCCGCCCTCTCGCGATCTTCGCCGGAAGAACTGAAAAAGACGAAGCCAGGATGGGGGTCATCATTCCCAGGACGGCTTCCCTGTCCTGGCTCGTGAAGACACTACCAGTTCCAGCGCGGAAAAGTCCAGCGACGTGAACACACCACATTGGCTAGGCGGTTGCGAAGGGCAATTCCCGGCCCCGCCGCCGGGAAGGAGAGCAATCTTGTTCACCAGCCTGCCGTGTAAATATCCACCAGCAGAGCCGGGGGGGCTCCCATAGTTTTTTATTTCCTGTAATTGCGGCGCTCCGATTTGTACCACGGATCGGAGTGCCGCAGTTTTCAGTTCAGCCAATATGTTTCCAGGCGTACACATCGTAGCTGCCGCGCTTTCCTTCCACGCTTCCCTTTCCATTACTCCAGCTCAGGCGCAGCGTGCCGGCGCCGTCTTGCAGCGTGCAGGGCAAGGAGCCGTTGCCATAAACGCGTGCCGTCAAACGGCGCGTTTCCGGCGCGCCGGCAAACAGCCCAACGTCCGCCCATGGCACAATGCTGCCGCTCTTGACGTAAACCGGTATCCGCTCAGTGGAAGCCGGGATGGATAACTCCGTGCCGCCTTTAAGCGCCTCGCCGGTCCAGAAGTCATGCCAGGCCCCCTCCGGCAGCACAACCCTGCGGCCGGGTTCGCCGGCAAACAGCGGCGCAACCATCATCCGGTCGCCGATCATGTATTGGTCATCGACACCATGGAGCCGCTTCTGCCGCGGTGCATCGAGCACCAACGCCCGGAATGGCGGCGTTCCGTCTTCCGCGTAGCGCTGGAAGGCCGCAGTCAGATAAGGCACAAGCTGCATCCTCCAACCGATGATCTCGCGGCATCGCGCCTCCAGGCTTTCCCAGCCGTCCAGCAGTTGGTCCGCATTGTTTTTCTTCCGGTTCAACTGCTTCCACGGCGGATTCTTGATGTACCAGCCGTTCACCATGGCCAGCGGAGAAAACACCACGCTTTGCAGGCGGCGGATCAGATCTTCCTCGCTGACTGCGTCGCGGACCTCCGGGCACCACAGCAGCCCGCTGAAGCCTGAGTTGACCAGCGCGCGAATAAAGTCGCGATGGTTATACAAGTCGCTGTAAAGCACGAACGGGTAAGGGGTGGCCAGCGCGCCGCTTGAACGAACCAGGTTGTATGTGGATTGGCTGCGCTTGCGAAACTCGTTCCAGATGGCCATCTGGTAGCGCAGTCCAAACACGCTGTGCATCTGCTCGCCGTCTACGCCCGAAGGAAATGAACTGCACTCGGGGAAGGACCATCCGCCCGTGTAGTCCGAGTTGTCGCACTCATCGATCTTGAACCCGCTGACGCCAAGGTCGATCAGCGTCTTGCCCTGAAACGCCCCAAATGCCTCGCGAGCTGCCGCTGCGGCAAAGTCGGGCACCAATCCGCCCCACACGCCGTAGTTGCCGGAATTCGCCGCAATCGCGGGAAAGACCGGCGACGCCGGATGCGTGAACGCGTGCTCCCAGAGATTCACCTTGTACTTCATGTCGGCCGCGGAGCGCACAAAAGCTGCGGGATCGGGAAAGCGTTCCTTGTTCCAGACAAATGTGCAGGAGTAGGCGTGCGTCTGCCATCCGGCTTCCAAACCAATCACGTCGCAGGGAATCTTGCGCTCGCGAAATTCGTGGGCAAGCTTCAGCGCGCTCTGCTGGGTCGCACGCGACTCCGGCCGATACCAGAAGCCCAGCCCCCACTCAGGCGGCAGATGGCCCCCGCCGGAGAACACGTTGTACCGCTTGACGGCGCCCAGCATGTCAGGTCCGCCAAACAGGTATACATCGACGCCCGCGGCACTCGGCACATCGACGGTGATAAGGCCGGCATCGTTATCCTGCAGGTTGTGCGTGTAATTCGGGTCCGGATTATTTTGGATGACTCGCTCGACTGGATGAGTCGGTTTCTGCCGCACGTCGCCAAAATAGAACGTCGCATAACGCGCGGTGTCAATCAGAATTCCGATTCCTTCCGTCGTCACGTAAAAAGGAACCGGCGCATGCGAATCGCCGGTATCCAACTTGGGATCGGCATTGACGCGAGTGACTTTCTTCTTTCCGCGTTGCGCAAGCGACATGAATTGCAGGCCGAGGCCGTAGATCTGCTCGCCCGGCCGCAGCGGCAATTGCACCGTGCATCCGCGCGCCGTTCGCTTGCCTTCAATCGGTGGCAGGGGAGCCGAATCCACGCGAGGAAGCTTTTCAAAGGCTTCTGTTTGCGGCGGCACCAGACGGCTGGAAACAGGAGTGAACTGCTCCGGTGTGCCGATGGTTGCCCGCCACACGCCGGGGTAAATCTGTTTCCACACGGGTGAGCCGGATAAAGGCTGAACCGCCGCCGTTTCGGCGCCAAGCAATCGGGAAAGGCCCGCTACGGCCCCGCCGGCTACAAGTCCCTGGGCAAGAGTACGTCGAGTAATTTTCATCTCAAAGCTCAATTTCTGTCTCCCGATAGCTCAGTCGCTGCTGTGCCGTTGAACCGCACCTGCTCAACAAACTTCTCGATTCGTATGTTGGAGGAGCTGGCGGTAAGCAGCTCGCCATAGCGCGTCACACGGTCAAAGGTAACATTCGCAATATTATGTTCCCGGGTAAGGCCTTCGAGGTAAACGCGGGGCAATGGCCCTTCACTCTTATTCTTCCCATACACCTCGATTTTGTTGAAGGTGACATTGTGGATGTAGGGGCCGTCGCCGGGAACAATAAAGCGTGGCGGAGCGGCGTCGGCCGGAGCTCCGGGCGCGGGAGGCCGTCGTTGAATGGGTGCTTGAGGCGTGAGCCGCGCCAGATTGAGAGGCGTCTCACCGTTGATCCGAATGTCCTCGAAGACAAGGTTTTCCATGGGCATGTTGTCGGTGGGATGCAAAAGAAAAATGTCGACCTGCGAGCGGTTCGGAAAGTGGATGATGTCGATGTTGCGGGCGGTAAAGTTGCGGCAGCCGAAAGCCCGGCTCTCAGCGCCAATGCGGAAGCCGTTAGCGAAGTCGATCCAGAACGTGCAATCCTCGACGACGATGTTTTCCGTAGTCTTGGGGTTCTGACCGCTGTTGGCTGTGCCTTTGACGGCAATGCCATCGTCATCGGTATGGACAAAGCAGTTGCGAATGGTAACGTTGGAAGAATTGCACGGATCGATGCCGTCGTCATTACCGCAGCGCGAGCCGCAGATGCGGAGGTTTCTGATGAGGACCTGGTCACAGCGCGAAGGGGCAACCGTCCAGTTCCATGCGCCGCGAATGATGATGTCTTCAAGCAGAATATTCCGACCATCGGCTGGCCACACCATGCGGGCGGTCGGCCCCTTGGAGTGGGGCCAGTCGTTACCGCAGAGAATGCCCCGGCCCATGATGCGGATGTTGTCTCCGCTGGAGGTCACGGCGGCTTTTACGATAGCGCCGCCTGCAATGTAGAGCGTCTGCCCGGCGGTAAGGTCGATGCGTTCGGGCTTGTGAATCCCGGGGCCGAAGTAGATGACATTGCGATCACCCGGTTTCGGGGGATCGACTTCGATGGGGTTGCTGAAAAGGTGCAGCGGGCTATTCTGGCCCGTCGGCTCGAAGGAGATATCGAAGTGCTTGTCGGTCGTGAAGCTGGCCTCACCGTTTGCAATCGTTACCTGGATGCCGTATTTCGCGGGGCGAATGGCCAGTTGATCGAGCGCGGGGGTCGTCTTGAGCGTCGCAGGATTCGGCCTGATCTTGACGGTAACGGTGCCGGAAAAATCGAAATAGGCCGCGGAGTATTTCTTGTCGTGCCACTGGGATTTGATGGCGTAGACAGGAATGGATTTTCCGTTGACTTCGACCACGTAGTCAGGTGAAAGGATCTCGCCCTCCGGAGCGGGATAAACAATGACCCGATTGGGCAATGCTGCGGATTCAGGCAAAGTTGCTGCCTGCGACGAGGCTGTTGAGGCACTTGCGTAGCTCGTGCCAGTCAGTGCTCCGCTGGTGGCGCCTGCCAAAGCCACCGTGCTGAGCTTCACAAAATCGCGCCGCGTTGTTCTACTGATTCCCAAGTTTCACGCTCCCTCAAGGTTTTCCCCGGTTATTGCGCTGCTGCTGCATCACGACCCAATATCGGCCTGGCCATCGCAAGATAGCGATGCTCGAATTGCGTCCTATCTCGGCCGTTCTGCTATCGATGTGAAAATAGTGAACCGTCCAGGTCTCTGACAACGTGAAGTTGTACCAACGTTCGGGTGCCCAGGTTCGGCGCGTCTTTGTTTTTGCGCCTGACCTGGGATGGCCCTCAACCGGAACAAATCATCCAGTCAATGACCTATAACCGGCGTGGAACGCAAACAACAATTCCTTATCAGGCATCGCGAAAAAATGCGTCAGGCTCCTTATCGAGCGAGCCCGACGCAATCATTCAAGTACCAACACTACGATCGGCTTACCAGGTTAAGCGCCCGTTGATTTGAATAAAGCGCATTGACTTGTTTGAACCACCCGAGGTACCCATCTGGTAGATACCAAAGAATCCATCGGACGTAGAGGTGTCAAAACCCGAGGAGGTCACCTGGATGTGGTTCAACACATTGAATGCATCGAGCCGCGTCTGGAAGACCATTCCTTTGACCACCTTGAAGTTCTTGCTTACGTTCATGTCGAGTTGGTTGTTGGGAGCGAAGCGAATGCCGGAGTATTCAACGTTTGGTGTCGCGCCATAGCTTCCAACCTTGATGAAGTTAGGCGTGGAGCAGAGGCCCGCAGTCACCAGGGCGGCTGACTGACCGGTCCAGATGATAGCGCCGGTGTTGGGATCCGTGGTGGCAACGCACGGTTTGATGCGTTGAATATAGTTGTTTGCATTGGTGCCTTGAAGGCCCGGGTACCATGGATTCGAATTGCCGGGCCAGAACCTCTTGCGAGGCAGCAGATCGCCGCCATTTGCCTTGGTATCGATGATCCAGCCGCTCATGCCCATTGGCAGGCCGCTCTGGAACAGATAGATGGCGCCTGTCTGCCAGCCGCCCACAGCAGCGTCCAGATAGCGGGGCATATTCGGGAAAATGCGCCGGCCTTGCCCAATCGGAAGCAGGTAGACGCCCGAAACAGCAAGCCGGTGCGGATCGTCGGTTCCCGAGATGGTCCGCGAAGGGATGCGGTTGACCGTATCCGCATAACCGCCGGCGCCCATCGCCTTGGAGAAGCCATAGGTCACATGCGTGGTCAGGCCGAACGCGGTCCGGTGATCGTAGACGGCTTCGATGGCGTTGTACCAGCTTTTGCCGTTGTTGATCAGGTTCTCTGTAATGCCTCCAAAAATCGGATACGGACGCGTGAAGTTGATCTTCTGAATCGAGTTGTTGGTAAAGTAGCTTCCCGATGCTGCGAAGGGAGCGAGCTGATAGAACGGATTGCTTATGTACCCGACCGATGTGCCGGCTGCCGGCGTGCTGCCGAGTGCCTGGGTGCAGTTCAGTCCGTTTCCGCCGCGCAATGGATCGCAGGCCGCTTGCGCGGTGGCGTTGATGTGGTTGATATCGTCGGAGGTCGCGTTGTTGTACGAACGAGTGCCTGCATAGGAGATTTCGATCGTATCTTTGCTGCTCAACTGGCGCTCGATGCCGAACGACTCCTCCACCACTTCGGCGGGATGGTAATTCGGATTATCGTAGGAGAGCCCCTGGCCGGCGTTGGTGGTTAAACATGCGATCTGATTCCCGCCGCAGTTCCCAGTAGCCTGCTGAAAAGACGGGAAAGGATTCGCCATGTTATTGGCCGGGTTAATGATCGTAGCTGAGCCCAGCGCCGATGGAGAGGATCCGGTGTAGCTGGTCGAGGTTCCATAGCCATACTGGTTCGGCTGGTTCTGGTTGCCCGTGGCCTGATCGTTGAAGAAGAGGCCGAGGCCGCCGCGGATGACTGTCTTCTCATTCACCTTGTACGCGAAGCCTGCACGTGGGCCGAATTGATAAAGAACATGGTGGAACTCCCAGGTCGGGTTTCCATTCACGCCGGCCCAGGTCGGCCCACCGAGAAGCACGGAATTGACAGGAAGGCCCGCAAGGGACGAGGCAGGGATCATGCCGCTGATCGGGTTTGTGTCCGTCATATCAAAAACCGAATTCAAACGGTTGAAACGGTCTCGCACGCCCCTTCCCGGATCTTCCCAGCGCACGCCAAGGTTCAAAGTCAGATTGGTGCTGTATTTCCAGTCGTCCTGGAAGTACGCGGCTCCATAATGCGATGAGACATAGTTGCTGGCGGCGGCCACGGCGGAGCCGGAATCCCACGTGCCCAGCATCATGGAAGCGATGCTGTTGCCACTGTAGTTGTTGGTGTATCCAACATTGTCATGAATTCCCGTGGAACCTCCCGTAACGTTCGTGTCCCACTGCTGGCTCCAGGCGTCGCCGATGCCGAGGGTAATTCCGTCACCGTTGCTGGTCTTCTGGCTATACTGCTGGAACCTGATGTCGAAGCCGAAATGGATTGTGTGGTTGCCGTGTGTCCAGTTTGCGGTATCGGCCACCTGCAACTCATCGTCGCCGCGAAACAGTACGGTCTGCGAACCGAGCGCGTTGTAGTTTGAAATGTTGGTCAGGGGAAATCTGTTGAAGTAGTCCGGGTTTGCGGCGGCCATCGTCGCCGAGAATCCGAGGTTGGTTGGATTGTATCCATTCGCCGGTCCCGTCGAGTCGCTCTCCAGAGCGGTCGTGATCAAGCCTCTTATCGTGTTGATAAGAGTCGGGCTGAATGTGTGGGTCCAGGAGGTGTTCAGGCTGGGATACCTGTAGTCGGTCCCGTTATAGTGCGCAATGTTGACAGATTCGTTGATTCCCGGATGAGCGGCGTTCACATTGTCTCTGGGAAACGCGTTATTGGCCTGAGCGTAGAACTTCCACAGTTTCGCCGTAATGTCGAACGAGTCGTTGGCTCCAACGTTCTGATCCAGCTTGACAAGGTAAGTCTTGTTGTCGCTGCTTCCTGGCGGCAGGCCCACAAAGTTGCTATTGAAGGGGTTTGCCGTGGAGAAGGTTGGGGTCAAATTGGGGGACGGGTACCACGACATGTAGGCCAGGGCCACCGGGCTGAGGCGGTTGGCGGGGATCACGTTCGGATGACCGATCAGCACAGGATTGCCCTGTGGTCCGGGCGCTGCGCCGGGGCCATAGCCGAACTGATAGCGGCAAACATGCGGATTTCCCTTGGCGTACGACCCATTGTCTGTGTTGTTGTTTGTGCAGGCCGTCTCTGACATGGGATCGTAGATGGCCTGGCTATAGGGTGTTCCCGCGGGTTGCGTCAGGTTGAGAAGTGCGCTGAAATCGGCCTGGCCGGGATATTGAGATCCCTGCCCGATCATGGCCGCCGTTGGAACACTCACGGTCGAGGTGCCGATTCCCGTATTGTGCAGATCCTCATACAGGATGGTGAAAAACGTTTGCTTGTTGCCATGCCAGAACTTGGGAATGAGAACCGGACCATCCAACTCAAATCCATATTGGTTGGTTGTGCTCGCGCCCTTGTTGTAGGCGGGCAACGGCCCATGCACAGCAATACCGGCATCGTTGGTCGGCGTGTTCGCGTTCAAGAAGGCGCGTTGCAGGTATTCGTATGCGGCGCCGTGCAGCTTCCTGGTGCCGGTCTTCAGCGTCATGTCGATCTGGCCACCGGGAGAACGGCCGTTCGCGGCGTCGTAGGCGTTATCTGTGATCTTGAATTCCTGCAGCGAGTCAACAGGCGGCGCCCAGGTGTAGTGTTCCGGGCCGGTCTCGCTTTGGTTGGTGACGCCGTCGATGCTGAACTCCACACTGGCGCCATGAATGCCGTAGGTCTGCGCGCTCTGGTTTCCCGGCGCGGTGCCGGTGGTCGTGCTCATGAACCCGGGAGACAGATACGCAAGATTGAATGTGTTTCCATCGAAAACCGGAAGCTGCTCGACGCTTTCGTTCTCGATGACCATGCCGCGGTCGGCTTTTACGTAGTCGAGCACATCGGCGGAGGCATTGACGGTAACGCTTTCTGTCACGTTTCCAGGCGTGAGCGTGAAGTTGACAGCGACAATTCGCCCTGTCTGAAGAGTGATGTTGGTCTTGTCGACCGACGTGAACTTGTCGGCTTCGACGCGAACATCGTAGACGCCCGGATCGAGAAACGGAACCGTCCAATTGCCCGTGGAGGTGGTAATTGCCAGCTTGTCCACGCCGGTCCCCTGGTTGTGAACGGTGACCTTGGCCTTCTGGATGACCGCCCCGGTCTGGTCGGTCACCAGGCCGGTAATGCTCTGCGTGGTCTGTGCGAATGCGCCTGTGCAGAGCGTGAGATAAACGATCATCATGGAAAGCACGGCCAAGCCGAACGTTCTGAGATGATCGCACCGGCTGTGCCGGCGAAGAGCTGAAGCTTGCATCTGTAATTCCTCCTTAAATGTGTTCAGGTATCGTCCGATCTGCGTTTTCCGCTGGTCACGGCGGCGGAGCCACACAGTTTCAGCGGCCCACAATACCCTTCCCTTAGCTCGCTGATTAATCTCTTCCCCGCTCGTTTGGCTGTCAACGTCTTAAACAGTTCCGGCGCGGAGCTCGCTTTAGAATCAATTATTTATGGGAACGTTATGCTTAGGTTATGACGGGTGTTAAAATCGCTCTTTGTATGGCAGGCACGCTGATATGGCAGTCTTTCCACCCCACGCAAAACCCGAAGGACTCTCGCCCGAACAGACGGCAGCGATTCAAGCAGAGCTTGAAGCCATCCTGAAGAGCCCCAGTTTCTCCGGCAGCAAGCGCTGCCATGAGTTTCTTGAATTCATCATCGAGCGCGCCGTCGCGGGTGATTTCGAACACCTGACTGAACGTTTTCTGGGGGTCGACCTCTTCGGCAGGCCGGTTGATTACGAGACAGCGACCGATGCCGTCGTGCGCGTAAGAGCCAGCGACGTTCGGCGGCGATTGTCCCAGCACTACCTGGAGCAGCCCTCGACCTCAGGCGTCCGGATTGGATTGACCTCCGGCTCTTACATTCCAGAATTTCACTGGACCGCATCGGAAGAACCAAAGCGTTCTGAGCCGGGGGCTGATTCTTCTTCTCCCATGGGAGTAGCGCAAGAGCCAGCGGTACCCGCAAAGGCTGTCCATTGGGCCAGGATACGCAGCCTGATCAGGCCCGTTCCCGTGGCTGTAGCTTTGCTGGTTTTGGCGGGCATTTTTACCGCGGCCTGGGTCCGGCGCCCTTCGGCCCCTCATCCCGCCCTGGAGCAGTTTTGGCAACCTGTTTTCGAGAGCAAGAGCCCGGTGACCTTTTGCTTTGGCGATACGCGCACATATTACGTCACTCCAGAACTGGAGAAAGCCTTCGAGACGGACCAACAGACAATTTCGGTAAAACAGGGGCAAGTCAGAGAAGTGAGAGGCGATGCCGCGTCATACGGCAATATCCGCGCCTTTCTCAGCATCATGAATCTGCTGAGCAGCCGAGGCGTGGCGAGCCAGCTCCGGTGGCCGCAGGAGGTCCAGCGGGCGGAACTGGAGAAAACCAACGTCATATATATAGGCGCCTTCAGCAATTCCTGGACCATGAGCTTGAACCAGAATCTGAGATTCGCCTTTGAAAGAGTCGATACGCCCGGTGGCTTCATCTGGATGATCCGCGATCGATATCAGCCCGGCAGGCAATGGTCTTTGACGCACACGTACCCCCAGCCAATCGATCGCGACTATGGGCTCATCACCAGGGTCCTCGATCCGGAACGAAAGCGCGTTGTGATATCCGTGGGCGGGCTCAACATGTTTGGAACGCAGGCCGCGGGTGAATTTCTGGCGGATGGCGCTGCCCTGGATTCCTTTGCCCGCATTGCGCCAAAAGGTTGGGAAAAACGGAATTTTCAAATTGTGCTCGAAATGGGCGTCTCCCAAAACAGGGCCATCGACCCGAAAATCGTAGCCATTAACGTCTGGTGATTCCGGAATGGACGGTGTGGTAGCGCCTCCTGGCCGGCTGTTGCGTGGACCTCCTGGTCCACGCCGTTCGCTACGCCCATAGGAGAATTGCGCTAAGCACTAAATCAATAAGCTGCGGCTTGAAAAGGCACGGCTTTACAGGCTGCGGAAAAACTCCTGTTTTGTAACAGGGCACGACTTCAGTCGTGCCGCAGGTGCAATCAAATCAACGTGGGCTTTAGCCCCTGAGGGATGTTTTTCGGCCTTTTCGCTCGGAATCAGCCCTTTTTCCGCAGTCTGTTTAGCCGTGCCGATCAAGTCACAGATGATCAGTGCGTCAGATCCGCAAGCGCCATCCTGGCGGCAAAATGATCGGGACTGGCTTGCAGGGCCATGGAAAACTCGTTCCGGGCCTGCTCCCGATGGTTCAGGCCGAGTTGCCCGAGCCCCCGAATGAAGTGCGCATCCGAGACCCTGGCTCGCAGCTCCGGAGACGCGTTCGATCCGATGATGTTGTTACCGGGAGTGCTGCCGAGTGCTTTTGTGCCCGCATCGATCAACTGATTGAATATCGCGATCGCCTGCTCTGACTGGCCAAGTTCTTCAAGAGCCATCGCCTGATAGTAGGTTGTTGCCTCAGGAATATGCACGCCCGCAGCCAAGCCTCCGACCATGCCGCGGCCGCTGAATTGAGCGCGCGCGCCGGATCCGCCAGCGCCGCCTGCTCCACCTCGTCCGCCACGAGCGCCCCCTGCCGGATCGGCCGGTTTGGCGGATGCCTCGCGCCAGTACTTTTGGGCCTCGTCTGCTTTCCCCATCGCCTGATAGGTGTTGCCAATCCAATATGCGGTTTCGCCTTTGCGGCTACTCGTATTGCCGGCCGCCTCCAGAAGATTCGCAGGAACCTGCTGAGCAGCCTGGTAGTCGGCCAGGGCCCGCGTGTAATTCTTGGCGATCATGTGCTGATGACCACGCACCAAATTGGCATTGATCCATGAGTCGCCCAGCGAAAATCTCCCGCCGCCTTCCCATGCGCGGAAGAAGCGCGACTGCATTAATTGAATGGCGGCATCGGCCTTGCCGCTGACAATGTCGAGATTGATCTCGCGCGCGATCACGTCGTCGCGATTGATAACTATCTGATGTGCTTCCATGAGAGAAAGCCGCTTCTCCGGCGGAACACCGTTTTCCTCGTACAGTTTGTCAAGATCATTGAATACCATCGCGTTGCCGCCGAATTGGACGGCCTTTTCTAGAGCTGCCAAGGCCTTTTCGCGTTGGTTGCCCTGGCGCGTGTAGACCACGTCCAGATTGCGATAAACAACGGGGAAATTCGCCCCCAGCGACGCGGAACTTTCCCAGAGGGCCACCGCGCGTTGTGGCTGCCAATCGAACAACAGGTTTCCAAGATAGTAGGGAGCGCGCGAATCGGCTGGATCATTCCGCATTGCGTCTTCCAGCACCGCGATCATTTCCATCTGAAAAGGGAAAACATAGTCGGCAGGCGCTTTTTGGGCCAGACGATCGTACTCGCGAGCCTTTTCAGGCTGGTGCAATTGTTCTGAGAAATAACCCAGATAGTAATAAATCAGCGGCGAGACTCTGGATTTGTCCGGAGTTGCGCCGGCGATATGCGCGAGCAATCTCGTCCCATCCTGCCAAAGTCCGGCGTTCATATAGTCGGCCGCCGCTTCCATCACGGTTGCAGGATGCGCGTCCGCCGTAGTCATGAGCAGCGCGGTGTTGGCAGGTGTCTGGCTGGCCATCCATCGCTCCGTGATGCCGTGAATGTCCAGCGGATCAATCTTGTTGATGCCGGCAACAACCGCGAGCGCCTCGCCAGCTCGCCCGGCATGGCGCAGCAACGCCGCCTTGAGCGCCAATGCGCGGATGTTCAAAGCATTGGAATTCAGGGCCTCTTCGTCGTTTGCCAGCGCCTGATCGAAATCACCGCGCGTCGATGCAATTTCTGCCAGTTCAAAATACCCCGGTGACCGCCACGCGGCGCTCCATGTCGCCTTGTGAAACTGGGTGCTTGCGTCGTCCAGTTTTCCTTGCGCTTTCAAAACCAGGCCAAGATAGTAGAACGGCTCGCCGTCCTTGGGAGACGTGTAACTCGCGGTGGCCCGCTCCAGCGCCTTGCGCAATAAATGTTCCGCATCGGTGAAGCGGCCTGCCTTGATCGCATCAATGCCCAGCGCGGTATTTACACGAATGTCATTGGGGTCGCGCCGCAATGCTTCATCCCAATAGGCATCGGGATCGCCTGTTGGGGAATGGAACTGCTCCATCCGCAGACCGGTCAGATACAGCTCCTCGCTGGTCTTGATCTCCGCCGGCGCGGGCGGATTGGTCACGGGCATCGGCATAGGTTCAGCCAGCAGTTTTACCGGGGAATATGCGATCAGTTCGTGGCCATCCGACTGCAACGTGGCCTTCAGGTCATGCTCATCGGCGCCACTGGGCAAACTGACTTCTTTGACGAAGGAGTGACTCGGACTGATTGCCACCTTTTCGCTGAATAAAACCTGGTCCTTCAATTTGAGTATGGCCGTCGCCGACGCGTGCGCTCCTGTCGAGTAGAATCCCACCCTGGCCTTGCCGTCCTTGACCTCGAGATTCACCGCGGCATCGATATTTGCCTTTTTGACGCCGTCGATGTCACGGAACGGATACCAATATTGAGTCCACGTCCGGGCTTCATATGGTTGCAGCCAGCTGTAGTCGGGCTGATTGTCGGAATACGCCCCTTCCATCAGTTCGATATAAGGGCCGTCGGAGTCGGTGAGCAAATGTTCCTCCGCCCGGCCACCGGGGTTATTGCCCCAGGTAAAGAACTTCTTGCCCGGAACAAAGTTATGATCCGCGATGCTCATCGTGCCGGCATTTTTTCCGTGGTCATAGCCGGCCATAAAGTCATCCTGATAATTCCAGGCAAACATGGAGGTGCCGCTCGAGTGATTCTTGTACCAGCTCACATCAACGCCGGAGGAATAATCTGTATTGTTGAACCGGGTGGTCGCGACAGGCCAGGTGGTGAAATCCCGCTTGCCATGATAAGTCACAAACTGCGTGCTGGGAGGAAAGATGATCTGGTAGGTGTCGTTAACGTGGACGGCAACGTTCGTAAAACTCAGCATGGAGGTGGGAAGCGGTGTCTGGTTAATCATTCTGAACGATGCTTCGAGATATGATTTTCCTGGATGCAACGTAACTCCCACGGCCCAGCACATGCGATCTCGCAGCTCCAATTCGCCTACCCAGACAGTTTTGGAGCCATCCTGATTCTCCTCGATCTTGTATTGCATGGGAAGAAAGCTGGTGGCGCGATGGTGGTGTGGAAGGTCCCATTCGATGCCGCCAGAAATCCACGCACCCAGCAAACTGATCAGCGCTGGTTTGATGACGTGCTGGTGGTAGATGAAATCGTAACCATTGGTTTTATCCACCGCCTCGAAAATCTTGCCGCCCAATTCAGGCAGAATTCCAATCTTGATGTATTGGTTCTCGAGATAGACCATCTTGTAGGTCTTGTCGCGCTTCTCGGTCGTCAGATTGTCGTAGACGGGGTAAGGATAGATCCGATGCTGCGCGCCTTGTGAAGCACCCCCGAAGTAAAACTGCGGGTTCGGATCCGGCGGACCTATGAGATAGGTGGGAATTATGGCTTGCTCCTCCCAAACCCTGACCGGTGATTGGGCGGCAACGGTGGCCGAAGCCATCGCCAACATGAGAACAACGGCGCAACACAAGTGTCCAGCGAAACTCCTGGCCCAAGCGCCTTCGATCAGTTCAACGGCATTGTTCCCCGTCATTTTCACAGATTCGCTCCTCGCTGAATGCGTTGCGGACGAAGGCGCATACGCTGGCGAGCCCTCGCCGCCGCTCACGCGGGATTGTACGCTTTTCGCGCGATCTTCTACAAAGATGCGAGCCATTTCACCGGTCTTGTTCTATATAACATCTTTGAACGGAACGTCTTCGATGCCTCTGCAAGGCGAATTGTTGTATTTTCTTGTTTACAGTCCGTGGTGTGTCAAGGGCGGAATAATTTTGGGCACACACGATTTACCGATCTTGTAATCGATTGACTTTAAACTACGTTAAGCATGGTGCCGGGAGGGGGGGTCGAACCCCCATGACCTTGCGGTCGGCGGATTTTGAGTCCGCTGCGTCTGCCAGTTCCACCATCCCGGCGCATCATACGTAAGTATCTATTTTACATGGATTTTAGCTAGAATACCTGCCACTCATCCCTGCGTCAAGAAACGGCCCGCCGCCAGCCGAGTGCTTCCGGTGGCCAAGGCTTTTGCGTCGCTGCTCTCGTGCTCCAGAGCCCGATGCGCATGACGCATCACTATTTTGATTGTAGCTTGTCCCTCGATTGTGCGACAGGGCAAAAATTCGCGGATGGGCATCTGTTCAGCGGGTATGGATCTTGCGCGCCGAAGAGTGCGCCAATCCTCCTTCGATCATGGCAATCACGCCGCTCGGCATCAATGAGGGCCGGTCAGCTTCTCGACAATGCCCGTCTCAATGGCCAGAAACCTGGAGCCATGGAGCGTCAGGCGCTACGCCGTAACAGGTTCCAGATCGCCGGAACTGACTTCCACGGCCATACTCTGCATGATGTTCTCCAGCGTAATGACCACACGGCACCTATTCTTGTTCCTGACCACAATCCCTTCCAGCCCGGCAAGTGCTCCGCAGCAGATGCGCGCCCGCTGCCCCACCGTCAGCAAGGGATACGGCTCAACGGGCCGCAAATGAAGGCCGGTCCGCAGCACTTCGATGTCCGTTTCCGGCAATGGAGCAGGCTCGCCTCCTGTTCCTCCCACAACGGCCAGCGCACCCGGCACATTCAATACGCGCGTGCGCTCGTTGCGCGCGATATGGACAAATATGTAGCCGGGAAACAAGGGAAGCTCGAGCGTGACCCTGGAGCCGTCGCTCCATTTGTGCTGCACGCGATAAAGGGGGAGAAAATATTCGATCTCTCTCTGACTAAAATACTGAGCAACGCGCTTTTCGTGTCGTGAAGTCGTGTAAACGGCAAACCATTTCGCTGCGCAACGCGCATCCGGCAGGACATCCGGCATGGAATCGCGCTCAAACCGAACTCTCCGATGTGCAATCTTTTGCAAGGCCTTGCCATCCTCACTGGGGTCGGACTGCTCCACATTCCCCTCGGCCGAAGCAAAAGGGCCAGCTCAACATAGTTGCAAATCGTGAATGAAAGCAGGGGCCTTCATTCATTGCTACGATTTCTTGTGTCCTGCTGAAGGCAGCCAGTAGGCTCAATATAGCAGCAATCGAGTTGAAAATCGAAGAAATTTATACATCTAACAGCTTTTATTTCATTACTTTAGCGCTAGCGCATTCTAAAAAATATATCACAGGCGTACAACCTTTATGCCCGATCGATCATCTGGTGGCAGAACAACTGCCTTCATTCCGGGAACTACGCTTCTCAGGCGATAGCCTGCGCAGCACAACCTGGCGAATCGGCACTTGAGCGCTGCCAGGTGCGCGCCAGGTCCCGGCGGACCGTACAATCAATCCAAAGGAGAACCACGCGATGCCGAGAGTCTATATGGATGCAAACGCCACCACCCCTTTGCTGCCGGAAGTGATGGAGGCCATGCGTCCGTATTGGATGGAGCAGTTCGGCAACGCCTCCTCGATCCACCTCTACGGGCAGCAGGCGCACACGGCCATTGACCATGCCCGCGAGACCATGGCGCGGTTCTTCAACTGCCATGACGCCGAGGTGGTGTTCAACTCCGGCGGCACCGAGGGCGACAATACGGCGATCTTCGGCCTGCTGCGCCCCGGCGACCACTTCATTACCACCTCGATCGAGCACTCGGCGGTTCTGCAGCCGGCCCGGCGCATGGCTGAGCGTGGCGTGGAAGTCACTTTTATCGACCCCCAGCCCAGCGGCCTGATTGCCCCGGAAGACATTCTGCGCGCCATCCGCCCCGAAACCCGCCTCATCAGCGTGATGCTGGCCAACAACGAGACCGGCGTGCTGCAACCCGTTGAAGAAATAGCGGAAATCGCCCGCACCGCAGGCGCCTTTTTCCATATCGATGCCGTGCAGGGCGCGGGCAAGGTCAAGTTCGACGTGCGCCGCTTCGGCTGCCACCTGCTCTCCATCAGCGCCCACAAGATGCATGGCCCCAAGGGCGTGGGCGCCATGTTTGTACGCCGCGGCACTCCATTGGAACCGCTCATCCTTGGCGGCAGCCATGAACGCCGCCAGCGCGCTGGCACCTCAAACGCTCCCGGCATTGTGGGCCTGGGCAAAGCCGCGGAACTGGCCATGCACAGCCTGGAAGACGGAACCATGGACCGCGTGGCAGCCTTGCGCGACCGGCTGGAGACGGAGCTTTTGCGGATTCCCGGCACCTGCGTCAATGGCGCCTGGGACTTGGACAAGCCTGTTCCCCGCGTGGCCAACACCACCAACATTTCCTTCGACCAGTTGGAGGGTGAGGCGCTGGTGATCGCGCTCGACTTGAAGGGCGTTTCAGTTTCCGGCGGGTCGGCCTGCCACTCCGGGGCCACCGAGCCCAGCCACGTGCTAATGGCCATGGGACTGGACAGAAACAAGGCCCTCGCCAGCCTGCGCTTCAGCCTGCTGAAGACCGCGACCGAAGCGGACGTTGAGCATGTATTACAAGTGGTTCCCGAGGCCGTCGAACGCTTGCGGGCGCTTTCGCCCGTGGCAGCCGGAACGCTGGGCTGAAAGCTACAGTTGATTGTGCCGTGGCTTTGAAAGGGCACGGCTTTAGCCGTGCCGCCAGACCGTGAAAAAAGGTCGGGCTTTACAGGCTGCGGAAAAACCCGGTCCGGAGGGAGGCGGGGGTTTCAACCCCCGCATAAAGCCCGCAGAATCAATCAGGCCTTCACAGGCTGCGGAAAAAGGCGTCCGAAAGGGCTAGAAGCGTCAGGGCACGACTTTAGTCGTGCCGTAAATATCCTGGAATGAGCGTGGGCTTTAGCCCCTGAGGGATGAGTTTCACGAGTTGTTTTGTACTGAGGTTCCGTGGCAGGATTCGATTATGGCCCAAAGACTTCTTGAAGAACTGCGACAGAGAATCGATCAGGTCGTCAAGCTCCGTTGTACAGATGGAGAGATCATTTCAGCTCGGATCGAATTCATTAGCGAGGAGGATCGGGATGTTATTTGCCAGATCCTTTCCACAAATCGGAAAGATAAGCCAGCCTATGCAAAGGGTGGAATTGGTACGGATTATCTAATTCGATTGGAGGATATTGAACGGCTCGAAACGGAGGATCAGGGTTAATTTCCTCAGAGGCTACAGCCCAAATTTATTTTGCAGCTTTTTATTGATTGGCACGATTGGATTGCGACACGAGAGAAGAAAAAAACAACCGCAGGTCCTTCGACTTCCTGCGCTACGCTCCGGTCGCTCAGGATGACAGATCTTTGGTTATGCAATCGTTTTGTGCTGGATCAACATGTACGGGTTGAAGCCCGTACCGTTCAAAGATACCGGCTTGCGCAGAGGTGTCATAACACCGCTTTTCCCGAGGACCCCATGACCGAACGCACCACCATTGCCGTAGCCATGTCTGGAGGGGTAGACTCCTCTACCGTTGCGGCGATCCTTGCCCACGGCGGCGACAAGGTCGTGGGCCTCACGCTTCAGCTTTGGGATCAGACGCGGCTGGCCGGCAGGCAAGGCATTCCCGACGCGCCGAAGGCCGGGCGCTGCTGTTCCCTTGACGATGTCTACGATGCGCGCCGAGTGGCCGAGCACCTGGGGATTCCCTATTACGTCGTCAACCAGCAGGAGCGCTTCGAGCAGGATGTGGTGCGGCCGTTTGTCGCCGAATATCTAGCCGGGCGCACGCCGATTCCCTGCTCTCTCTGCAACAACCACCTCAAGTTCGATCAGTTGCTTCAGACCGCCCGCTCCATCGGAGCCAGCCACATCGCCACCGGCCACTACGCGGTGAACGAGTACGATGCCAAGCGTGAACGCTGGATTCTGAAGCGGCCCGCCGACCTGGCCAAGGACCAGACCTACTTTCTTTTCGGCCTGACCCAGGAGCAGTTGGCGCACACGCTCTTTCCCCTGGGCGCGCTGACCAAGCCGGAGGTGCGGAAAATTGCTCGCAGCCACGGCCTCAAGCTGGCTGAAAAGCCCGACTCGCAGGAGATATGCTTCATCCCCGGCGGCGATTACAAGCAGTTCCTCACGGCGTATCTGGAGGAGCAGGGCGAGCGGCTTCCTGAAACGGCGGGTGAACTGGTAGCCTCAGACGGCCAGGTTCTGGGGCACCATGAGGGCATCTTCAACTTCACCGTGGGCCAGCGCAAGGGGCTGGGCGTGGCCTCTCCTACGCCGCTTTACGTGCTTCAGATTGACCCGGCAAGCCACCGCGTGACCGTGGGCGCGGACGCAGAGCTGGCCACCCGCACCCTCCGCGCCCGCGATCTCAACTGGATCAGCATTGCCGGGCTGAGCGGCCCCATGCGGGTGCGCATCAAGATCCGCCACCGCCACGAGCCCGCCTGGGCTACGCTGGAGCCGGCAGAAAACGGCGAGGTCATTGCCACTTTCGATGAGCCGCAGCGCGCCGTAACCCCGGGCCAGTCCGCCGTGTTTTATGACGGCGACGAAGTGGTGGGCGGCGGCTGGATTATCTAGGAGTGTGTCGCGCATAGTGTTTTGCCGCGGCCGATTCAGCGGTTCGCAGGGCTGGTGTTCAAACAGGGGCGCGCAGGCAGTAATCTCGTTAGTGGCTTATAGCGGGCTTTCTGTGCCGTTT
>Ga0181535_10002681_pt1 | contig 21411 bp, 20 predicted proteins | sample PEATcosm2014_Bin_44_FD_119774 | JGI IMG/M metagenome (GOLD analysis project Ga0181535, IMG submission 119774) | Peatland microbial communities from MTU Mesocosm Facility, Houghton, MI, USA - PEATcosm2014_Bin17_30_metaG | ecosystem: Environmental > Terrestrial > Soil > Wetlands > Peat | place... | reverse complement strand
GGCCATCAACGTTCAGGTCAAGATGATCACGAGTGAGCTCAACATCGCCGATTTGCAAAATCCCGCTAAGCTGCAAAAATTCATCGAACGGTTCACGGCGAGATATGATTCTCAAAATCAAGCCGCAGCGCCGACGACGCCGCTCACGCCGCTGTTCGACACTTCAAATTCCGTTGGCCTCAGTTCAAACTTGCTCCTAAGTCTTGCGACTCTAAAACTTGGGGGCTCTTGAGTCATGCAGTCTGGGCTCTACGTCACTCTCTCCGCGCAAGTCGCGCTCGACCGGCGATTGACGACAATCGCGACCAATATTGCGAACCAGAGTACCCCCGGCTATAGAGCCGAAGAAGTTGACTTTAAGGCGCTTGTTTCGCGGGCGGGAGACACCCCGGTCGCCTATGTGTCACACGGCGAAACATATATTTCCCGCGAGCCAGGCGTGCCGGTCAAGACTGATAATCCCCTCGATGTCGCTGTCCAGGGCGATGGCTGGCTCGCCCTGCAGACCCCGGCTGGCACTGCCTACACGCGCGATGGGCGCATGCGCATGCAGGCCGGCGGCGCGCTGCAAAGCGTCGATGGTTATCCCGTGCTCGATGCCGGCAACAGCCCTATCCTCCTCAATCCGGATGCGGGCCCCGTGACCATCGCCCAGGATGGGATGATCACGCAGAATGGCCTTCAGGTCGGCGCCATCGGTCTTTTCACGCTCGACAAAACCGCGAAGCTCAAACGCTTCGATAATTCCAGCGTTATGACCAGCAAGCCTGCGACACCTGTTCTCGATTTCACCTCGAACGGTATCGCGCAAGGCTATGTCGAAGGAGCCAACGTCAATCCACTTATGGAAATGGAAAAATTAATCTTGCTCTCAAGAACTTTCGATAACGTCACCTCGGCGATCGAAGGGTCCGAGTCCGCGCTAAAGGATGCGATCAAGATTCTCGGCGGCTCGGCATGACCCAACACGCACTCGCCCGTCTCGCACAGTGCGTGAAAGAGGCACAGGACGAACTGGGACAGATCCGCATTTCCGGCTCGGTCAACGAAGTCACACCGGCCTATGCACGGGTCGCAGGCTTATCGCGCTTTTTGAAACTCGGAGAATGCGTCTCCTTCCAGGCCGGTGGCCTTACCCAAATCGCCGAAGTCGTGCGCATTGACGAGCTAGGCGCGACAGTGAAATCCTTCGACACTCTGGCTCTTGCACGCCTTGGTGAGAGAGTCTATTGCGCCGATGCCTTGCGTATCTTTCCCGATCAAAGCTGGAAAGGACGCGTGATAAATGCCCTCGGTGTCCCGATTGACGCTTTGGGTCCGCTGCATCCTGGGAACAAACCCGCACGCCTCGACGCGCCGCCACCCCCTGCCATGCGCCGCGCCCGTGTCCAGAAGCCGCTGAAGACCGGCGTGAGGGTCATTGATCTGTTCACCCCGGTTTGCGCTGGCCAGCGCATCGGTATTTTTGCGGGTTCCGGTGTTGGTAAATCGACGCTTCTGGCGATGCTTGCCGGATCGCGGGATTTTGACACAGTGGTGATCGGGCTTGTCGGCGAGCGCGGCCGCGAAGTGCGCGAGTTCCTCGACGATGCCTTGGCTCTCAATCGTTCAGCCTCGGTAGCCGTGGTGGCGACGGGAGATGAGAGCCCAATCATGCGGCGCCTTGCGCCAAAAACGGCGATGAGCATCGCTGAGTTCTTTCGCGATCAAGGCCAGTCCGTGCTTCTGATCATCGACTCGATCACCCGCTACGCACATGCCGCGCGTGATGTCGCGATGGCAGCAGGCGAACTGGCGGTCGCGCGCGGCTATGCACCGAGCGTCTTCAGCGATCTGCCAAAGCTTCTCGAAAGAGCGGGACCGGGAGAAGAGGGACAAGGCGCGATCACCGGCATTTTTTCGGTTCTCGTCGATGGAGACGACCTCAACGATCCTGTCGCCGACGCCATTCGTGGCACGCTCGACGGACATATCGTCCTCGACCGCGCCATCGCCGACCAGGGACGCTATCCGGCCGTCAACGTTCTAACCTCGATCTCGCGGTTGGCGCAGACGGCGTGGACCCGCGAACAAAGCAACCTTGTCGCCAAACTTCGTGCCCTAGTCGCACGCTACGAAGATACGCGCGATCTGCGTCTTATGGGAGGCTACCGGCAAGGCGCCGACGCGGAACTCGACCAGGCCGTTGTGCTCGTCCCCAAAATCTATGAAGCAATCGTGCAATCCCCGCGATCCGGTCCAAGCAAGGACGTGTTTCGAGAACTCACGGAATTCTTGCAGCCCAAGTAAAGGCAGTGCAAGCGGATTTGAAAACAAAGTGAATTTGGAACCCAAGTGAAGCTTCGCGATTCGAACCTTTGCCGGTCCCGAATCGTTCCAAAATGGTCCCCGTGAAAAATTTTTGTCCGATCCATGGGGGCGAAGCTCAACGCCGGCTATTCGGCGGTTCGAGAGGCGTGGGATCGTGCGGACGCGTGGACCATTAACGGTTGGTAGGTATGCCAGCCACGCGAACTGAATCTAACTTGACGTTCGTTAGCACCATGTCGTCTCGATCCCAAGGCGCCGACTGCCACAGCGGCGAATATTAAACAGATATCAAAAATCGCAGTGGCGGCTGCCTCACCCCTCTCCATGGCTCCGTGATCGCCGCCAGCACGTCCGGCGCGTCAGGGATTTTGCGGTGTCTCGTTGACTCCGAAGTCCGGAACCTGAGGCACCCCAGGGATTTTGTCGAGCGAGAGCAAGCTAAATCCATAGACAACATTTTGATAGCGGTGGGCGCCGACGCGCGTTTTTGATTAGACATAATCCATAAAGATTGTGAGCTTATTGGGGTAAGGTTCACCAGCGGCTTAGGCGAACAGAGCAATGGCTGACGATCCCCCGTTCAACGCCAACCTTCATACTTGAGCGCAGCAACGCTCCTTGCCTAATTTCGATGCTGATGACAGATTTTTGAGCATGATCAATGGACCAAAGGATGTCGAACATCGTCGCTCTATGAGATCACTCTGCGCGAGCGCCCGCACACGAGACCGCTATGACCAGACTGGCACGTGTCATGGATAATGAGTGAGGAAGAAGGATTCGCTCATGTTGCGAAAAATTCATACTATCGAAATGGCCATGTAATCTGGTTTACCCCATTTGGATGACCGAAGTTAGATCACTGTCCTCAATTTTGCATCGGCATAGTCAATCGTAAATCAAATGTCTGTTGGAAGAGATTCGGGATCAAAAATGACCATTTTGGACATGAACTCGGAAGTCTGCAACCTGCGCGCTGAGGAAGAGCGTATTCTCGCTTCCTTCACCCGTCGCTTGATCGAGATTGCCTCGGCCGCTGGAGCACGCGGATCGGGCGCTTCCCCGACCGCCGCGCTCAATGCGATGCGGCTGCCCGCGATCGCAGTTGACCAGCACGGCGTTGTCGTCGACGTGAACGCCACGGCCAACGTCGTTTTCGATGATGACATCAAGGTCAAGGACAGGCGGCTGTTCATTCGCGATCCACAAGCCCGGACACACCTCAAAGAAGCCATCGATCAATTGAAAACGCCGGCCAGTCTTCGCCCCATCGAGCCGGTCATCGTTCCCCGCCTGGAGAAATTACCCGTCATTGTGCGGATTTGGCCATTCGACGGGCCGTCGCATCAGCCGGGGCAGGAGGTGCGTGCGCTTTTGACGTTCAATGCCTTGGGGCCCAAGCCAGGGCCGCCCGCGGCGATCCTCGCCAAAACGTTCCGCCTGACGCCTTCGGAAGCCAAGCTCGCCTGCATCATCGCGCGCGGCGCCCCTCCCGATATCGCCGCCCGCGAATTGAAGATTTCCCGGGAGACGGCCCGCAATCAGCTGAAATCCGTCTTTGCCAAGACGGACACGCATCGGCAAAGCGAGCTAGTCGCGCTGCTTTTGCAAGTCGAGTAAGCAGCGGGCGCCATAGATTGAGCCTTTAATCCTCCGGCTCAATCGCCTTGGCGCCTGCATTGCTCACCCTGGGCTTCACGGTTTTCACAGAAAAATCGATGCAAAACCTTGCGCTTGCCAAAGACTTCGCGCCGTAATCAAAGCCTGCGAATCATGCGGCATTTGGTCCACCAGGATCGCCTGGCGCTTTTGGTTAACCAAAAGCTAAGAAGCTTTATCGAATAATAGGCAATGATCCAAAGCCGCGCTCGCGCCAACAGGGCCGCGCCATGAAACTCACCAAGCTGCGTATCGCGGGCTTCAAAACCTTCGTCGACCCGGCCGAGTTTTTAATCGAGCCGGGGCTAACCGGCGTTGTTGGGCCGAACGGCTGCGGCAAATCGAATCTCGTCGAGGCGTTGCGCTGGGTGATGGGCGAGAGTTCGTCAAAAAATATGCGCGCGTCCGGCATGGACGATGTAATTTTTTCCGGCGGCGGCGACCGGCCGGCGCGCAACATGGCGGAGGTCGTTCTTTTCCTCGACAATAGCGACCGCTCTGCGCCCGCGAGCTTTAACGATGGAGAGATCATCGAGGTTTGCCGCCGCATAGAGCGCGAGGCGGGCTCGACCTACCGGGTCAACGGACACGAGGTGCGCGCCCGCGATGTGCAATTGTTGTTTGCTGACGCATCGACCGGCGCGCGTTCGACGGCGATGGTGCGGCAGGGCCAGATCGGCGAGATCATTGCCGCCAAACCGCAGGAACGCCGCCGTATCCTCGAAGAAGCGGCAGGTATTGCGGGGTTGCATTCCCGCCGCCATGAAGCCGAGCTGCGTCTCAAGGCGGCGGAGGACAACCTCACACGCCTCGACGACATTTTGCAGCAGATCGATAGCCAAGCCGAGAGTCTCAAGAAGCAAGCGCGTCAGGCGGCCCGTTACCGGGGGCTCGCAGCCGAGATCCGTCGCAACGAGGCTCTGCTTGCCATCATTCATCGGGCAGAAGCGGCAATGGCCCTTCAATCGGCCGAATCGAAGCTCGACGCGAGCCTCCGCGATGCCGCGGAAAAAACCAGGGCCCAGGCCGAGGCCGCCCGGCTGCAAGCCATCGCCGCGCATGAGCTGCCGCAACTACGGGACGCCGAAGCCGAGGTGGGTAGAGATCTGCAACGGCTGGTCCTCGCCCGCGAAACATTGGACGGAGAAGAGAGACGCGCAAAAAGCCGCATCGCCGAGCTGGAGCGCAGGATCGCGCAAACAGCAAGCGATATCAGCCGTGAAACGGCGCTGATCGAGGACGCGGTTTCCGTACTTACGCGGCTTGACGCGGAAGCAAACGAGCTCACGAGCACCGGTGCGGCCGAAGCCGAGATCGATGCCGCACGAGGCCAGCTGTCGGACGCCGAAGCAGCCCTCGCGCTCACGGAAAAAGCGTTCGCGGAGGCGCAGGACATACGGTCCGCGATGGAGGCGCAGCGCACCGCGCTTGAGGCGGCCCTGAGGGAAGAGACGGCCCGGCTCGCGCGGCTCCAATCCGAAATTGAAAAGGTGACCAAGGAACGCGACGCGCTTCTTTCGGACTCCCCATCGGGTTCGGATCTTGGCGGATTGCAGGCGGTGCTCGACGCGGCAATCGTGGCGGCGAAGACGTGTGAGAACGAGCTTGCCCTGGCCGAGGCCCGCCACGCCAAGACCCGCGCGACGGAACTCAAAATGCGGCCCCCGCTCGCCGAGGCCGAGCGGAAGGCGCAAAGTCTCGAAACACAAATCGCCACTTTATCAAAATTGCTGAATGCCGGGACCGGCGGCTTTTGGCCCGCCGTAACCGAGGAAATCAGCGTCGCCAAGGGCTATGAAGCGGCACTTGGCGCGGCGCTCGGTGACGATCTCGACGCGTCGACCAATGCAGCGGCGCCAGCGCATTGGGCCGCGACCGATGCTTCGGAAGATCCGGCGTTGCCGCCTGGCGTCGAAGCCCTCGCAAAGCGCGTCACGGCACCGGCTCCGCTTGCCAGGCGGCTAAACCAGATCGGTGTTGTCCTGCGGGCCGAAGGCGCGGCCATGCGGACATTGCTGAAGCCCGGTCAGCGGCTCGTCTCGAAGGAAGGCGATCTGTGGCGCTGGGACGGTTTCACGCAAGCCGCCGAATCGCCTACGCCGGCGGCACGGCGGCTTGCCGAAAAAAACCGCCTTGGCGATCTCGCCATCGAAGCGGAGACCGCGCGCGCGGCCGCTAGCGTCTTGAAAACAGATGCCGAGCACGCGCAATCGGCGCTCTCCGCCGCCGCTGCCGCGGAGGGCGAAGCGCGGCAAACTCACAAGGATGCGCTGCGCGAAGTGGACGTCGCGCGCGAAAATCACGCCGCCGCCGAAAAGTGCCAGACGGAGACGGCCGCGCGGCTTTCGGCGCTCCAAGAGGCCCTTATCCGCCTCAATGAAACATGTGGCGAAGCAGACCAAAAACATGCGCAAGCCGAGACCCGGCTTGACCAGCTTGGTTCATCTACGGAGCTCGCGGCGCGGCTCGACCAGGCTCGCGCGGCGGCGGCCCAAGATCGCGTCGCCGTCGCCGAAGCGAACGCCGGACTGCAAGCCCATCTCCGAGACGCAGAATCGCGCGCGAAACGTCTTCACGGCATCGCCGGAGAACGCCAGTCCTGGGTTGCCCGAAGCGATCGGGCGCATGGTCAAATCGCTACTTTGGAAGAGCGGCGCGAGGAAGCCGCGCAAGAGCTGCTGAGACTTGCCGAGGCACCGGATCAGTTTGTATCCACTCGCCAAACTTTGATGCGCCAGATCGAAGCGGCAGAGGAAGCGCGTAAACAGTCCGCCGACAAACGCGCGGCAGCCGAGACGCGTCTTACCGAAGCGGATCGCGGAGCGCGCGCCGCCCTCGAAGCAATGAGCGCTGCACGGGAAGAAAAAGCCCGCAGCGAGGCTCGCGTTGAAGCCGCTCGGGCGCGCAGCGGCGAGGTCGCACATATGATCGAGGCCGAGCTTGGCTGCACGGAGGCCGAACTTTTCGGCCTCGCCCAAGTAAAGTCCGGCGATGAGTTCCCGCCCGTGGAGGCGGTCGAAAAAAAGCTCGATGGTTTGAAGAGCGACCGCGAACGGCTGGGCGGCGTCAACCTGCGGGCCGAGGAGGAGTTAAACGAAATCCTCGCATCCAAAACCAATCTTTCCACAGAGCATGCCGATCTGACTGAAGCGATCCGGCGGCTGCGGCAGGCGATTCACAGCTTGAACAGGGAGGGAAGGGAGAGACTCCTGTCCGCATTCGACGCCGTTCACGCCCATTTCAAGGAGCTCTTCACGACTCTTTTCGGCGGCGGCTCGGCCGAGCTTCAGTTGATCGAATCCGAAGACCCGCTCGAAGCTGGACTTGAAATCCTCGTTCGTCCGCCAGGAAAGCGGCCGCAAGTCATGACCCTTTTGTCCGGCGGCGAACAGGCGCTTGCCGCGATGTCTTTGATTTTCGCGATCTTTCTGACCAATCCGGCGCCGGTATGTGTTCTTGACGAAGTGGATGCGCCGCTCGACGACGCCAATGTCGAACGCTTCTGCGATCTTCTCGAAAAGATGTGCTCGAAAACCGAGACACGATTTATTACCGTGACCCATAATCCGATCACCATGGCGCGGATGAACCGGCTGTTTGGCGTAACCATGGCCGAACGCGGTGTTAGCCAGCTCGTCGGCGTCGATCTTGAAGAGGCCGAGCGCTTCCGCGACGCTGGCTGAACACTGCGAAACGTTTCACCGGCAGTAATCCTAAAAGATAAGATTCATTTGGTATTCCAATGGCTTATTTGTTTAGGCCTTGGTCTTGACAGAGGCCCGCGCCACTCTTATGTTGCACCGCGTCAGCAAGCCTCTCGCTTGTCCGTCATCCGACTTCGTCAACTCGCCTTAAGCCGTGTTCTGTTTTGACCGTTCCAGCCTTTCTGGACGGAGCGGTTGAATAGATATCAGTTACGTGCTTTGACGAGGTGGAATTTGCGACAAGGTGGAAACGGCAAGCGACGGAGCACAGCGTGTGACGGAGCGCGGGAGACGGCCTGACCAAAATCAACAACGGCAACAGCAAGAACAGGAACGCCGCCAGGGTGAAAGCCGCGCGGGGGACGATGAGGGGCTGAGGGCGCGGCTCGACAAATTGTCCAACGCGCTCGATGCGCAACGCGAAGCGGCTACGGCCTTGGACGCTGCCAAGGCTCAGCAAGACGGAGCCTCAGCGAGGGCGACCGCAACCGCGATGGGTCTGGCGATCCGTATCCTGAGCGAGTTCGTGGCGGCGGTTATTGTCGGCACTTTAATTGGGTGGGGGATCGACCGTGCAGCCGGGACAACACCGGCATTCCTTATCATCTTCCTGCTCATGGGGGCGGTGGCGGGATTTTGGAACGTCTATCGCATAGCAATGAAGCCTCCCGGAGCAGAGAGCTGAAAGAGCCTCCAAAACGGTGCTAGAGCAAGAACCTAAAGTGGTTTTCTGAAACAACGATAGTGGCAGGGAAAACAGGACGTGGCCGAAGAAAACTCAATGGATCCGATCCATCAGTTCGTGATCAAACCATATGTTAGATTGCATCCTTTCGGCATTGACGCGTCTTTCACCAATGCTTCTCTTTTCATGGTGATTGTCGTTCTTTCGGCCGCTGCGCTCATGCTCCTTGGAACACAATCGAGAGCGCTTGTCCCCAGCCGCTTGCAATCGCTGGCCGAGATGGCCTACCAATTCGTCGCATCCACCGTGCACATGGCGGGCGGCCATGACGGCATGCGCTTTTTTCCCTTCGTTTTCACGCTTTTCCTGTTCGTGCTGTTTTGCAACCTCATCGGGCTCGTCCCTTATACGTTCTCGGTCACGAGCCAGATCACGGTGACCGCGGCACTTGCGCTCCTTGTCATTGGCATCGTGATTGTCTATGGCCTCCTGCATAACGGCACGCGTTTCTTCAAGCTGTTCGTGCCGTCGGGGGTGCCTGTCGCCCTCATGCCTCTCTTGGTGCCAATTGAAATCATTTCGTTTCTCTCCCGTCCGGTCAGCCTTTCGGTACGTCTTTTCGCCAACATGCTCGCCGGGCATATCACGCTCAAGGTGATGGGTGGTTTCGTCGTGAGCTTGCTTGGCGCCGGGTTTTTCTCGGTCCTCGCGCCGCTGCCTTTCGCGATGACCATCGTGTTGACGGCTTTCGAATTGCTCGTAGCCGTCCTGCAGGCTTATGTGTTCGCTATTCTCACTTGCGTCTATCTCAACGACGCAGTTCATCCGGGCCACTGAATAAATATTTGAACAACAGATCGGTCGCCCAATCTTAGCAAGCTTATGGAGTGCAAAATGGATCCCGCAACAGGTAGATATATAGGCGCTGGTCTTGCCGCGATCGGCACCGGCGCGGCCGCGATCGGCGTCGGTTTGATTTTCGGTAATTTTCTATTGGGTGCCTTACGCAACCCAACCGCTTCCGATGGCCAGTTCGGTCGGGTTTTCATCGGTGTCGCGCTCGCCGAAGGTTTGGGCATTTTCGCGCTCCTCGTCGCTATTCTTCTGCTTTTCGTGGTCAAATAGCATAATGACTCCGTGCGCCCGGACCACGTTCCGGGCGCACCTTCTTCGCCCAGGAGAATCGTTCCGTGAACGACGTGAAAGCCCGTTTTGAAGCTATCGCGCTAGCGCAAAGCAAGCGCCTCGCCGACATCCTGCGTAAATTGGGCGAGGCATTGAGCGCGAGAATAGCAGCGGCGAAGGAGGCAAGTAGGTCTGAACCGCCTCATCTTCACTCCAAGGCCGCCAAAATCGTTTCGACGAACCTATCTCCGCTTACTTGGCTAATTGTTGCCGCCAGTAGTGCCGGTGCGATCGCGGCCCTTGTCATCATATTGGGCTACGGGTTTCTGGATAAGACCAGCGCTGCCATCGCCCCACTCAAAGAACGCACGGCCACGTTGGGCAAACGTTTGGATTCGACCGAAAGCGCCGGGGCGGCTCTTGCTGATCGCGTCGCCGCCACTGAGGGCGCAATAGCCAAGAGCAACGGTTTGACGAATTCAACCATTGCCACGATCCAAGAGATCCAGAAGGCGGTTGCTGGACAATCAGCACAGCGCACCCCCTCACAGGGCGAGATTGCCAACCTGCTCTCCGCACTAGCCAATCTCGAAACACGCGTCACGGCCCTTGAAAAAAACCAACTGGAACCTGGAACACCTGTGGCAGAGATCAAACCCCAATCGCTCACAGCTTCAACCGGCGATGGCCATGACGAGACCACCTTCCCGCCCTTCGACCCGGTCAATTTTACGTCATTGCTTGTTTGGCTCACATTGAGCTTCGGGTTTCTCTATCTGTTGATGTCGAAAATCGCCGTGCCGCGTGTCGAAGCCATTCTGCAAACACGCGCCCATAACATCACCAAGGACATCAGCACGGCGAATGCTCTCCGGGCGCAGGCCGAGGAAGCCGCCGCGGCGCATGACAAGACCATCGCCGATGCGAAAGCCAAGGCGCTCACGCTTGCCCAAGAAACCCATGCAAGGCTGAACGCGGAGACCGAGGCTAAACGGATCGCACTCGAAGCCGAACTCAATGCCAAGCTCGCATCTTCGGAGGCGCAAGTTCTTGACATGAAGGCCAAGGCCATGAGTAACGTCGAGGGGATCGCCAATGAAACGGCGGCCGCGATCGTTCAGCACATCACCGGCAAACCCGCCAACCAAGACGCAATTGCCAAGGCAATCGCCACAATCAAGGCCTGACGCTGGAGAATTTCGATGTTGGATCCGGAGTTTATCGTAGCCGCAGGCTTTGCGATTTTTGTCGGCCTGATGATTTATCTCGGCGTACACAAAAAGATCAATACCGCGTTGGACGGCCGGGCGTCACGAATCGAGGCCGAACTCGCCGAGGCGACGAAGCTGCGGACGGAAGCCGAAGCTTTGCTAGCATCATTTGAAAAGCGGAGCGCCGAAGCGCTTGCCGAGGCCGAGGCCGTCGTCGCGCAAGCGCATGCGGAAGCCGAACGTATCGCCAGCGAGGCGCATGCGCGCATCACCGAATACATTCAACGCCGGACCAAACAGGCGGAAGAAAAAATCAGCATAGCGGAAACCCAGGCGGCGGCGGATGTGCGTGCCGCAGCCGCCGATGCCGCAGTCAAAGCCGCCGAAACTGTGCTCAGAGGCGAGGCGCTAGGGGATTTTGGCGCCGAGCTCATCGGCAAGGGCATCGCCGATTTGAAAACCAGGTTTCAATAGCTTTAGGTTAACGGCAAGCGGAAGACCCCGCGGACGGGAGCGATTCCGATTCGATCACATGATCCGTGTGAAACGGAACGCTCCTCCGCATATTCGCGGTTTATCGCGAGTAGAACTCGATGACGAGATTGGGTTCCATCATCACCGGGTAAGGGACTTCCGACGGCAACGGAACCCGGCTGAGTTTCGCCGTCTTCTTCGTCTGATCGACCTCGTAATAATCCGGCACATCGCGTTCGGCGAGCTGTTCCGCCTCAAGGACGAGGATGATCTGGCGCGAACTCTCCTTGATCTCGACCGTGTCGCCGGGTTTTACCTGGTGGGACGCAATATTCACCCTGCGGCCATTGACCTTGATGTGGCCGTGATTGACGAATTGGCGCGCGGCAAAAACGGTCGGAACGAATTTGGCGCGATAGACCACGGCATCGAGCCTGCGTTCTAAAAGGCCGATGAGATTGTCGCCGCTATCGCCTTTCATGCGGATCGCTTCAGCGTAATATTTGCGGAACTGCTTTTCCGAAATATTGCCATAATAGCCTTTAAGCTTTTGCTTTGCCTTAAGCTGGGTGCCGAAATCGGAAAGCTTGCCCTTGCGGCGCTGGCCGTGCTGACCTGGCCCATATTCGCGCCGGTTGAAAGGGCTTTTGGGACGGCCCCAGATATTCTGGCCCATCCGGCGGTCGATTTTATATTTGGCTTCCGCGCGTTTTGTCATCGCGTGTCCTCTTGCAAGTTGCGCCAGCAAAAGGACACGGGCGCACGCACGCTAGCAGCGTGGCACGCGAATACCGCGTCCTCCCGCAAGCTAAGGGGAGGAACGCGCCCTCCTCTGCGAGGCCTCAAAAAAAGGCCACGCCGACAGGCTCATCACTTCAACCGAACGAATTTCAATGAAGGAAGCGCCGCGGGTGCGTCTTCGGCGGGGATCGTCCGCCGCGAAGTCTCGACGTTTCTAAAAAACGTCAAGGCTAGACGCAATTAGTTGGTTTTGGCCGAGGGGTCAAGTTCTCCTCGTTATCGTCCCAGACTAGCGCAGCTTGCGTGGAAAGCTTCTCCGCTATGGGCCGTGCTAACCGGTTGAAATGCCTTACGTCATTTGTGGCGACCGTTCTGGTCTCCCAATGCGTTTAACATTTTGAAAGGTTGCCCTGGTTTGGGCGTGGCCAGCCTGTCACGGTGTGATCCCCAGATAGAAGGCCCTTTCGCTGCTCTAGTCGTGACAAGCCCGTGGTCGGGACGGCACCGCAACATACTGAAGCTTGTCCATAGACACAAGAGTTAAGCTTTAGCGTTACTTTTTTATGAATTATTTTTGGCAAGGCGGTGAAGTTCGCCTCTTAGGCGTTATGTATCCGCTGTGTGGGAGAGCACAGCATTGTTTCCTTGCCTCTTACTATATTGCCCGTGCCGGTGAGATCGGCATAGAGAGGAAAAATTTTATGATCCAATTTCGCAAAACGATCGCAATCGCCTCAGTGTTCGCCTCTCTTTGTTTGGGCGTCGCCGCGACAGCCACCCCGGCCGCGGCCTGGGACTTCCAACACAGGAGTCTTGCTTCTGGCTTTCCGCATGATTTTCAATACTGGGGCCCGGGCATTGGCGGGGCCGGCGAGACCAATACTTATGATCCCTATCACCCTTGCAATTTCACCAATAGGACCGTCACCGACGATTACGGCTTCACCTATTATTCTACCGTACGCGTTTGCCAGTAAGCCTGCCCCCAACGCCGCAACATAGTGAGCGGCGCGAAGGCAAAGGCGGTCTTATCAGATTAGAGTGATCATCTGCCGGGCCTGGCAAGTTGATCCGTTCCGGAACCGGCGTGCACTTCCGTGCCGTCGCTCAGGCGCTTGCGACCCGGCGCCCGCGCTCATCGACGATGCGCTCGCCATTCTCCTTAAAAAATTCGCCTTGCTGGGGCGGCAAAAGGTCGATCACAAGTTCGGAGGGACGGCAAAGTTTGACACCTTTCGGCGTGACGACGATTGGCCGGTTGAGGAGGATGGGATGCGCTTCAAGCGCATCAAGCAAAGCGTCGTCGGATAGCGTTTTGTCCTTTAAGTCCAATTCTTTAAATATGGCTTCTTTGTCCCGTAGCAGCGCACGCAGGGGCACGCCGATGCGCCCAGCGAGTTGGAGCAGCAAGACTTGCGAGGGAAAAGTCTTCAAATATTCGATGATATGCGGCTCGACGCCGGAGTTGCGGATGAGGCCAAGCGTAACGCGTGACGTGCCGCACCACGGGTTATGGTAGATGATCACATCCATCGGCGTCACGCCACATCCGCGCGGCGCTTCGACGCACCCTCGGTTTGGCCAATTCCGCGCAGACGTGCACCCAGCGCCACTTGGTCGAGGCCTTTCAGCGGCAAGTTGCGAAACAGGGAAATGCGTCTTTCAAGGTAATAGAACGCCATATCGAAAGCCGATTCCTTCTGGATGTCCGTCCCTTGCACGGCGGCTGGGTCCTCGATACCCCAATGCGCCGTCATCGGCTGTCCCGGCAAGATTGGACAAGCTTCACCCGCTGCGTTGTCGCAGAGCGTAAACATAAAATCCATGACGGGCGCACCGGCGCCAGCGAATTCTTCAAAGCCCTTGGAGCGCAGACCCTCGGTTGGATATCCCCGTGTTTCAAGCACCTTGACAGCGAAGGTATTGACCACACCCCTTGGCTTGCTGCCCGCCGAGAAGGCGTGGAAGCGCCCTGCCCCATCCTTATTCAGAATCGCTTCGGCGAGGATCGAGCGCGCACTGTTCCCAGTGCAGAGAAATAAGACATTGAGGATAAGTTCAGACATCGGCGGCCATCTTTGACTGAAAACGGGTGTGACCGGGCATGACAGGTTCACAGGCTTCCTGCACGCCGCAACAATCCTCGACGAGAAAAGCCGCGAGGCGCTGGATTAAGGCGAGATCGGCTCGATAGGTGATCGAGCGGCTGTGCCGCTCTGCATGGGTCAGCCCGGCCCGCGTCAAGCCGGCAAGATGCGCCGACAAAGTATTATGCGCGACGCCGAGTTGTCTTGCGATTTCGCCCGCAGGCATACCCTCCGGCTCGTGTTTAACCAAAAGGCGAAAGACATCGAAACGGGTTTTCTGAGCCAGAGCGGCAAAGGCCTGGATAGCACCATCATCGTTCATATGTCGATAATAGGTGAATTATCGATATATGCAAGGATAAAGAGGCGGCCAGCTCAGTGCCGGCGTGTATTGGGATCATACCCGGCATAGTGTATCTCATAAGGAAACGATTCCGTATCCGCAGCAGTCGAGAAACTCCTTGAGCAAACAAGAAAAATCCCTGTTCATGACCTTTCTCATGACACCCGACATGGCCAATTTCTCCGGCCACGTCCATGGCGGTGCAATCTTGAAGCTGCTTGACCAAGTGGCCTATGCTTGTGCCGCCAGATACTGCAAGAACTATGTCGTAACGGCCTCACTCGATCAGGTCATATTCAAGGAGCCGATTAAGGTCGGCGAGTTGGTAACCTTCAAGGCCAATGTCAACTATGTGGGCCGGACCTCGATGGAGATCGGGATCAAGGTGATCGCCGAAAACCTGACGACGCAAGAGGTTCGTCATACCAACTCATGCTATTTCACCATGGTCGCCAAGAAGGAGGATGGCACCCTTTGCGTCGTCCCCCCGCTCGTGATCGAGACGGAAATCGAACGGCGTCTTTTCGAAGCGGGCAAGATGCGCAAAGAGATGCGCAATGAGATCATGGAAAGGAATAAAACGCTGCACGTCGGGATGCCGGAGTAAGGCGAATTATGTTCCTGTGACCAGCAGTATCTTTCCCAAGTGCGACGAGGATTCCATCATTTCATGCGCCTGGCGGGCTTGCTCGAGCGGGAAAGTAGCGTGGATCACCGGCTTAACCGAGCCTGTTTCAATGAGCGGCCAGATTTTTTCGTGAAGAGCTACAGCGATCTTAGCTTTCTGGGCGACCGTGCGCGCCCGCAGAGTCGAGCCGGTCAAAATCAAGCGGCGCAGCATGATGGGACGGACATCGAAAGTCTCGGCCACAGCCGATTGCAAGAATCCGATCTGAACAAGACGGCCTTCCGCAGCCATAAGGGACAGATTCTTTTGCAGATAAGTCCCGCCGACCATGTCGAGGACGACATCGACCCCATATTTGCCGGCAAACTTCCTCACCTCGTCAACAAAATCCTGGGTTTTGTAGTCGATCGCAAAATCAGCGCCAAGCATCTTGCAAAACGCACATTTCTCACGCGAACCGGCGGTGGCGATGACCCGAGCGCCATGCTGCTTGGCCAGCTGGATCGCGGTCGAGCCAATGCCGCTTGATCCGCCATGGACAAGCAAGGTCTCGCCGGTTGCGAGCCGTCCGCGTGTAAATACATTGTCTAAAACTGTGAAATAATTTTCCGGAAGGCCCGCCGAAGCGACAACCTCCAGAACCTTCGGCACCGGCAGACAGAGCGAGGCATGGGCAAGCGCAAAGTCTGCGTAACCGCCAGAGCCGACGAGAGCGCAAACGTCGTCGCCATCGCGCGGGGTAAGCACGCCTTCTCCACGGGCGACGACCCGGCCTGCGATCTCAAGGCCCGGAATATCGCTCTCGCCCGCAGGCGGGGGATAGACGCCTTGCCGCTGCAGGCAATCCGGGCGATTGACGCCCGCTGCCGCGACCTCGATCAAGACCTCACCGGGCCCGGGCTCCGGCACCAGCGCCTCACCTATCCTAATGACGTCCGGGCCGCCATGGCCTTCGAAAAAGATCTGCCTCATCATGAGCCCGATTTTTTCGCTCCGCACCGCTCAGACCCGAAAACCATTCCACTCAGGCCGATTTCATAAAGAAATAGATGGTCAGGACAAGGCCCACCGCGACGACGAAGCCCTTGACGATTTGCGCGGGCACCCGCCGCGCCGCATGCAGTCCTGCGTAACCGCCCGCAATCGCGCAAACAGCCACAATGACTGTCCAGTGCCAATGGACGAGGCCCGCCACGATAAAGGTGACGACGGCAGCCGCGTTCATCAACACCGCAAGAAGAATCTTCAGGCTGTTCATCAGCCAAATGTCCCGCAGCCCGAATAGAGTGAGCGCGGCGAGCATCAGAATGCCGATGCCGCCGCCGAAATAGCCGCCATAAATTGCGACCAATCCTTGCACGGCGAAAATCCCGGTCCGATTGAGCCTGAATTTTTTCCCGCTGAGCGGTATAAAATTCCCGCCTACGAAAACCGCCGTCGCGAAAAGAATAAGCCAAGGCACGATCCGGCTGAACACGGTTTGTGGGGTGACAAGAAGCAAAATGCCGCCCAAGAACCCGCCCACAAGACTAATCGCCGCGAGAATAGGCACATTTACGCGGGTATCGGCCGACGCGACGGCGAGACCGTCGCGCGCGGCGTAGCCCGTCGCGATCTGGCCCGGGAACAGCGCGACGGTGCTCGACGCATTGGCATCAATGGGCGGCAGTCCGGCGGCGATGAGCGCCGGGAAAGTGAGAAAAGAGCCGCCGCCAGCTACAGCATTGATAAAGCCCGCAGCGAAAGCCGCGAGAGCCACTATGACAGTAACCATGACGCCGCCTATGTTTCCGGTGTTCTCTCGCGCATCGCCGTTTCCCGTTTTTCGCGGGGAGGGGTTACTGCTCAGCGAAGCGCGTGTCGCGGCATCGCCGGAAAACCCCTGGCGCGGCCGCTCCTTCAGCGTAGAATACCTTCAGGCGAAATCAAATACCGACTTCCCGAGAAAGATCACGCGGAAATGAGCGGGATCATTGTGGTTGAACAGATGTTCCGCAAGAAATGACATGCGAACGCACCACCCCCTAGTGTTCTGTCCTGCATTTAATAGCGCTTTAATTTTTCCCGAACGGAGTGATGCGCTATGAGTAAGGTTCTGCTCAGGTACCGCTACGACGGCAAAGGCAGTCCGACGAGCGATCAACACAGTCGAGAGAGCCGCCGTGTTCTGGTCAAGCGCTACTGGATCAATCCGAACACCGTATGGCCAAGCGGAAGAAACGCGCCTCGGTCGCCGATCGCTTGCCCGGCCCTAAATCCCTGAAATCTATCGTGCTCGCGATGAAAGAGAAAGCAATCGTCGCCGGTTTCCGCCGACAAGGCACCCATTTTGCTGCCTCTTAATGATCGCCTGTATGCGCGCGCCGCCGCGTCCCTCACGACCCATAGCGCATCCATCAATGCAGGAGAAATGCACCATTATTACGGGATCCCCCCTAGATCACGCTTCAACATGATCCTCCAGCAAGCATGATGAAAGCTCGGCCGCGAGGGCGCTTACCTGCTCGCGGACGAGCGCCCGATGATCGCCCGGCACGACGCGAAGTTCAAATTGTTTCGCCTGTTTACGCCACACCCTCGCGGGATTTTCTGGCCAGACTAGGGAGGCCCCTGACTTAAAAAATGTTATCTTTCCGGAATAGTAACGGGGCAGGTAGCGGGCAAAAGCCACTGTTGCGCTTTGGAGGACTTGCCGTACTGGAAGTGGTAATGGTGGGTCGCCCATCGGGTCTTGATCAAAGCCACCAGCCGAACCACCAGTTTTTTGCACGATGGCCAGAATCCGCTTGATAACGTAGGCGCACGTGTAGCGGAGCGGCCTCTTCAATACCTCTGCAGCACGATGTTCGGTGAGGCGGCGCATGACAGTGAGCCGAGATATCAGGGGCCAGTAGTAGTGGTGCGGATAGCTATCTAAGAAGGCAAGTAATGCGATCTTTTCATCCGCTTGCGAAAGGTGGTGCGCGATTTCCAGCGCCACCAAACCACCGAATGAGTACCCGGCAAGAAAATATGGCCCATGCGGCTGAACTTCCCTTATCGCCTCAGAATAGAGTTGCCCCATCTCTTCGACTGTCTCGCAGGGGGGGATCTCGCCATCAAGTCCTCTTGCTTGGATCGCGTAGACAGCATGGCGAGACTGGATGTGTTTTCCTAGCGGAGTGAGTTCCATGACATTACCGCCCATGCCATGGACGATGAATAGGGGCGAACGATCATCGCCAGCTTTCAGCAAGACCAGGGGGGAATACGGGGGGGGAGCGGCAGCATGTCCGACGACCGCCGCTAGCTTCGCTACCGTGGGCGCGTCGTAGATTGTCGTGATCGGCAGCGTCCGGCCGATTTCTTGCGTTATATCGAGGAACAAACGCGCGGCGATCAGGGAATCGCCACCGAGATCAAAAAAGTCATCATCGGGAAAAATGGGCGATCGTTTGAGCAGTCTCTGCCAAATCTGAAGAAGCTTTTCATATATGACAGAATTGGACGGCCGCGTCACTTCTTCAATCGTCGTCACTGTTGGATCGCCTTCTGGATAAGGCCATGCAATCTCTTGTCAAGTCTGGCCGCCGGAACCAGATCATATTGAGACATACTCCTCATCCAAATCTTCTCGCTGGTCCGGTTAAAAAATCTGAGAGACCCCACACATTATCGTCTGTTGCTTCAGAGAGCACATCCAAGGGCTGTCCATATGCCCCTCTTAAGGCAAGAGACAAAGCCAATCTGATTAACTTCGCCTGTCAGCATACGGAATTACGTTGAATTTTAACGATTCTCCACTTCAAACAAATACGGGAATGTATTGTTTATCCACATAAAACAATATGGTATACTGTACGGTAGCAATTGATTTTCATGACATGGACCGCATCATTATAGCATGCGCAATGTTGAGACATAAGAGATATGTTAAAATCATTGTGACGACGTAATATAGGACCTAACAGCTTGAGCTGAAGGTGCGGCTAGCTTAACGGCGACCTTGATGCCATCAATGAGATACACACCTCGAATGAGCTTTGGCAACTACTATTTTCCATTGAGCCGCTAGGCTTTCTGCTGTGCCTTCACCAGCTTGAACGCCTTGATGCGCGCGGTCTTGTTTGAGAGGCATCCTTTCGATTGCATTGGCCTGCAGCGGCTGGTTGCTAGGCTGGAAAGTGGTAGATGGCAATCGGTGGATCGCGGCCGCTTGTTAAACTAAAGATGAAGAAATTGAGTGAGCATTCACCATTTCGGGCGGCTTGCCCCGGATCCTAAGGGTATGTTAGACATTTCGAACGGTTCACGGGGGTAAGCGGCGACCGAGATTAAGACAGTTTTGCAGAGGCATCCGATTCATGTCAAAGACTGCCTCAACATTGTCACATGAATCTGAAGGAGCTGTTATCAATCTTGATTCCGCCTTAGCCCGTCATCCCAAATCACGGCCCATTATTGTGGATTTTGATGGCACAATTTTGCTGCGGAATTCCACTGAGGCCTATCTCGACGCTGCCTGGCCAAGGCAAGTCGCGGCGTTGCTGCTCGCATTTCTTGATCTGATTAAGCCTTGGCGTCTGTTTCCTGGCGGTGACCGGTCTTGGATTTATAGTGACTGGACAAGGGTGATGGCGCTGACGGTGCTACTGCCATGGTCGTTGCCCTTGTGGCAATTCCGTGCCCCAAGTGTCGCGCGCCGTTATGTCAACACATCATTGCTGAAACGTCTAGCCCCTTGGCCGGCGGGGTCAGTCTCCGTGGCGACATTTGGTTTCCGGTTGGTTGTTGCACCTTTGCTGAGAACGATTTCCCCAGATATGCACCTCGCCGTCGCCGGCTCGTTTCTAAGTGGTTTTCGCTTACGCCGTCTGGGCAAGGCGCAGGCGCTGCAGCGCGCCATTGGTGCCGACGCCTTGTCGGCCTCTTTAGTAATAACTGACAGCAATGATGATGCCGATCTGGTACCTGTCACAGCGGAGCTAGTAATGATAGACTGCCCGCCCGAAGCGCATCGCCGTGCCCTTCAGGATTGCTATGTCCCATTTCAGTATATGAACTCCGCCAAGCGCCCCGGAGAAAATCATTTTTTCCGTCAGATTTTATACAGAGATCTTCTTATTCTTTCGATTAGTTATGCTCTACATAGCACATATCCATTGCTTGTCTGCATTGGTTTGCTTTTGTTACAGTTGTCATACTGGATAATATATGAGATCGGTTATTGGGAGAACGACTGCATTGGTTCCCTCTATGAAGATAAACCGGTCATTCGAGCTGGATTTGCCAAGTTCAAGGACCGATTTAATCCAGCCTGGGCTTGGGGATTGGCATTGCTCATAGGACTGGCGGGGGCGGTTCCTTTAGAATTGGCAGCTGCGACTCACATCGCTCACGAAGGTTTACCTTCATTGTTCAGTTTGCTGATCATATGGAGCATCTGGATCCTTTATCTTTGTGGGGTTCGATTGATTTTCTATGTTTATAATCGAATTGACGTCGTTACTCGGGTGTTCCTCTATCCAGCGCTCCAGATTACGAAGCATTTTGGATTTGTTGTCTTACTTCCTATTAGCTTTATTGGAGCTGCACTTTGTACTACGCAGGTCTTGGTTCGTTGGATTCCTTACATTGTATATCGTTACGGAGGCACTCGCTGGATGATGCCTCAAGCACTTGTTAACCTGACGATTTTCAATTTACTAATCACCATGTTGTCCCTTGCGATAGCCCGGATGACTGTATTCCACCAACCCGAAATCTGGTTTATCGAGATATGGTTTTTAGTGCACGCGCGTAAGCAGATAATGGCGCTGGTTCACGACTTTGTCTGGCTGCCGAGACGCCACTCCGATTGACCTCACTTCTACCCGTCAGCCACAGTAGCCGATAGTCTTATCCCACTCGTCCCCGATGGAGGTTGTCATGGCGGGTGCGCTTGTCCGTGTGGGATATGATTGGTCGGACGTTTGAGGTTCCTTGCCGCTCTAGGTATGGATATAAAGCTTGGACATAGCGCGATGCTGGAATTTCCGACCCAATGGGGCGACGCCGGCTTTGAGTTCGATCAATCCACTGGCCGCCCGCAACCATGACTGATACCAGGACAATTGTTTGTGATCACCTTTAGCTTAAACTCATCCGACATGCCCAGGATAATCGGCTTCACACGCAAGATTGTGCGCCCTTTGTGCTTTACAAACTAATCCTCCGCGGGCGGGCCTGTCGAGGCCGAACATTTGCTCTCAATCTGCACTTGAGCGGGCGTTTTTTTCGTTATCAAGACGCGCCTCGCTTGTCTGTAACTTCGCACGACATGTCGAACCTATCGCGTGGGAAACTAGGCTCAGGACTCATTGATCATAGCCAGAAGACGACGGTTGCGGCGATGCAGATTGCCGACAAGTAGGTGTGAGCACAACGGTCGTACCTTGTGTGGATGCGGCGCCAATCTTTGAGGCG
>Ga0181535_10002680_pt1 | contig 21414 bp, 21 predicted proteins | sample PEATcosm2014_Bin_44_FD_119774 | JGI IMG/M metagenome (GOLD analysis project Ga0181535, IMG submission 119774) | Peatland microbial communities from MTU Mesocosm Facility, Houghton, MI, USA - PEATcosm2014_Bin17_30_metaG | ecosystem: Environmental > Terrestrial > Soil > Wetlands > Peat | place... | reverse complement strand
ATCGAGGCCAAAGACAAGAATGGTTGGACGCCGCTCATTCAAGCGGGCGATATGGGCCAGCCCGAGGTCTTGCAGTTGTTGCTGGCCAAGGGCGCCAACATCAATGCCAAAGGCAAGGACGGCAACACGGCGCTCCATTGGGCGATCAACGAGCAGCACCCCGACGCGGCAAAGGTGCTCGAGGATCACGGCGCGAAGTAGAACTTCGGTAGCACCGCTCATGCAGGGTAAGGCCCGGCTATTTCAAATTCCTGATTGTGTCTTCCTTGGGAACCGCCACGTCGAACTGGCTGGAGGGAAGCTCGACATTCTCCTCTACTCGTTCCACTGAGAGAGTGATGTCGATGCCCTCCTGCGGGCGCTTGATAACAACTTTCGAAGGGTACCTGCCGGCGCTGAACGTGGCGTAGTTGCTGTAGAAGATCTGCGTTTCCAGCACGCCGTCGCTGCTATAGACATACTGGTCGTAGGGAAGCATGTCGTCGCGGTGGAACGTGATGGTGCGTGCAGGCAGGAGCTCACGGCCGCTTTTATGGTGCATGATGCTGAGGAGGTACTCCGGCTCAGAGTACAAGTGCTTATTCGAGGCGTCCGACACCGTCTCGGTGTCACTGGCCACCATGTATTCATCGTCCGGGTCCAGGCCCCGCACTGCGATCGCATCAAGGAAAAAGTCTGGGCGAAGATTTTCCAGTGGATTCGCCGACTTCTCGGCGACGGTGTTCGAGCCTTTAATGGCAAGGTTCTTCGATGGGATGACGAGAGTGAACTGACTGCCGTCGCTGGCCATATCGAAGATCTTCACGCCGAAATACGTTCCCAACACGCGGAGCATCTTCGGCCTGCGCATCAAAATGTACCCGCGGCAGGAGGGAAAGTCTTTGGCGAGACCTTCAGAAGATTTCGTCTCCGTGGCATAAACCTCCACGGTGGCCGTCAGGGTCTGGATTGCGTCCCAGTGCTGGTTGAGTTGTTCGACGAGTTGGTCCGGCGTTGCCGTTTGCACGATCGCCGGAGCTTTGGGTACAGGGAGATGACGCTTGGTCGGGATGAAGTAGGAGCATCCGGAAAGCAGGAGCGGAGCAACCAGCCCGGCAGCGCAGGCGATTCGTGCAAGGAGCTTCATCGCTCACCTGCCTTCTTCTGCGCCTTGCGATAGTTGGCCACGTTGCGGTTGTGCTCATCCAAGGTTTCCGCGAAGAGCGAGTGGCCCTGCGCGTTGGTTCCGGCCGCCACAAAATAGAAATAGTTTGTTTTGGGCGGATCCATAGCCGCGCGCAACGACGGGAGGCCCGGGTTACACACGGGTCCCGGCGGCAGCCCCGCGTGGAGATACGTGTTGTACGGTGTGTCGCGCGTCAGATCGCTCTGATAGATAGCGCCGCGCCAACGACCTGCGAGTTCCAACCCATAGATGACCGTGGGATCGGTACTGAGCGGCATGTGCCTGGCCAGCCGGTTCACAATCACGCTGGCTACGAGCGGGCGTTCAGCGTCCACGGCCGTCTCACGCTCAACCAGCGACGCAATCGTCACCACCTGATGCACATTCCCACCCAACCCCAACTGTGTAGCTGCCGACCGAAACCGCTTCACCATGAAGGCGACCATTTGGTCTGCCGTAACGCCCGGCGAAAAGCGGTAGGTATCCGGAAACAAGTAACCCTCCAAACTCTTCGCGCCGGGGTCGAGGTCGGTCACCAGAACCGTCTGGCCTACTGCCGCGCTCAGAAATCCCTGCCGGGTACCGAGCTTTGCCTCTTCCACGCGCGCGGCAATATCGAAGATGTTGGCCCCTTCTGGAACCGTCAAAGCGATGGTAAAAACGTCGCCCCGGGCAATCCGCCCATAAACCTCGGCGACTGGGGCCGGGTGGTCGAAGCGATACATTCCGGCGTGCAGGGTTCCGTGCCGGAACCAACGCACCAAATCGAAGGCGTACCGGCTGCGGACCACGCCTGCCGCTTCAAGTTGGCGCCCAATGCGGGTGGCCGAGGAGCCGGGGACTACATTGACGAACGTCTCGGTTTCAGGCCCGTAGGGAGTAAGAACCAACCATGCCGCGGCCCCCGCCGCAAGCGCCGCAACCAGCAGCAATACCAGCAAGATACCTGCCGCGCCGGAACCCTTCTTTCTGCCGCCACTCCGTCTGCGTCGAGCCATCCTGCCGTTTTGGACCCTTCCCTGAAAAAGAATAGGGACGCGAAAATTGCAGCCTGAGTTCCACCCTCCCCTGATTGTACCGGGGTCAAAGCCCCGCCGCGCCCGCCGCAAGCCGCTCGGGATCGCGCGGTGACTCAAAGACGTAAGCTAAATGTGAGGTGCAGCACAAGTGGAATCTGGCGGTCGATCACGCGATCCGGCCCGCTATCTTGGCCTGGACGTCGGCAGCCGCCGCATCGGTGTGGCCGTGTCGGACGAGTTGGGCCTGACGGCTCAGCCCGTGCTCACCCTCGAGCGGCGCGGCAGCGGGCGACCCAACCAAAGAGAAGACCTGCGCTCGCTGGCGCGGCTCTGCCGGCGGTTTGCCGTGGCCGGGATCGTGGTGGGCAACCCACTGCATCTCTCCGGCGAATCGAGCCCGCGCGCAGCGAAAACCAAGGCCTTTGCCGCCGAGCTGGGCGAACTCACGGGCCTGCCCATTCACTTTTGGGACGAGCGCTTGACCACTCGCGAAGCGCACGAGATCCTCTACAAGGCCGGCCATGAGCGGCAAGAGCATCGGAAGGTCGTCGATCAGGTTGCGGCGACGTTGATTCTGCAATCGTTCTTGGATGAAAAGCAGGGACCTAAGGGCTTAGAGACCTGAAGTCGAACGACGTTTTTCTTCATTCCAACGATCAGAATCATGGCGCCTGGCCGATTTGTCGCGTCTGCGCCGGTACACAATTGCCAAAGCGATCAGCACGCCAACTCCGCAGATCGTCAGCGAGGCGAGCCAAAATGCACGTCCGAGCCTCAGTTCCTTAAGTTCGCCAGCCGCATGCCCGTTCGAAGGATCGAGCAGCATCGCAAATCTGTAGCTGATGATGGCAAAATCCGTCTCGCCATTTACTCGATAAGCTTCGCCCAAACTGTCGAAGGCGTTTGAAGACCAGGGATGTTCGATTGCGTTGAGCTTAAAGATCGCGACTGCGTCACTCACGCGCCGGTCTCCGTAGAGCAACTGGTACCCTAGCGTATTCAACTCGGATTCACCGAGGTCGAAGTCGTGGCTTCTCTTCAAAGCGCGGTATTGCTCGAGAGCGACTCGAATCCCCGATTCGTGAATGGTTCGGTATAGTTTCTCGGCACCCGATTGCTTCGGCAAAACATAGGGTTTATCCGACAGAATGTTCTGGATAGCAGCGTCTATGTCCTGGCGCTTACTGTTTCCCCTGTTCGTCAGCATGATGACGGTGACCTTGTTCGCAAGCCTGCGACCAAAAAACGCTCTGAATCCGGCATTGCTCCCTGTGTGCCAGAGGTACTTGCTGCCGCCATCCTGATCAATATTCCACCCGAAGCCGTAGGTCGACGCGCCCTCCAGCACTTTGCCTGGCGTAAACGCCTCGGCCAATGTGGACTGGCGCACGAGCTTTTCTGTGTATAGGGCCTGGTCCCACTTGAACAAGTCATCGACAGTCGAATAGATGCCGCCATCGCCCGGAATCGCGGTTGGGCCGCCGTCGTCCACTTGCCCAAATTGGCCGTAGCCAATGGCTGCCCGGGCACTTTTCCTTGTCGGGCCGTCATAAACGAAAGTGTCGATCATGCCGAGCGGCCCAAAAATCTCCTGCTCAAGAAGCTCGCCAAACCGCTTGCCCGAGACCCTTTCCGCCACGATCGCCAACAAGGCATATCCTGGATTGCTGTATCGGTATTTGAGCCCAGGCTCTGAGAGTAGATCTTCCTTTTTGAGGAGCGCTGCAATCAGACCATTTTGGTCCAGGCCAGAGTCGTCAATTCCTAAATCGCCATAATCAGGAATGCCGGAAGTGTGGTTTAACAATTGCCTCAAAGTGATCCGGGTGAGATGCGCCGAGCGAGCGACCTCTGGAATGTACTTGGAGACCGGGTCATCGTAGCTGAGTTTCCCGCGCTCAGCCAGCATCATGATGGCCATTGCCGTGAACTGCTTTGTGACAGAACCGATATTGGATGGCGTATCGGGAGTGAAATCGATGCCCGCCGAGAAGTTCGCCTTTCCAAATCCTTTGCGGTAAACCGGGTCTCCCTGGACCGCAACGAGGATGGCGCCATTGAACTGGCCTCGCTGGTATATCGTCGACATCAGCTTGTCGATTTCCGCCGTTTTGTTGGCGGGCGCTCCATGGACCACTGCAGACAAAATCAATAGAGACGAAAGAGCGGTTGTCACCCGCAGCTTTCTTTTCAGCGACATCTGAGCCACACAATTGCGCATCTTGCGAACAAATACGCACACTGAATGTGCGACGTTCCCAAAGCGGCGTGCGCGCCTCTTCTGTCACTGGGTCCCTGGTCCCTGCCTTATAATGGAGGTTCAGGAACGCTGATTTTACGCGGCTGGAGCAGGCCTTCCCGCCGCCACCGGACTACGGATCAGGGATGCCCGAAGCCATTAAAAAGCAGCTCCTCGAGGAGATAAAACAACTCGAGTACGAGCTGACCACAGAGCTGCCCGCCGAGATCAAGAAGGCGCGGGCACTGGGAGACCTGTCGGAAAACGCCGAGTATCACATGGCCAAGCAAAGGCAGGAGTTCGTAAATGCCCGGCTGGGCCAGCTCAAGAAACGCATGGGGGAACTTTCGCTTGTGAATCTCGCGAACATTCCCCGAGACAAAGCCGGATTCGGATCGACAGTCGTGGTCTATGACTCCACCAAGGACGAAGAGCTCATCTACCGCCTTGTGACGAGCGAAGAGGCCGATGTTTCCAAGGGCCTGATTTCAACCACTTCACCCATTGGCCAGGGCATCGTGGGCAAAAGGGTGGGCGACGTGGCCACCATTGTGACGCCCAACGGCAAACGCCAACTGGAAATCCTCAAACTGACGACGATCCACGACGAAGCCGGCGAAGACGAAACAGCCGCCGGCCAAGAAAAGTAGCAGGGAAGCGAGAATGACCTGGACTAGCGCTTTTGGCCGTGCCTGCGGCTGGCTTTTGGACCGCATCGTGCATGGGCTGGCGCTTACCCGCATCTCGCCCAACGTGCTTACCTTCATCGGACTGGTCATCAACATTGTCGCCGCGTTTCTGTTTGGCCACGCCAATGCCACCAACCACGACTGGATGTTTTTCTACGCCGGCCTAGTCATCTTCGGCGCCGGCATCTTCGACATGGTCGACGGCCGCGTGGCGCGCCGCATCAACATGGTCACCGTCTTCGGCTCGTTCTTTGACTCGGTCATCGACCGCTATTCGGACGTGGTGCTGTTCTTCGGTCTTCTGGTCTACTACGGGCGCATCAATCGCTTCCGCTACGTAGTGCTTGTGGCTTTTGTCATGGTCACGTCGCTGATGGTCAGTTACACGCGCGCCCGTGCGGAAGCGCTGATCGGCCAGTGCAAAGTGGGCTTCATGGAGCGGCCGGAGCGCATCGTACTTATCCTGCTTGGCGCGCTGTTCAATCACTGGGGCGTGATGGCCCCGGTGTTGTGGCTCCTGGCCGTGCTCTCGACCATGACCGTGATTCACCGAGTCGTCTACACCTACCAGAACACCAAGCATCTGGCGCCGCTGACGTGAAAAAGAAGCTTTCAGCCTCTAGCTCCTAGCCTCCAGCTCCTTCCTGCCACGATTGAGTTCATTTGCCCGCTGCGGCTGCGTGACGGCGTCAACCAGCTTAGTTGCTGACACGAGGCCTGCGACTTTGGCACAATGAGGCTAGAAGCTAGCGGCTAGAAGCCAGAAGCCTCTCTCGCGCATCTCAAGGTATATGAGCACAGAAAAAGCGACATTTGGGGCGGGTTGTTTTTGGGGCGTGGAAGCGGCCTTTGCGTCGATCCCCGGCGTGACGGCTACGGCCGTTGGCTATGAGGGCGGATCGCTCGACCGGCCAACCTATAAGGACGTATGCACTGACAAGACCGGCCACGCCGAGGTGGTCGAGGTCGACTTCGACCCCGAGAAAGTGACTTACGACCAGTTGCTCGACGCGTTCTTCTCGCTTCACGATCCGACGACGCTCAACCGGCAGGGACCGGACTGGGGCACTCAGTACCGCTCCGCCGTCTTCTTCCATTCCCCGGAGCAAGAGGCCCAGGCGCGCGCCAAGATTGAGCAGCTCAACGCCGATGGCCGCTACAAGCCACGCAAAATTGTGACCAAAGTGGAGCCGGCGCAAACTTTCTGGCGCGCAGAAGATTACCACCAGCGCTACCTGGAAAAGCGCGGCCAGGCAAGCTGCCACATCTGATCAAATTTCGCGATTAAACCAACTCTCCGCTTGACCTTGACCCTGCGTCAGGCCCGACTATGGTCGGAGAGCGATGAGCAGCTACCGGATTGGCGAATTTGCGAAGTTGGCAGGGGTAACCGTTCGAGCGTTGCACCACTACGATCGAATTGGTTTGCTCAAGCCGCAGCGCGGAAGCTCCGGTACTCGCCTGTATTGCCTGGAAGACCTGGAACGCCTGGAACAGATTGCCGCACTGAAGTTCCTGGGTATTCCGCTCAAAGAGATCAAGCTGCTGCTTAAACACGGACCGCTGACGCTGGTCGACTCCCTGCATGTGCAACGTGAAGCTTTAGGCGAAAAGCGAAGGCTGATCGATCGCGCCTTCGTTGCCATCGAAGCAGCGGAAAAGGTCATTCAATCAGGGCAAACAGCTGACTCGTCCATTCTTCGAAGAATTATCGAGGTGATCGACATGCAGCCACAAGAGAACTCAATGCGGAAGTATTACACCGATCAAGCCTGGCTCGATAAAGAACGCATCACCCGCGAAACGCCTGCCGAAGACCGCCAGAAGAATATGCTGGCTTTGCGGCAAGTCTTCGCCGAGATCGAAGCGGACATCGATCTGGACCCGGCAACCGAAAAGGCGCAGGCCCTCACCAAACGTTGGCTGCAGCTGGCGCAATTCGCCCATGGCGGCAACGAAGCGGTCAGGGCCGGCAATATCCAGGCGTGGAACGACTTCCAAAACTGGCCGCCCGAGGAACAAGACAAGGTTCTGGCTGCCTTCGGTCTCGATCTTGACAAGAGAACCGCCTCCTTGCAGCGTTTCGAAGCCGCCACAAAATTTCTCGGGAGGGCGGTTGGCCACAAAATCCGAACGAATATGCCGAGTGTTCGCACCCTCTACGGGCTCGATCAGCCCTAATTCGGAGTTCCCGGGTTACTGTTCTCCGGCTCTTCCTGTGACTCTTCCACGGCTTCGGGGGCATCGCTCTCGGTAGGCTCAGCTTCCAATTCTCCGGCGGGCTCGGCTTCTGATTCCGCAGCAGATGTAGTTCCGGGCTCGTCAATCCACAGGCAGGCGATCCACCACACCACTACGCAGAGAAACACCACATTATTTGCGTGGATCAGCTTGTCACGCACACCTATAACGCGTTCGTATTCCGACTGCGTATTGATGTGGGTGTGCATCCCGATGGCCTGCAAAGTTCCACGCAGCGTCAGTTGCGCAAGTGCAGCCGTCGAGAGGCCGATCGCGATCCGCTGCGCATGGCTGTGCCAACCGCCCGCGAAGCGACGCCCGAACAAAGTGATCAGTAGCCCCAATTCGATGGCCAGCACGCTGGAGAACAAAATGCCCTTGTCTACGGTTAGATCCATGAGCCGGATCCAAACCAGTTCCGACGCGGGCGTGAGCGTCTTCCATGCGGGCCACGATCCCCACATCACCAGAACCGCCGCGGCTATGGCGAGCATCGCAAGCGTGCCAATGATCCAGGCGAGTCTGCCCACGCCATGAAATGTCCGGCGCGCCAACTCCACAAGGACGAGCAGGCTGATCACGACATCCAAGTCTGACAGCCCAAGAAAGATCTCCGTCCCTGTCATCCGAGGAAGCTTGCTGAGCAGGAGCTGAGAGGTCAACAGCAGGAATCCCATGGTCGCAATGCTTGCGGTAAACCACGGAAACCGCTTAGCCCTGTCGCGCCCCAGGAGCACAACAAGCAAAACCAGGAGCGCCGCAAACGTGAGCGTCCACAGAATCTGTGTCGCCGAAAAATCGAAGTTGGAGTGCATCGGAACCTTGTCTGGGCAGAGCGTTGTTTCGCCGCGAGCCCCCATTCATTCTAATTGGGCAGCGAGCCGTAAGAGCCTGCCATAATTCCATCATGCTGGTTCTCGCTTCCGCCTCGCCGCGTCGCAGTGAACTTCTCGCGCAGGCGGGCTACCGGTTCCGAGTGCATCCCGCCCATATCCCGGAAGATCCGCTGCCGGGCGAGGACCCTATCGTCTATGTCACCCGGTTGGCACGAGAAAAGGCCGAAGCGGTTTATCGAGAGCTGACAGCCGGCAGCGACTCTGAAGCGGCTCGCCCGGACAGCCGGTCGCTTGCGGTGCTGGGCGCCGACACAACCGTCACGCTCGACCAAATGATCCTGGGCAAGCCGGAGGATGCGGCAGACGCCGAGCGCATGTTGCGTTTACTCTCGGGCCGTACGCATCGCGTCATCACTGGCGTAGCTCTCGTCACCGCCGCGGGGGCTGAAGTTGCAGCCGAAGTGACGGCGGTTCGCTTCCTCACTCTTTCTGAGGCGGAGATCGCCGATTATGTGGCGGGCGGTGAGCCCATGGACAAGGCCGGCGCCTACGCCATCCAGGGCCGTGCCGCGCGCTGGATTCCCCGCATCGAAGGCTGCTATTTCAACGTGATGGGACTGCCGCTGGCACTGGTCTCGTCGCTGCTGCAGTCGCGCGATCGCCTGGAGTGAGCCGATCCTTTGTGCAGCCTCCCACGTGGTGATCATTTGCGCCGAGCATGTTTCGCGCTAGAATGGTCGCACCAAAAAAGGCCACTCTCATGCGAATTTCTCGGTTCCTGTCCGGCGCGGTTGGATTGCTGGCCGCAGTGTCGCCGACGCTTGTTTGCGGGCAGTTCCAGCCGCCGAATCCAGACGAACTAAAGATGACCTCCGACCCCAAAGCTCCGGGGGCGGCGGCGGTCTACCTGGACATGGGGGAGACCGACAACGACGCGCAGCACAGCCAAAACTACTATGCGCGCATCAAGGTGCTCACCGAGAAGGGCAAGGAGGCGGCGACGGTTGAGATTCCCTATCGGGGAGGAGAGTTCTCTATCGGCAGCGTCAGCGGCCGAACCATCCACTCGGACGGCACGATCGTCCCTTTGACCGTCAAGCCCGAGGATCTTCTGATCGAGAAATCGAACGAGGTCGAAGTCGGACGTCAGGCATATGCGGGGCAAGTCCGAAGGCAGCGCACGGTCTTCACGCTCCCCAGTGTGGAGGTCGGCAGCATTCTCGAATATTCGTTCCAACTCCGATTCAACGCACAGTTCTACTGGCACCTGAGTCCGGAGTGGGAAGTGCAGAAGAAATACTTTGTGCACAAGGCTCATTTCCAGTTCACCCCATCGGATCTGTTCGCCATGGTGTGGTGGCCCGTTCTGCCTGAGGGCGCAAGAGTCACGACCGACGCCGCCGGCCGGTACAACCTGGATGTGACAGATGTTCCCCCGATCCCCGACGAGGACTGGATGCCGCCTATCGATAGCTTCCTATACAAAGTGATCTTCTATTACAGAGCTCCCGATGAGCCGCTCGACGTAGATGACTATTGGAAAGCTGAGGCAAAGAACTGGTCGAAAGACGCGGACCACTTTGCCGAGCCGACCAAAACCATCCACGACGCGGTTGCCGGCCTGATTGCGCCCGCCGACACCGACCTGGTAAAGGCGCAAAAACTCTATGCCGCAGTCGAGGCCCTCGACAACACGGATTACTCGCGGCAAGTTGGCACGTCGGAAATGAAACAGTTGAAACAGAAGGAGGCCAATCGCGCTGAGGATACGTGGACGGAGAAGCGAGGTGACAGCAACGACCTGGCGTTGCTCTACCTCTCCATGTTGCGCGCTGCCGGCCTAACCGCATACGCCACCAAGGTAGTCGATCGAGATCGGGGCGTCTTCGACGCCAGCTATATGAGCCTTAACCAGCTTGACCACACACTGGTCATTCTGAGCACCGGCGGCAAGGAGATTCTTCTCGATCCCGGCGAGAAGATGTGCCCCTTCGGCGCTGTCAATTGGAAACACTCTCACACCGAGGGTCTGCGCCAAAGCGCTGACGGGCCGGGCAGAGCCATGACTCCAACCCAGGTTTTCGGCGCAAACACGATCAAGCGCAGCGGCGATCTGACGGTCGATGCGCAGGGTGGCGTTACCGGGACTCTGCAGATTGTGATGACCGGCCAGGAGGCACTTGAATGGAGACAAACGGCCATCCGAGTCGACACGGCGGAATTGAAAAAGCAGTTTGACCGCGCGCTTGGGGAGATTGTGCCTGAAGGCGTCGAGGCTCACGTTGATCACTTCCTGGGACTGGATGACCCAAACAGCCTGCTGATGGCCGTCGTCAAGGTCACGGGCACGCTGGGCACGGCGACGGCTAAGCGACTCATTTTGCCCGGTTTCTTCTTTGAGACCCGCGAAAGTGAGCCGTTTGTCAATGAAGAGTCGCGCCTGGAACCGATCGATATGCACTATGCCGAGCAGGTGACCGAACAGTTGACCTACGATCTCCCCGACGGGGCGTCGGTAGAGGGCGCGCCGCAAGACACTAAAGTTTCCTGGGAAGGCCACGCTGTCTACATCGTCAAGTCCAAATCGGAACCGGGACAATTGACCGTGGCACGCGTATTGGCTCGTGCCTTTGATGTGGCCAGGCCTGTGGATTATCAGGACTTGCGCGGGTTCTACCAGAAGGTTGCTGCCGCCGACCAGGGACAACTTGTATTGACGATCGGTACGAACCAGAAGGGTATGTGAATGTCCCAGCCAATTCCAGTAGTGCGGGGCCAACGATGAATTTCCTGAATTGATCCGTTTGCCGGAATGGTTCCGGGTTAGAATGGTCGCACTTTAAAGCCAGGGCCTAACTTCATGACGAAATCGATTTTGCTGCGCGGCGCGGCTTTGATCTTCGCCGCTTTGTCGCCGACCATCCTTTGCGCACAGTTCCAGCAGCCCACCGACGAAGAGCTCAAGATGACCGCCGATCCCAAGGCGCCGGGGGCGGATGCGGTGTACCTCGACATCGAGAAGATTTCCAACGACCCGATGCATTACGAGAGTGTTTACGTACGGGTCAAGGTGCTTACCGAGAAGGGAAAGGAACTGGCCACAGTGGATGTGCCCTATGTAAAGGGCAATCGAAGGGTCGACGATATTAAGGGCCGCACCATCCATCCGGATGGAACTGTAATCCCGCTCAATGTGAAGCCAGAGGACCTACTGAGCGAGAAAAACGGCAGCCATCAATTCGGACGGATGGTCTTCACGCTTCCCAGCGCGGAAGTGGGAAGCATTCTGGAATATAGCTACAACTTCCGCTGGGGCGACGACGAGTTTATTCCGCCGGAGTGGGAGATCCAGCAAAATTACTTTGTCCATAAGGCGCATTACCAGTTCACGCCCTTTAAGGCCTTCATGCCGAGAGGCAGTGCCGACACAGAAACCAGCATGTATCTGACGGACGACCGCGGCCGAACCGTCAACAGCCTGATCTGGTGGCCTCGCCTGCCTCCGGGCGTAAACATGCAGACCAGCATTGGCGGCAGCTACAGCGTGGATCTGACCGACATTCCACCCGTTCCCGACGAGGAGTGGATGCCACCCATCGAAAGCCTTCTCTACAGGGTGTTCTTCTACTACAAGGCCGCCAGCAATGCGACCGATTTCTGGGTGAGTGAAGCCAAGCTCTGGTCGAAGGACGTCGATAAGTTTGCTGAACCGTCGAAAGCGATCAAAGACGCGGTAAACGGATTGATAGCCCCCACTGACAGCGATCTCGACAAGGCCAAGAAACTCTACGATGCGGTGCAGGCCCTCGACAATACCGACTACTCTCGCACGAAGAGCGCGTCGGAGATGAAGGAGCTGAAGATCAAGGTGGCCAAGCATGCCCAGGACACGTGGGAGCAAAAGAGCGGATCGAGCGAGGACATCGCGATGCTCTACCTGGCCATGCTGCGCGCCGCAGGACTGACCGCCTATGCGACCAAAGTAGTGGATCGCGACCAGGGCATCTTCGATCCGAGCTATCTGAGCCTGGACCAGCTCGACAGCACGCTCGTGGCGCTAAGCACGGGCGGCAAGGAAATCCTCCTCGATCCCGGCGAGAAGATGTGCCCGTTTCAGGCAACGAGCTGGAAGCATTCAGATGCCAGGGGCCTCGGCCAAAGCCCGCAAGGGGTCTCGGTTGCAACCACCCCTCCGCAGCAATACACGGACAATACCACGACTCGTGTCGGAGACGTGTTTCTCGATGGGCAAGGCGGAATCACTGGAAGCATCAACATCATCATGGTCGGCCAGGAGGCACTCCGCTGGCGCCAGAGAGCACTTGAAGAAGATGACACCGAACTAAAGAAGGAGTTCGATCACAAAAGGTTGGATGGGGTCGTGCCTGAAGGCGTTGAAGCGCATGTCGATCACTTCCTGTCGATAGGCGACCCGTATACAAAGCTGATTGCTGTGGTTCACTTCAAGGGGTCGCTGGGCACGGCGACGGGCAAGCGCCTGATCTTGCCAGGATTCTTCTTTGAGACCCGAGGCCACGAGCCCTTCGTCAACGAGGAAAAGCGTCTGGAGCCGGTTGACATGCAGTATGGCGATCGGGTGACGGATGAAATCACGTATCACCTCCCCGACGGAGTTACTGTTGAGGGCGCACCGCCGGACGCAAACATTCCCTGGACTGGTCACGCAATCTTTATCGTGAAAAGCAAGACTTTGCCCAGCCAGATCACCATCGCCAACTCGCTGGCGAGGGCTTTTACTGAAGCCAAACCGGAAGAGTACCAGGATCTGCGCGGGTTCTACCAAAAGGTTGCGGCGGCCGATCAAGAACAACTGGTTTTGACCACGGTTGCGGCGCAGGCGGGCTCCGTCGGAGTATCCCACTAATGCAGGCGCGTATCTCCAAATTCCGCATTCTTGTTGTCGCAGGCTGCTGCTCTGCGGCTCTTCTTGGCTCACATTTTGGCGCGGCCAAAGAGAAATCGCAGCCCGCGCCGCAATGGGCGGTGGATGCGGCCAAAACACCGACTCCCGCAAATCTCGGCGATGCCTCCGCTGTCATCCTGCTCGATGAGTATCTGATTACAGTGGATGAGCAGAATCACGCCGTTGAGCGCGAGAGATATGCCGTGCGCATTCTCAAGCCGCAGGGGCGGGAATACTCTCACTGCGAAGCAGAGTACGACGCGGACGAAAGGCTGGACTATTTCCACTCGTGGACCATTGCCGCTGACGGACGCCAACTTCAGGCCATGGATACCGACTTCACGGACGTCGGGGCCTATGGGGATGCGGACATGCAGGCCACTGATCGATTCCGCTTACTGAAACCCCCGGGAAGCGACCCTGGCGCTGTCGTTACCTGCGAGACCGAATTCCACATGCGGCCCTACATGAGTTCCGAAATTTGGCAGATCCAGGCGCCGATTCCTTTCGTGAACGAAGCCCTCGAATTGGCTCTGCCTCCGGGCGGCCATTATGCCGACTCCTGGAGCCATTTCGAACCCGTCAAGCCGATCGAAACGCAAGATAACCACTTGCGTTGGGAGATCACCAACGTTCCAGCACTCGATTTGGAAAACCTGCACGCCATTCCACCGCCGGAGGCGCTTGCTGCACGGATGACCGTGATGTGGGGGGACGCAGCAGTGAAGGGCACCGAGAATCAATGGCGGGCTATCGGAGTTTGGCAGGATCAGCTTGAAACTCACCGGCCTGATCCAACACCGGAGATTACTGCCCAAGCTCAAGCACTCGTGGCTGGTGCGCCCGATCTTTACACCAAGCTGAGCCGCATTACGAGCTACATCCAAAACAACATCCGTTACTTTGTCATCATGAAGGGAATCGGAGGATGGCAGGCACATTACGCCGGGGATATCTACCGCAATCGTTACGGCGACTGCAAGGACAAAACCACATTGCTGATCTCGATGCTCGAGGCCGTCGGCATCCGCGCCTACTACCTGCACGTGGATAGCGAGCGCGGTGTCATCGATCCTGCGGCTCCTTCACTGATTGGCAACCATATGATTACCGCCATTGAGCTGCCGGGCGGTGAAGACGATCCTCGCCTGCAAGCGCGCGTGAAAACCGTAAACGGAAAGACACTGCTGATCTTCGATCCTACCGATGAGGAGACGCCGCTTGGTTTGATCCGAGGAGAGCTGCAGGGCGCCTACGGCAACCTCGCCAATGGAACTGACAGCCAGGTGTTGCAGATGCCGGTGCTTCCGCCTCAGTCGGCCAGCCTGAGCCGCAAAGGATCTTTTGTCCTGACCGCGGACGGTACGCTTTCTGGCGACATTACCGATGTGTTTTCAGGTGTGGATGCGGCGCGCGAACGCGGGCTTCTGAAAGAAGAGGATGCCAAAGAAGTCCATGACAAGCTGGAGCAGGGGCTGAGCTTTGACCTGCCCAGCGTCGACTTCAAGGGATTCGAATTCCACAAAACAGAGGCACTCGACCAGCCGGTTACGCTCCACCTGCACGTGAGCGACTCAAGCTACGCACATGCGGCCGGTCCGCTGCTCTTGTTGCGTCCGCGCGTAGTGGGTGACGATGCGCAACCCGTTCCGGAAGTGATGGAGAACAAACCGCGCACCTACCCCATTGAGATTGGCAGTCCGGGCAATTATCCGGGCGACTGGCGCGACAGTTTCGATATCACGCTGCCGCCCGGGTATGTCGTGGACGAAACGCCCGATCCGGTGGATGTGGACACGGACTTCGCCAGCTACCACTCGTCGACCACGACCAAGGGCAACGTGCTCCACTATGAGCGCGAGTATGTCGTGCGGCAGGTGGAGATTCCAGCCGAAAAAGCGGCCGACTTCCGCAAGCTTGAAAGCGCGATCCTCTTCGACGAAAAGGGCGCGGCGGTGCTCAAGAAACAATAGCTTCGCCTCGATAATTTTGGCCCGGCATTTCGCGTGAGGGCGAGCTTTGACCGCAACCTCGGCGGAGGATCGTTGAATCGCTCCCGCGCGCCAATCATCTATTACGTTAGATATGACAGCTCCGCTTTTTTCTCCCTTTCAACTTCGCTCTGTTGAGTTTCGCAATCGCATCGGCGTATCGCCGATGTGCCAATACTCCAGCGAGGACGGCTTTGCCAACGACTGGCACCTCGTGCACCTGGGCAGCCGCGCTCAGGGAGGAGCCGGTCTGGTCACGCTTGAAGCTTCGGCCGTTCTGCCTGAAGGCCGCATCTCGCCGGCCGATCTGGGCATTTGGAAAGACGAACACATCGCCAACCTCCGCCGCATCGCAGAGTTCATCCATACCCAGGGCTCTCGCGCCGGCATGCAACTAGCGCACGCCGGACGCAAGGCGAGCACGGCCACGCCATTCAACGAAGGACCTGTTTTGGTAACGCCTGCGAAGGGCGGCTGGCAGCCGTTCGCACCCAGCGCGATCGCCTTTGCGCCGGATTACGCCGTGCCGATTGCGCTCGATTTGTCCGGGATGAAGGCCGTTGTGGAGGGATTTCGCCAAGCGGCCCGCAGGGCTCTCGAAGCAGGCTTTGATTTCGTTGAGATTCACGCGGCTCACGGCTACCTGTTGCATGAGTTTCTTTCACCGCTTGCGAATCAACGCACCGACGCTTACGGGGGCAGCTTCGACAATCGCATCCGACTGGTGCTCGAGGTGGTGGATGCCGTGCGCCGCGAGTGGCCGGAGCGTTTGCCGCTGTTTGTGCGCATCTCCGTTACGGACTGGGCGGATGGTGGTTGGAATCCCGACGAATCGGTACAGCTTGCGCATCGCTTGCGTGAGCATGGCGTCGATCTGGTGGACGCTTCCTCGGGCGGACTCGTTCCTAATGCGAAGATTCCCGCTGCTCCCGGATTTCAGGTCGGTTTTGCCTCGAGAATCCGTCGCGAGACCGGCATTGCGACGGCCGCGGTTGGACTCATCACGGAGCCGGCACAGGCCAACGCCATCATCGCGGAGGGCGAGGCCGATCTTGTATTCCTAGCCCGCGCCATGCTGCGCGATCCGTATTGGCCGGTGCATGCTGCGGCTGCTCTGGACGAACAGGCAAGCTGGCCGAAGCAGTACTTGCGTGCGGCGCCGCCGGGCTCGATCGCGCGGTCCGCAACGGCTCGCATATAGAAGGCGAGACCGCGGACTCCCGGGCGTGAATTCGCCTGGTTTTTCCTCTGCCAAGTTAGGTTCGTCGAGCGATTTTGCTACCCAAAGGGCGTAAGACGTGTCCTATACTGCGTTTAGAGCGAGGGTTTCCCCATTCGATTCGGTTTTCCTCGCCAAAATTATATGGCAACACAACTTAATCGGAAGCGCGCCTACCAGCCACCGACAATCCCGGATCGCCTCTACTTCAAAATTGGAGATGTCGCTGAACTTTGCGGCGTCGAGACGTACGTTCTGCGATTTTGGGAGTCGCAGTTTCCTCAACTGAAGCCGAACAAAAGCGGGACTGGACAGCGGCTGTATCGCCGACGCGATGTTGAAATGGCGATGGAGATCAAGCGCCTGGTCCACGCCGAGGGCTACACTTTGTCCGGCGCACGGTCGGTTCTTGGGCAAGAGCAGCGCAGGCCTGACCGGAGCAAGAAACATGATGCGCAAGGCGCATTGCCGCTGGCTGCCGGCGAAAGTAAGCAACTGGATGCAGTAGCCGCAGCCATCGGCCACGCCCGCGCCGAGTTGCGCGAGATTGCGAGCCTGCTTGGATCCGCGGTGCAACAGCAGCAGTCCCGCCGCCGCAGCCGCCTGGCGCCGATTCGGGCCGCTTCAGGCTCGCTCTTTCCGTCGTAACGATTCGAGACTACTCTGCCGTTGCTTCTTCCGCGACCGGCTCGGCCGCAACTTCAGGCGCAATAGCGTTCGCCGCGGCAACTTTGTCTTCTTCAGTCACTTCCGCCTGGACCTTCACCGTGACCCGCGCAGTGACTTCGCGGTGCAGCCTAATGGCCACCTTGAATTCACCGACGCTCTTGAGCGGATCGCCCAACTGAATCTTGCGGCGATCGACCTCATGGCCCTGCGCTGCCAGCTCCGCGGCGATGTCGGCAGAGGTGACTGAGCCGAAGAGATGGCCTGCCTCGCCGGCCTTGCGTGTAAAGCTGAGCACGAGCGGCTCGAGTTGGGTGACCAATTCTTCGGCCTGCGCCTTCTCCGAAGCGGAGCGGCGCGCGGAAGCGGCCTTCATTTGCTCAATCACGGCCTTGTTGGCCGCGGTGGCCTGCATGGCCAGCTTGCGCGGCAGCAGATAGTTGCGTGCGTAGCCGTCGGCCACTTTCACGACTTCTCCGCGAAAGCCCAGGTCAGCTACATCTTCTTTCAAAATCACTTCCATAAGAAACTCTCCAAATCTTAAGTTCAGTGCGCCGGGCGTGGTCGTCGGCCGTTTGAGCTCCAGGACCAAGACCGCGGCCTTGCGGCAGCACCGCGCAGAATTCTCCATCGGCAATTCGCGCCGATCTAGTGTCTGGTGGCGAACGGCAGCAACGCGATGTTCCGCGCCTGCTTAATGGCTTTCGTCAGGCGGCGCTGGTGCGTGGTGCAAACGCCGTTCAACCGCCGCGGCACAATCTTGCCGCGCTCGGCCACAAACTGCTGCAGCAGGCGTACGTCGCGGTAAGGAATCGCATCGATCTTCTCTGTGCAGAACTTGCACACTTTCTTGCGGCGAAAGAACTTGCCGCGTCCGCCGGGCCCGCCGGCGCCTCGACCAGGACCACGCGGGCCGGAGCCCGGTCCGGATGAACTTTGTGGAGCTGCGTCCGGTGCTTTTGCTTGGGTTTCGTCAGCCATCTTGTTTCCTCATTCCATTTCTTTGATCCGGCTAGGCCGGAGGATTTTCGAAGGGGTCAGGTTTCAGGTGTCAGGGATGAGAAAAATGAAGTTCGCGATCCGCGAATTCAGGCTTTCTTGTTCCCTGGTTCCCTTGCTCCCTCGGTCCTTGCTGTTACGCGTTCGCCTGCACGGGCTCCGCCGGCTCCGCAGGCGCGGCTTCAGTCGCCGGAGTTGCAGGAGCCGCGGCAGTTACCGGCGCAGCCTCGGCCGGTTTGCGGCGCACGCCGCGATTAGCCTTTACTTTCGCCAAGCGCTTCTCTTCCTCGTCAATGCGCACGGTGATGAACTTGATCACTGGCTCGGTGACGCGCAACCGGCGCTCGAGCTCGAGAACCACCGCGCCATTGGCCTCGATGGTCAACAACACGTAGTTGCCGTCGTTGAACTTGCGCACCATGTAGGCCAGCTTACGGCGGCCTAACTTCTCTACCGACTTGACCACACCGCCTCCGGCCGTAACCGTGGTGGTGAAGCTCGTAATCAGCTTCTCGGCTTCGTCGTCGTCCACATCGGGACGGATAATAAACATCACTTCATAAACACGCGACATCTGTATTCCTTTTCTGCCGGAGCGATCGCTCCAGCTAACAGTTCACAGTTGTCAGTTCTCGGACTTGTTCCCTGATCCCTGATCCCTGTCTTCCTTCCGATTGAACTCGTTCATCGCGGCCGCCGGTCCCAGTTCGAGGATGCGCCGCGTGGCCATCGCCACACGGTCCAGCACCTCATCCAGCACCGCCAGATCCGCCTTGCGCATGGGCGAGAGCAGATAATCCCTGCCCGCCCGCTTTCCGCCTCCCGCTGCAATTGCTTCCGGAGGCAAATCCGGCGACACGCCGATACGCAAGCGCAACCATTCTTCCGTGCCCAGAGCATCGGTCACGCTGCGGGCTCCGTTGTGCCCGGCGGGCGAACCGCGCTCCCTGATCTTGAAGGTTCCCAGTACCAGATCGAGCTCGTCGTAGATCACGAGCAGGTTCCGGGCCGGGTCCGCTTCAAACTCTTGAACGAGAGCGGCCACTGCAACTCCGCTCAGGTTCATAAATGTCTCCGGTTTGGCCAGAACCACCTGGCGCCCTGCTATGCGGCAGGTTGCCGTAGTGGCCCGGCATCGCCGGTTCTGAACAACGACGCCCTCCTGTTGGGCGATGCGGTCGATGGCCATGAAGCCCGCATTATGCGGGGTCCACAGATACTCAAGGCCGGGATTGCCAAGCCCCACAACAAGAAAGGGGCCGGACTCGTTAGGTCCGCGCTGGGAACCGGTCTCGCTCGCTTCAGGCAAGGCTTACTTTTTTGCCTCGGGCTTCTTTCCGGCCGGCGCTTCAGCGTCGCCCTTACCCTTCTTGATCACTTCGGGCTCAGCCGCAGCACCCGCTTCACCTGCCGCTGGAGCCGCTCCAGGCACTGCCGCAACCGCACCTTCCGCGGTCTCCGGCGTCGCAACCACTTCCTCGCGGATGTGGACGACGTGAGCCACGGTGGAATCTTCAGGGGTGATGTACTTGATCTTGTCGGAGTGGGGCAAACCGCTGACGCGGACCACCTGGTGCATGCCCAGTTCGCTCACATCCACATCGATGTGACCGGGAATGTCAGCAGGCAGGCACTCGACCTCGACCTGGCGCAGCACCTGGTCGAGAATGCCACCCTCGGCCTTCACGCCTATCGGAATGCCCAGCAACTTGACGCGCACACGCACGCGCAGAACCTTGTCGAGCGCGATGCGCTTGAGGTCGATGTGAATCAGCTTGTCCTTGATCGGCTCCCGTTGCCAATCGACGATCATGGCCTTGGCGGTCGGATGGCCTGCAACTTCGACATCGAAAATCGTGTTGTGGCCGGTCTCAGAAAGGAGGATCCGCGAAATCTGCTTCGGATCAACCTCAACGGCCACGGCGTTCTGCCCGGAACCATACAGCACGGCCGGAATTTTGCCTGCGACGCGCACGCGGCGCGCTGCGTTCTTGTTGAACTTGCCCTCGCGGGGCTTGGCTACGACAACTTCTGGCATTTCGTGTTTTCTCGTTTCTTCTTGAGATCGGGCACGGAGTGTTGCTCCGCTCCCTTTGTTGTGGCCGGCCAGTGGCCGGCAGTTGAAGGCTCTCAGTTAAACAGCGTGCTCACGCTGGTTTCCAAATGAATGTTTTCGATCGCTGTGCCCAGCAGGCCAGCGATAGAAAGAACCTTGATCTTCGGCAGCTTCTGGGCCGCCTCGCGCAAAGGAATGGTGTCAGTGACGACTACCTGCTCTATTCGCGATGCGGCGATGCGGTCAATGGCCGGGCCGGAAAGCACGGCATGGCTGGCGCAGGCATACACGGCCGTCGCGCCGGAAGCATAAAGCGCGTCGACGGTTTTTACGAGCGTGCCTGCCGTATCAATAATGTCGTCGATGATGAGGCAAGTCTTGCCGCTCACGTCGCCCACCACGTGCATCACCTCGGCGACGTTCATGTCCGTGCGCCGCTTATCCACGATGGCCAACGGCACTCCCATCTTCTGCGCGAAAAACCGGGCCCGCTCCACTCCGCCCGCATCCGGTGAAACCACAGTCAGGTTGGGCAGCTTGAGCTCTTTGAAGTAGCTCACCAGCACCGGGCTGGCAAAGATGTGATCAACAGGAATATTGAAGAAGCCCTGGATCTGCGCGGCGTGCAGATCAACAAACAGCGCGCGGTTGGCGCCTGCTGTCGTTAGCAAATCGGCGATGAGCTTGGCGCTGATGGCCACGCGGGGACGGTCTTTGCGATCCTGGCGCGCGTACCCGTAATAGGGCACCACCACCGTGATCCTTGCCGCCGAAGCCCGCTTGAGCGCATCGATCATCACCAAAAGCTCCATAAGATGCTGGTCCACCGGATAGCAGGTAGGCTGCACCACAAAAACATCCACGCCACGCACGTTCTCAAGAAGCTGAAAGTAGACTTCGCCGTCGGCAAAGCGCTGCATCTTGGCCTCGCCGACCTTGACGCCGATGTGCTCGCCGATGGCCTGAGCCAGCTTGGGATTCGCCGTGCCGCTGAACAGCTTAAAACGCTTGTCCTCGCTAAGCTTGGCGGCCTTCTTGCGCTCCGGCGACGGCGCCGGCTTCCCATCTTTGCCTCTGCCGCCGTCCCCGGACCCACTCTTGGGTGTGTCCTTGCTGCCATCAGGCTTCTCCGGGTTTGTTTCGCCCGGCTTGTTTTCGATTGTTGCCGTCAACGATTCCGCTTCCATCTTGAGAGCACCTCCATGCTGGTTGGCTATGGCTGCGTTCCGCGTTTCCCGTTCCCAAACTCTGGCTGGGCGACCAGGATTCGAACCTGGATAAATGCCTCCAAAGGGCATTGTCCTACCATTGAACGATCGCCCAGCATGTCGGTCAGCCGAGGGTGAGTCTCGCTTGCCCAACGGTGGACT
>Ga0181535_10002679_pt1 | contig 21415 bp, 19 predicted proteins | sample PEATcosm2014_Bin_44_FD_119774 | JGI IMG/M metagenome (GOLD analysis project Ga0181535, IMG submission 119774) | Peatland microbial communities from MTU Mesocosm Facility, Houghton, MI, USA - PEATcosm2014_Bin17_30_metaG | ecosystem: Environmental > Terrestrial > Soil > Wetlands > Peat | place... | reverse complement strand
GGATTGTTCTCTTTGTCGGCGTCGATGAAGACGAGATCGAACGGACTTGCGTTCAAAACTCGAAGGCTCTCAAGGGCTGGCCCAACGCGGATCTCAACGCGACTGAGCAGACCGGCGCAGTGCAGATTGGCGCGGGCGACCTCTGCGTGTCTGGGGCTGAATTCTAGCGAGATAATGCGCCCGCCTTTGGGCAATGCGCGCGCCATCCAGATGGTTGAGTAGCCGCCGAGGGTGCCGATCTCCAGCACGCGCCTGGCCTGCGTCATCTGAATGAGGACGTGGAGGAACTTGCCCTGGAGCGGGGAGACGTCAATGGCCGGAAGACGCGCCTTACGGTTGGACTTGACTGCGGCCTCAAGCTTTTCGTCAGAGGGAGCGAGTAGATCGCCCAGGTAGCGGTCGATGGAGGTCCACAAGGGCTGTCCGGCGGTTTTCGACGGCATCTACTTCTCCCGCGCCACGACGAAATCCGGGACCCAAAGGAGAGCGCGTTTGAATTCGCTGTCGGCGAGCGGGGCGAGAGCCTGGCGCGACTGCTCGGCGTAACGGTCGGCAGCTGCCATGGCATATTCGACTGACCCATTGCGCACGAGAATCTCGCGAATCTGCTGGCGGCTGACGTTCTCAAAACTGCGGTCGTCAAGAACGCGCCGGATGGCCTTGCGGTCGGACGCGGTACCGTGGTCGGCGGCATGAACGACGGCCAGCGTGGCCTTGCCTTCGCGCAGGTCGCTGGCCACTGGCTTGCCAAGAACCTCCTCAGTGGCCGTCAGATCGAGGACATCGTCGACAATCTGGAAGGCCAAGCCTACGGCGCGGCCGAACGCGCCGAGCCCGGACTCCTCGTCCTCAGTGGCGCCGCCCAGGACCGATCCGAGGCGCATGGAGATCGAGAAGAGGCAGGCGGTCTTGCGGAAGATGAGGTCGTAGTATTCAGCCTCGGAGACCATCTTGCCTAGCTTTTGAATCTGCAGGAGCTCGCCCTCGACCATCTGCTGGGTCAGGGTGATGAGCAGATCGAGAATGCGCAGGTTACGCTCTTCGAGAGCCACTCTGAAGGCCTGCATGTAAAGCCAGTCGCCGGCCAGGACGCACTTTTCATTGCCCCAGGTGGTGTTGGCAGATGGGCGGCCGCGGCGAGTGTCGGCGCCGTCGATGATGTCGTCGTGGACCAGTGTGGCAGTATGCACCATTTCGACGACTGCGCCAAGACGGATGGCACTGTGACCGAAGAACCCCAGCTGATGCGCCGCCAGCAGCAAGAGCGAAGGCCGAATGCGCTTGCCGCCACCTTCGCGCAGGTACTCGGCGATCTCAGTGATCGTGCTGACGCTGGAGGCGGCGTCGCGGCCCAGTTCCTGCTCCACTGCGACAAGGTCCTCCCGTAGCAGCTCAAAGACCTCCCGCGCCGTGGGTATGGTGAATGTGCTCAAAGTGCTCCGATTCTAAAGCATTGACAGGGGGAATGGCGACTTGTTGTGTCCAGCGGGTCAGCCTTAAGCGCCGCGGCGGGTTGTTAACACCGGGACGGACGCGCCGCTCCGGTCAATTGGTGCGATAGTTTGTGAACTGCAACTCCAGGCCCATGTCCCTAGCGCGCAGCATGGCAATAACTGCCTGCAATTCGTCGCGGTCCTTACTTGAGATTCTTACGGTGTCGCCCTGGATGCTGGCCTGCGCCTTCTTTTTCGAGTCTTTCACGAGGCGCACGATCTCTTTCGCCTTCTCTACGGGGATGCCCTGCTGGAGGTTGATCTTCTGGCGCACGCTCTGGCCGGAGGAAGCCTCGATTTTGCCGTAAGTCAGATTCTTGAGTGAGACGCCACGCTTGACCAGCTTCTGCGCTAGGATGTCCTTGACCGCCTCAAGCTTGTATTCGTTGCTTGAGGCCAACTGGATTGCGTCCTGACCTTCAAGGCTGACCTCGGAGTGAGTGTCCTTGAGGTCGAATCGCTGGCGAATCTCTTTCATCGCCTGATCGATGGCGTTGCGGACCTCCTGAATGTCCACTTTGCTGACGATGTCGAATGAATTGTCCTGTGCCATGGCTTTCTGATCCTCAATTGATTTGCAGCACGCCGCCGACTGTGCCTTTATCAGTTTCCCATGTCATGCCCCAGGCTAAACAGCCGGAGAAAGTTTGTCGTGGTCGCGGAGGCGATTTCATCTGATGTGACCCCGAGGAGGCCGGCCAGAACCTGCGCCGTCTCGATCACCATCGCCGGCTCGTTTCGCTGGCCACGATGGGGGACAGGAGCAAGCCAGGGCGCATCGGTTTCAACGAGGATGCCGTCGAGGGGCATGCAGGCGGCAACATCGCGGAGCGGCTGCGCCTTGGGGTAGGTTAAGTTTCCGGCAAAGGAGACCAGAAAGCCAAGATCCATTGAGCGCCGCGCCTGCTCCCACCCAGCGCCGAAGCAGTGCATGACCCCGCCAAGGCCTGTTGGCTTCCATTGCTCTTCCAAAACCAGAAGAAGATCATCCCAGGCGTCGGTGGACTCGCTTGTGCCGCGGCAATGGATAAGGATGGGCCGTTTGCGCGTTGCCGCAATTTCGAGCTGGCGGATCAGGCCGGTCCGCTGCACGCCGTGTGGGGCGCCGTCGTGATAATAATCGAGGCCGATTTCGCCACAGGCGATCACCTCCGGCTCGGCCAGAAGGGCGTCGAGTTTCGCCAAGGCAACTTCATTAGCTTCGGTTGTGTTGTGGGGATAGATTCCGGCGCTCGCGTAGAGCCTGGGAAGTTTGTCCCCATTCTGACGTCGCCCGTTGAACTCGCGGCAAAGGTCGAACGCCTGATGCATTTCGGCCGGCCCCTCGCCAATGCCGATGGAGAGAACGAGGCCAACGCCCGCTTGCCGTGCGCGGACGAGCATTGCTTCGCGATCGGCGGCGTAGCGCTCGCTGTCCAGGTGGGCATGGGAGTCGATCAGCAATCGCACCTCGTGAGTCGAATGGGAAGAGTCAGTGGCAACAAACCAGTTTAGTGCAGCGGGAGCGGTGGGAAGAGAAGCGCGGTGCATGAAACCCACATGCGGCGGCTCATCTAATATCGGAGCAGCAGATGCGAGCCAAACCCAAGCTCGGGCAGAATTTTCTGGTCGACAGCCAGGCCGCGCAGCGGATTGTGGCGGCGCTGGGAGAGACTGCCGGGCGCACAGTGGTGGAGATCGGCCCGGGGCGGGGCGCCATCACCGAAACGCTGGCGGCGCGCGCTAAGCATGTGGTGGCCGTTGAACTGGACCGTGAGCTGGCGGCGGCCCTGAGAGACCATTTTGAAGCAGCGAACCTAACTGTGCTGGAGCAGGATGTGCTACGGTTCGACTTTGCTGCGACTGCGGCCGAGGCCGGCGAGCGGCTGCGCGTAGTGGGCAATTTGCCTTATTCGATCACTTCGCCCATCCTGCTGAAGCTGGCGGCCAGCCACGCTGCGCTTGACCTGGCCGTGCTGATGGTGCAGCGCGAAGTGGCGGAGCGAGTTACTGCCGAGCCGGGCACGCGTGATTATGGCTTGCTCTCCGTCACGATGCAGATGTATGGGCTGGTGGAGCAGCTTTTCACGTTGCCGCCGTCCGCCTTCTCGCCGCCACCGAAGGTTCATTCGACGGTTTTTCGCTGGCGATTCGCGCCTCGCTTTGATGAATTGGGCGTTGAGGAAGCCGGTTTTTTGCGATTTCTGCGCCAGATCTTTGCACAGAAGCGTAAAACCATCATGAACAATCTGCGCGCCGCCGCCATGGCGACCGAAGCCGCAACTGCTGCGCTGGTCGCCGCGGGGATCGATCAACGAAAGCGCGCAGAAGCAGTGCCGATTGAGGGGTTAGCGTTGCTTTGGCGCAAACTGGAAGAACGGTGACCGGTTGCCAGCTATGGCTGGCTTCCTGGCAGTGGCCGTGCGCGTAAGCTATGAGAGAAGGAGTCCAGGAATCAGGCCTCGATGCTTTGCTTACGGCGGAATTCCGGAACCCGCACTGAGCCATCGAGAGTCTAATTGTTGAGGAAGCAATGAACCCGACCATCCAAACAGAGCGCCAGGAGAAGTTTCAAGAGACGCTCGTGAGCGCACGCCGGACCATGCTCATGAGCGAGATCCTGAAGCTGGCCGCAGACAGCTTCCGCGCCAGCAAGGCGCGCTTTGCGCTCACCGCGTTGGGTATGGTGATCGGCACCGCTTCGGTAATTCTGGTTGTGACCATCGGGCTCACAGGCAAGCAATACATCCTCGAGTTGATTCAGAAGATCGGCACCAACTCGGTGGAAGTGGAGTACGCAGGAGGGGGCGCAACGGCGGCGGAGCGCGTGCGCTACAACGACTTTCTGACTCGAGAAGACGAGAAGGCCGTGGACCAGCAGGTGCCCGGCGTGATGTATTCCTCACCGGTGCTGACGATGCACAACCGCATTAGCTTTCCCGGCGGAGTCCAGAAGGATACGGTGGTGCTGGGAGTGACGCCGGAGTATCAGCAAATTCGCAACCTGATTGTTACCGAGGGTCGTTTTTTCGATCAGACCGACGACTCGGCTCACATCAAGTGCGCGGTTGTGACGCAGCAATTTGCCAAGGAGCAATATGGAAGTGACGATTTGGCTATTGGCCAGACCTTCCAGATTCTCGGCATTCCGTTTATGATCATTGGCGTTTTCAAAGAAAGCGTGTCGGACTTCGGGCAGTCCGAGATCCAGGACGAGACAGTCCTGGTTCCCTATACGGTGGCGCGCTACTTTACCGGCACCGAGAGGGTGAATCAAATTTACTTTTCACTACAGAGCATGAACGAAGTGCCGGATGCCGCGAGAGAGATTGTGCACGTAATCAGTTTGCGGCACAAGTCGGACTCAATCTATAGGGCACAAACGCTCAGCGATCTGTTGGTGACGGCGGCGAAGATCGCCGACGCTCTCACCTGGCTGCTGATCGCGGTCTCTTGCGTCACACTGGCGGTGGGCGGCGTAGGCATCATGAACATCATGCTGGCCAATGTGCGCTCGCGCATCCGCGAGATCGGCATCCGCAAGGCGCTTGGCGCCACATACCGCGAGATCAAGCTGCAGTTTCTCACCGAGGCTGTCCTCATCTCGCTTACAGGAGGCATTGTGGGCAGCGTCGTCGGCCTTGCAATTCCTCTTTCCATCCGCATTTTCAGCGGCTACGACTTTCCCATTTCCTGGTTGTCAGTTGTGATCGCTCTCACCGCGGCGACACTGGTCGGCGTAATCTTCGGAACCGTTCCGGCGACGCGCGCCGCGCAACTGGATCCAGTGGAGTCACTGAAGTATGAGTGACAAGGAACAGCCGAAATCCGGCGGCGACGCCAACGAGCCGACAACGGGGCCGAATCTGGTCCTTCTCTATAGCCTTATCGGGCTGGCGCTGGCAGCCGCCATCGGCCTCGCTGCATTGATCGTGCGACCTTTCTACTTGCGGCGCTAGCAGAACGAAGGATCCTCGCGTCCGAAGAACTTTCTCCGGAATGCGGACAACCGGACGACCCGAGGATGGCATCTATTGACAGGTCCCATGAAGAGGAGGCGTCTGATGAAAAGTTTCGCTCCACTTTTGCTTGCGGCGGTTTTGACAGCGCCCGTGTTCAGCACCGGCTGCACAGGCAGTGTGCGCGTCTACGACCCCTATTACCACGACTATCACGTGTGGGCGACTGAGACACCTTACTACACCCAGTGGGAGCACGACACCCATCGGGATCACATGGATTTCGACAAGCGAAGTGATGCAGACAAGAAGGAATACTGGGACTGGCGGCACAGCCAGCACTAAGGCGCCTCGTGAAACCGGCTCTCAGCGTTCTTCGTTAGGCCGATCGGCGCGATCGACGATCAGGACGGGAATGCCATCGACGATGGCGTAAGAGCGGCGGCATGCGATGCAGCTTAGATGCGCGCCTTCAAGGTGCAGGTCGCCAAGACAGGCTGGACAAGCCAATTTCGCAAGCACCGCCTGATCGAACGCCGGGGGATGCGCCGGATTATCAGCTCTGGCAGCCACAAATCACCGATTAATGAATTGTAGCGTCGGCGTCGGCGCCGTGATCAGGACGCGGCTTGGGCCGGCCAGCGAAGGCCTGCTCGATGCGTTCGTTGGCGCCAGAGCGCGAGAACTCGTGGGCAACGCGGATTCCGTTATAGATGGCGACATCGTTTGAAGAACCGTGGCCAATGATGCAGACCCCGCGCACTCCGAGGAGCGGCGCGCCGCCGTACTCGGTGTAGTCGAGGCGGCGGCGAAATTCGTTGAAGGCGCGGCGCGACAAGAGCGCGCCCACTTGCGCGGTTACGGTGCGGGTGAGGGAGGCGCGCAACACGTCGCGTACAAAACGGCCGATTCCTTCGCTGGCTTTGAGCGCCACGTTGCCCACAAAGCCGTCGCACACAATCACATCAGCCTGACCATTGAAGATGTCGCGGCCCTCCACGTTGCCAATGAAATTGATGGGCAGGGCTTTTAGGAGCGGGAAGGCTTCGCGGGTGAGCTCGTTGCCCTTGGATTCTTCCTCGCCGATGGAGAGAAGGCCAACGCGCGGCCGAGCTATTTTGAGCACACTGCGGGCATACATCTCGCCCATGACGGCGAACTGCTCGAGGTTCTGGGCTTTGCAATCGACGTTGGCGCCGACGTCGAGGAGCACGCAGGGATTTCCCTTGGAGGTGGGCATGGGAGTGGCAAGTGCGGGACGGTCGACGCCGGGAAGCCCGCCGAGCACCATCTTGGCAGTGGCCATGGCTGCGCCAGTGTTGCCGGCAGTCACGAAGCCCGCCGCCTTGCCCTCGCGCACCAGCTTGAGACCCACGCGCAACGAGCTGTCGCGTTTGGTTCGCACGGCGTGGGCAGCCTTTTCGTCCATCGCGATGCGCTCAGAGGCGTGGTGGATGACGATGGGCAGATCCTCGTCTTCGTCTTCGAGATGCTCATCGAGCAGGTCGCGGAGCTCCGGCTCAGGCCCGATCAAATGGACCCGCACGGGAAGAGTACGACAGGCGAGAATGGCTCCCCGAATCTCCGGCTCGGGAGCCTTATCGGTACCAACTGCATCAAGAGCGATGTCGGTGAGCATTGGGGTTGCGATTTACTTCTCTTCCTTCACTTCGAGCACGGAGCGGCCCTTGTAAGCCCCGCACTTGGCGCAGGCTTGATGGGGCAGCTTCTTTTCATGGCAATTGGGGCACTCAGAGAGTCCGGTAGCGGTAAGAAAGTCGTGAGCACGTCGGTTGGCGGTGCGGCGCGTGGAATGGCGCCTTTTCGGATTCGGCATGATGCAATTCCTTTCGATTTTGGCCCGCTGGCCCACTTTGCGGGCACAGGAAAGGGAGCACGTCAAAATTTTTCGGCGACCAAAGACGGGCCCTGTTTCAAAGGGCTGAATTTTCAGGACTTAATCCGACTGCGCAACTCTGTCAGCGCCTCCCAGCGTGGGTCCTTCGGACCCACTTCGCACGGGCAGGGCTGGGTGTTGCGATTGGCTCCGCAGCGAGGGCAAAGTCCCTTGCAGTCGAGCTTGCAAAGCGTCCTGACCGGCAGGGACAAAAGCACCTGCTCGCGCAGCACATCTTCAAGCAAAAGACTGTCCTTTTGATAATAACCGATTTCGGTCTCCGACGCTGTTATGGAGCGCTCGGGGGGTTCGGTGTCGGCGCCGAGCGGGCGGAAAATGAGGTCGAACTCGGTGGCCAGGGGAATTTCGACCGGCTCAATACAGCGGGCGCAGGGTACCTGGAATTGGCCCTCAAAACGGCCCCGGAGGCGGATATCCGGGACGATTTCTTTGGGCCCGCGGTGCTCGTGAATCACTTCGGCACTCCCGGAAGCAGCCAAATTTCCCAACTGCTTGGCCTCGTCGCCGAAATCAATTGCACCCGGCTTGAGCTCCAGATCGAAGTTGATCGGCTCCCGCTCAAGTTCAAGGACTTTGAATTCCATGGTTATGAGCGTAATGCATTTTGAGCTCGCCGGGGAGTCACCGGCAGAATAACCAGTGAACGTTGGCCAGAGATCAACCGCTTTTTCGCCGCAATGGGGTCATTCCTTCGGTCCTCACCGGTCGGGTTGACGCTCAAGCTGAGCCGAGTTCCGCCGATGGTTTGAACGACATCATTCGAAAACGATGAGATTGTCCGGAGCTGAGGTCGCGCCGATCGTCTGCGAGCAAATTCGCACTTTTTGGGCCGCGCTCAGGCGATGTCGGTCCTAAAACGGGATTGAGCCGGCGGGAACCCCAATCTGCGGCTCCGGCGAGTGGACGCAAGTTGCTGGCCGGAGCTTCCCGCCTGCCCCGGAACAGCAGCAACACCAGCTTTCAATTGTCGTAAATCTCGAGCCCCGAGGTTTTCATCTCCCTTATGCGTCCTCCGTGTAAAGTTATTCTGGAAAGACAGCCGGCCCGGCCGCCGAGCCCTGACCCATCGTTAAGTTGAGCCTTTAGACATTACCCAACCGGAGAAAGATTGGCATGAGCGCGCAAGAGTATGACCTGGTGGTGATCGGATCCGGGCCTGCGGGGCAACGCGCCGCCGTGGCTGCTGCCAAAATGGGCAAGCGCGTGGTAGTGGTTGAGGCCCGCTCTGTCGTTGGGGGCGTATGCATCAACACCGGCACCATTCCCTCCAAGACCATGCGTGAAGCAGTGCTGCACCTATCCGGCTATAACTATCGGTCGATCTACGGCGTGAACTACCGGGTTAAGGAAAAGATCACGATGGCGGATCTCGCCTTTCGTGTCCAAGCCGTAATCAAGACCGAGGTGGACGTGACCGAGGCGCAGCTCTCGCGCAACAGCATCGATATAGTGCACGGCATTGCGCACTTTCTCGATCCTCACCAGATTCGTGTAGAAGGGCCGCAGGGCGACACAACGCTCGCGGCGGGCCAGATCATCATCGCAGTGGGCACCAAACCCGCTGCGTCGGACAAAGTGGCTGTGAACGGCAAGACTATCGTGAACAGCGATCAGATTCTTGGCTTGGAAGTGCTGCCCAGAACGCTAGTTGTGGTGGGCGGCGGCGTTATTGGCGTGGAATACGCCTGTATGTTCGCGGTGCTTGGCGTGCGCGTCACGCTGATCGAAAAGCGCAACCGGCTTCTTGAGTTCGCCGATCAGGAGATTATTGAGGCGCTCAGTTACCACTTGCGCGACGCGCGGGTAACGATGCGGTTGGGCGAAGAGGTGGAAAGCGTGGAAGAACCGACACCGGGTACGGTGGTGGCTAACCTCGAAAGCAAGAAGAAAGTCTCGGGCGATGCGCTGCTGTATGCAGTGGGTCGGCAGGGCAATGTGGACGACCTGAACCTGACCGCGGCCGGCCTTGAAGCGGACAAGCGAGGCCGCATCGCTGTAGACGAGCACTACCAGACCAAGGTCGATCATATTTATGCCGTAGGCGACGTGGTCGGCTTCCCGTCGCTGGCCTCTGTGTCCATGGAACAGGGACGGATCGCGGCGGCGCGTGCCTTCGGCGACCTGACGGCGCGCTCCAACCCGAGCTTTTATCCCTATGGGATTTACACCATTCCCGAGATCAGCTTTATCGGCAAGACCGAGGAGCAGTTGACTGGCGAGGATGTGCCGTACGAGGTGGGCATGGCCTACTATCGCGAAGTGGCTCGCGGGCAGATTCGCGGCGACACAACGGGAAGGCTCAAGCTGATCTTTCATCGCGACACGCGCAAGATTCTGGGCGTGCACATCATCGGCGAGGAGGCAAGCGAGTTGGTACACATTGGGCAGGCTGTGATGACGCTGGACGGCACAGTGGACTACTTCATCGATACCGTGTTCAATTACCCGACACTCGCGGAGTGCTACAAAGTTGCGGCGTTCAATGGGCTGGGCCGACTGCATAAGTACCAGACGGAGTAAAACAAGATTTCAATTTTGAGCCATTAGCTTGTAGCTCTTTCGCGCCATCAAGACCATTGGATTTCTCGACTGACGGCTAATCGCTGACTATTGTTTGGCAAGTACCGAAATTTCTCTCCCTTTTCCCAAGGAGGGCGCAATGACCACAGCAATCGGCGTCGTGATGACCAGCCATATCGTGACAGGCAGGCTGGAGGATCAGCGGCTGACGGGTAAATTGCTGCGTTATCCCAACGACCCTGAAGCGACGAATGAGCTCGATGCAATTCCCGGCAGCGAGCTGGTCGAGATCCTCGCCGAATACATTGGCGCCCTTGCCAGCGCGACAATCGGCGGAGGAGCGGGGAATGTCGACGCAATTGGTGTGGCCGTGCCGGGAATCGTGCGATCAGGAGTGATAGAAGAGTCACCGAATCTGAAACAACTGAAAGGCATGCGCCTGGCCGAAGAATTGGCCAAGGCATTGGAGGAACGTGGAATCGGGGCGCCTGTTCACCTCGCAAACGATGCGGACGCCATTGCCGCCGGGGTGGCTGCCACTCGCGGAAAGCTCGATGAGCTCACCCGCGTATGGACCATCGGCAAAGGCATTGGCTATGGGCGCTGGCCTTACGCGGACGGGGTTTGGGAGGGCGGGCACATCACCGTAACACTGGACCCCAAGGAGCGCTACTGCGGTTGTGGTGGCGCGGGTCACCTTGAAGGCATCATGGGCCACCGCGCCATGCGCCTGCGCTTCCTGGACCTTGAGCCGGAAGAGGTGTTTGCCATCGCCAAGCAGGGCGATTCCCGCTGCCGTGAGTTTGTCGACCTGTGGCACCGCGCTTTAGCCGCGGCCACCGCGTCGTTCATTCACCTCGCAGGTCCGGGACGCTTCTACTTTACGGGGAGCAACGTCGGTTTCCTTGAATTGCCGTTGCTGCGCGAACACCTTGAAACCATGGTGCGAATGAGTCCGCTGCAAAGCTTCTCGCTTGAGATTCTGCCTCCGGACGACGAGACTGCTCTGATCGGCGCTGGAGTGAGCGCACTGCGGGCGCTGGCGGGGTAATGCGTCAGCGCTTGCGGAGGTAAGTCTTCGACAGACGGTCATGACCCATCAGGTGATCGTCATCGAACAGAGCCCAAACCAGACCCAGACCAAGCGGAAGAACCGACAGTAGCAACGCCATAAGGCGCCCCCACCGTTCCGCTCGTCTGGGGATGCGTCCGTCAAAGGTGCGGAGCGCGATTCCTGCGTACCTCATGCCCGGTGTGGCTCTGGCCAGCACGAGGAACATCGTTTCGTATACGGCGCCGATCGCGAAGACGGCAAGAACGGCGCCTAGCTCCAGGATTCGGGGGCCGGGCATCTGCATTGCGTGCGAGGCAAATCGCGTTGCGACGGACAGGAAAACTGCGAGAACAAGGCTGGCGTCGACAACGAGAGCCATTAAACGACGGCTCAAGGGTGCGGGTTGAATGGGATTCGGCGACTGATCCTGAGGCGCTGGTTCGTCGAGAAAATCCTCTTCGGCCCGGGGCTCGATCTCAAAGGTTGCGAACTCCGCCCGCATCCAGAATGGCGCGGCAGGCTCATCGGCCGCAGGCGCGGGCAGCGTGGAGACGCTCTCCGGGTCAACTTCGAAGATGCTTAACTGGGCTTGAGGCAGCGCGGTGGCAAGGGGGCCCTCTGCAAGCCGCGGACGCATTCTGCGGGTGGCAACCATTTCGCGCGGGAACTGAATCAGATTGGCGTAGATTGGCTGGTCGGCGCCGCGAAGTTCGTCACTTATCTCGGTATTTTGCTCCGGCAGAATCCCGGAAGAAGACATTGGGCTTACGTCAAAGATGAGGGGTTCGGGGCGCTCCAACGGCGCGGGCGCCGATATAGCCGCGTTTTCAGACTGCCGGGCAAGTTCGGACGTTGAGGCCGCCTGGAGACCTTCGAGCATGTACTGTACGGCGGCCTGCGCTTCCTGCGCCGCCTTCGACGCTGCCTCAGCGGCACGCACCGCGGCGCGAGCCTCATCAGCCAGCATCGCGCTGTAGCTGGGAGCCTGGGCGTAGCGCTCGGCTACGCGCGCCGCGGCTTGCGCGGCCCGGCTGGCGCGGGCGGGGCGGCCTTCGTCAATCCCCTTGGTTTTGTTCGTAGACGACGATTTGTTTCCCATGTGGGCGGCAACGCGCCGATTGATCTCCTGTTTCCATTCCGGAAAGAAAGTTGCTGTGCTGACCGATATGTCCAACGCTCCCTTGTCCCTTCACTAGAGCGCGCCCGACGTGCCGGTTCATACCGCCGGGTTGACTCGCGCCGGTGTACGATCTCCGATCGACACTATGCGCGTGCCACGTTTCTGAACCAAGGGGAGGAGATTGCGGATAAAGGCAGATGTCACTACGGGCGATGAAACCGTCTGCGTGCGATCGACCCAAGTTTTATAAGTTACCAGAGCGGCGCGGCTCTCATCTCAATCCATGCAGCCGGCTTTGCTATGCTGAGCCTTGCACCGGTCATGGACTTGGATGTGTCCTCGTAACTTAGTATTTATCACGCTGCTGGCTGTCTGTCACCTGCAACTGGGCGCACAGGCCACCCAAGTGTTGACCAATGCGTTACCTTCACCGCAAGGTGAGACGAGCAGCGTTGCAGCGAATGCCGAGGCTTCCGATGCGTTGCCCGACGATCCAAGCCAGGAATTGGTGCCTCTGGCCCAGCCGGAGTCAACGCCCGCAACCGGAACTCCGGTCGAGTGGGAGGCGAAACGCCAGGAGTGGGCCGGAGATACCCTGACTCTGACTGGCGATGTCGTGGTTCATTACAACGACTACGTGATTCGCGCCGACAGCGTTGTGTACAACCAGAAGACGACCGAGCTGGAAGCGGATGGCAACCTGCAGCTTTCCGGTGGACCTAACGATGTATTCATAAACGCCACGCACGGCGATATGCGGCTCAACGTTCACACAGCGCGCTTCTACAACGTGAGCGGCTCGCAAGGCGTGCGCACAATGGGGCACACGGTTGTGTACTCGACGCCGACGCCGCTGCTCTTCTCGGGCCGAGTGCTGCTCCAGACGGGCGAGGGCAACTTCAAGGTGATCGACGGCTCGATCACGAACTGCCGGCTTCCTCATCCCGACTGGCGAATCATCGCGCACACCATCGCCCTGGAAGATAACATGGCCTCAACCTCGAATGCCTTTTTTGAGTTTCTCGGTATACCGGTCTTTTATCTGCCCTATCTGCATCATCCCGCCAACGATACAGGACGTGCGAGCGGGCTGCTGACACCGGTGATCAGCGTCGGATCTTCAATTCGCGGCTTCACCCTTGGCGAACAGGCGTACTGGGTGATCAACCGCAGCATGGATATGGTGGTGGGCGCGGAGTACTTCAGCAAGCGTGGATGGGCACCGAATGGGGACTTCCGCTACAAAGGGCCCGGACTCGACCACCTGACCGCACGCTGGAATGCGCTGCTCGACCGCGGAATCGAAGAAGAAGTGGGCAACACGCTGGCCAGCTCCAGCTCCGCGGTAAGACCATCTGATGTCCTTGCAGGTCCGGTCGGCTATGAGCTCGTGAACCAGGGTGGAGTCGACGTGAGCTTGTTGGGACGGAAAGACTTGTCGCCGGCAACGCGCGTCGCCGGCACCGCCGAATATTTGTCGAGCTACGTCTACCGGCTGGTATTCGACGACAACTATTCGCAGGCCATCAGCTCGCAAGTGGCAAGCGAAGTGGTGTTCACGCACAATCACGATGGCAGAATTCCGACAGTGTGGCTCGACCGCTTCGAATCCTTTGCCAGTACCACGAATGGCGACGAAGTGAAGATCCTGCGCCTGCCGTTGTTGCGCTACGACATGCTGGACCGACCGCTGGGTGGCTCAATGCTCTATTGGGGGCTGAGATCGTCGCTGGGCTACTTGAACCGGTCCGAGCCATTCTTTCATTCCCGTAACGTGGTTCGAATGGACTTCTACCCTCATCTTTCCATGCCGTTCACGGCCGGGGGATGGAACTTTGTTCCCGAGGTCGCTCTGCGCGACACCGCATATACAAACAGCCAAACGCCAACCCTGACAGGTCCGTTCACTGTTCCGAAAATCAGTCACAGCGGGCTCAACCGCGCCGACCTTGAAGCGTCGGTCGACATCCGGCCGCCCGCCCTGGAACGGGATTTTGAGCTTCCCCTCTGGCATCGCGAGCTGCGTCATGTAATCGAGCCCGAGTTGACCTACCGTTATGTCGGCGGAATCGGAGCGCAGGCTCGCAATGTGCTTCTCTTCGACACTACTGACGTCGCCACCGACGTAAATGAAGCCGGCTTCTCGCTCACGCAGAGGTTCTACCTGCGATCAACGGACGAGAGCCATTGCAAAACGGACAATGGTCGGGCTGTGGATGACGGCGGAACCGGTCAGGCCTGCCCGAACACTCCGCGCGAGTGGGCGTCCTGGCAGATTGCGCAGGAGTACTTTATCGACCCCGACTTCGGCGGCGCGGTCATCTCCGGGCGGCGGAACGTCTTCGATGCAACCCTGGATTTGATGGCGCCCACGTTTCTAACTTCACCACGCAACATCGCGCCGATTTCGTCGCGCGTGCGCTTTGAGGCCATTGACAATCTGCGCATTCAATGGGATCTGGATTACGACACCATTCGCGGGAATATCGCCGCGAACAATCTTTTTGCGGGTTATAGCTTCGGCCGGACGACACTTGGACTTGGTCACGCCCTGCTTAACGCCCCGGACGAACAGACCAGCAGTAACAGCAGCGTGGCTTCTGTACTCAAGAGCCAGCAGTTGCAGCCCTTTCTGGAGTTTGGTAAGCCGAGCGGAAACGGACTTAACCTGGCGGTGAACGGCGGCTACGATTTTGTCCAGCACGAGGTGCAGTACGCCGGTGTGCAAGCGGACTACAACTGGAACTGCTGCGGCTTGACCGTCGGCTACAGGCGCTTCGAGCTGGGCACGGTGGGATCAACCAGCCGCGACGAAACACAGTGGCTTTACAGCTTTACGCTGGCCAACTTCGGCGCCGTTGGCGACATCCGGCGCACCAACTCGGTCTTCCGCGATCCCACGCTGCCGCCAGCTTACTAAGAGCAGTTGCCAGCTATCGATTGTCGGCGGTCACTGTCCAGGTTGCGGAAACGGGAACGAGAATCGATCGCCGACTGCGCGGTCGCGGTTGCTTTTCTTCGCCTTGTGCGTCCATCCTTTGCCGCCGCGGAGAGTGTGCTTACTGAGTTCGCAGGATGCCCTGCTGGAGTATCCTTTCTTGAGAGGAATTCATATTGTTTCGCTTTCGTTTTTTGGCCGGATTGCTTGTCCTTGGTCTGACCGCGGGCTGTAAGGCTCAAAGTACGCCGCCTTCGGGGCCTGACCCTGTCATCGACCGCCGCGTTGAAGTTCTCGTGCGCTCCCAATACGACATGCCTGAAGACGTGACGATCACGATCGGCGCCAAGACACCCAGTCAATTCACGGGTTATGAGACGCTCCCGGTCACGATCACGCACGCCTCCAAGTCTCAGGTGGTCAACTTCTTGATTTCCACCGACAACACCAAACTGGTGCACCTTGAGACGTTCGACTTGACCAAGGACCCCGCCGATGCAATTCCAATTGCGGGCCGACCGATTCGAGGCAATCCCGCCGCCAAGGTGACACTGATCAACTTTGACGACCTGGAATGTCCCTACTGCGCGCGCATGCACCAGGAGCTGTTCCCTGCCACGCTCGGGCATTACAAGGATCTGGTGCGGTTCGTCTATAAGGACGACCCGCTGACAGATCTGCATCCGTGGGCGATGCACGCGGCAGTGGATGCCAATTGCCTGGCGGTGCAGAACGGTGGCGTTTACTGGACCTACGTGGATTATCTTCATGCCCACGGAGACGAGATCACGGGCAACGATCGCGATTTGACCAAGAGTTTTGCCGCGCTGGACCGCATTGCCCGGCAGGAGGCCGAGCTGGGCAAGCTTGACGAAACAGCCCTGGATGCTTGCGTTGCCAAACAGGATGAAACGCAGATTCGAGTGTCGGCAAAGCTGGCCGAGGATCTGGGGATTGACGGAACGCCGGCCGTTTATGTGAATGGCGAGAAGGTGAATGGTGGCGCCGTGCCTGAGGATCAACTATGGATGGCGATTGACCGGGCCCTGCTCGCCGCGGGCGAAAAGCCTCCGTCGGCGCCTGCACCGGGACCAGCACCCGCGTCCGCGCCGGCAGCTTCAGGGGCCGTCGGCGCCATCAAATGACGCGTTTGAGGACTATCCGCGCCCCGCTACCGGGATATATCCTAGATTGCCGGGGGCATTGCGAAACCCCCTAGGAGAGACCAGCTTGCAAGTCGCATCGAGTTTCAAAATTCGCGCCTGGTTTGCCGCCGTTGCAATCGGAGGCGGCGCCCTTTTTTGCGCCCTGGCAGGCTGCCACCGATCGCCCTCCGCCGACGTGGTGGCGACCGTGAACGGCAAGGAAATTCTGCGTGCCGACCTCGAGAGAAACTACCAGATCAGTCTGGGAGACAGCCCGCAGAAGCCGTCATCCGAGGAAGCCGACATCCGGCGGCTGAGCGTGCTCCACCAGATGATCCAGGACGAGATTCTGCAGCAGCAGGCCGCCAAGTTGAACCTGACCGCCAGCGACGAAGACGTGAACGCAAAGCTGACGGAGATCAAGGCGCCTTACACAGACGAGCAGTTCAACGCGATGCTGAAGCAGCGCAATCTATCACTGGACGACTTCAAGCGCGATATTCGGCGCGGCTTGACCGAAACCAAGCTGATGAACAAGGAGATTGAGTCGAAGATCAACATAACCGACGCCCAGATTGCTGCTTTCTACGCGGCGCACAAGGCAGACTTCAACCTGATCGAGCCGCAGTATCATCTGGCCCAAATCGTGGTCACAACCACGCCCACCCAGCAATCACCAAATTTGCAGGGAGAGAAGGCAACGAGCGACGGCGACGCAAAGAGGAAAATTGACGCTGCGTATAGCCAGCTTGAAAGCGGGGTCGATTTCGCGACTGTGGCGATGAACGTCTCAGAGGACCCTAACACTGCCTCGAATGGCGGCGACATGGGGTTGTGGCGTGAATCGCAGCTCAAGGCCGATCCGGCGGTTTACGACGTGATCAGCACACTCAAGCCGGATCAGTTCACAGACGTCGTTCCTGCCTACGACTCAGCACACAAGATTGTTGGCTATGCCATCTATAAGCTGATTTCGCGCGAACCCGCTGGGCAGCGGCAGTTAAACGATCCCCGCGTGCAGGAGGCCATTCACCAGTCGCTCCATGACAGTCAGAAGCAGCTACTGCAGACGGCCTACCTTGAAACGCTAACCGACGGCGCCAAAGTGCGCAACTATCTGGCCGAGCAGATCCTGAAACAGAGCGGGCAATAGATCGCGCTCGCCTCGCAACCAATTAGAACTTTGCCTCGACTTTGGAACCGGTGTAAGGGACCGCCTTGTCGGGCATGGCCGTCGCGTCCGGGCCAACTCCATGACCTGAAGAGACAATTACGACATTGAAGGTGTGGCCGGAAGGCATGCCTGGATAGCTTCCCTGGCGGTCACCGATTGAGACAGTGCGCGCGGCATCGTCCCAGTGGATCGGGATGGTGGCGTGAGCGCCCTTCTCATAGCGATCGCTGTCGCCCTCGTCTTCGTAGAGGGTGAAGTCGCCATCGGCGCCTGGGTAGATGCGCAGTTCGATAGGATCGGACGCCTGGCCGGCGTATTCGATGACAGGGCCGAGGGGCAGGATCGATCCGGCGCGCACATCGAGAGGAATACGGTCGAGGGGCGCCAGCGCCACAATCGACGAGCCGCCCGAGGTGCGTTCGCCGGTCCAGAAGTCGTACCACTGGGTTGCCGCCGGTAGATAAAGCGAGCGAGAAGTGGCGTGCTCGGTGAGCACGGGGCTGACAAGAAGGGCAGGCCCGAACATGAACTGGTCACCGATCTCCAAAGTGGCCGGATCCTCTCGGAAATCCATTACCAGTGGACGCTGAATGGTGTAGTCGTCGCTGGTGACCTTCCAGGCCAGTGAGTAAATGTAGGGCAACAGCCGGTAGCGCAGACGGTCGACGGCCACGAGGGCAGAAAAGACCTGATCGTAGGCCCACAGCTCGTTTTGGTCGCGATGACCGTGGGTGCGGAAGACGGGGCAGAAAGCGCCGAACTCGAACCAGCGCGCGTAGAGCTCTTGATAGCCCGGCGGCATCGTTTGCGCATAGTTGAGCGGATGGTAACCGCCGATGTCGGTGGTCCAGTAGGGGTTGCCGGAGAGCGCAAAGTTGAGGCCCGCTGGGACCTGCCGGCGCAGCGCCCACCAACTGCTGTAGACGTCGCCGGACCAAACCGTGGTTCCTACCCGTTGCTGGCCCATGAACGCCGAACGTGTTAGCAGAAATACGCGCTTCTCAGGGTTTGTCTGCAGCCAGTGCTCCGCGACGCCGGCAGTGTGCTCGAGGGGGAAGACATTCGTATACTCGAGACCGCTGCCGACGTGGAGCTGTTTGTCACGTAGAGAGGCGTCGCCACTGTGTGGCCAAGCCTCCTCGGGCTCAGAGCTGTCGAGCCAGAAGGCGTCCCAACCCTGGGCGAAGAGCTTGCCCACAAACTGGTTCCAGAAGAAGTCTCTGGCTGCGGGGTTGGTGGGGTCGTAGGCCTGCGTATCATCGATCTCAAAGCCCTTTCGGACCATCTGCTTGAAATTCTCGCTGTTGGAGTCCATTAAGGCCCAGGCCGAGATCATGGCGTGGACGTGCTCATCGTGCAGGGTCTTCAGTTCGGCAGGAACATCGGTGTAACCGGAGTTGTAGACCGGGTCGCCCTTGCCGCCGTTTGTCCACCAGAACCAGTCCTGCACGATGGCGTCAAGGGGAATGTGGCGCGCCCGGTATTCGGCTGCGATAGAGAGGATCTCGGCCTGGGTCCTGTAGCGGTCTTTGGACTGGAAGAAGCCGTAAGCCCACTGGGGGAAAAGCGGGACGTGGCCGGTCATGGAACGGTAGAGGTGGACGATCGAGTCCATCTGCGGACCATAGAGGATGTAGTAATCGACCTGGGGAGCGGCCATCGATTCCAGATTCAGTTCCAGCGGGAAACGATTGTCGAAGTAGCTGAATGAGGCCGTGTTCCACAGGATGGCGTATCCCTTGCTGGAGACGACGAGCGGGATGGCTACGTCGGTATTGTTCTGGCCAAGCTCAACGACGCTGCCGCGGTAGTTGAACATCCCGTTCTGATGCTGGCCGAGCCCGTAGAGCGCCTCGGTGGCGTCGGGGCCGAAACGGTCCTCGATATGGAAAAGCCCCGCCGCCTCAGAAGGGCGATAGGTGCGCGGCAGGTTTGGCCTCTCGTGCAGCAGTCCCTTGCCGTCTGCTGTACGGACGCTTAGACTGCCGTTCACCTCAGACAAGGAAATCGTGAGGCCAGCAGTAGCCAGGCTGGCGGAGCCGTTGGATTCGCTGAACTGGAAGGCGGCACCGGGGCAGGCTTGAGCCGGTTCGACCATCCACGGCTGGACCTCAGCGGCCGGCGGCGTTCCCAGGGGCCGCGCCGTGACGTGGATCAGAAAATCCCCGCACGCCGAAACTTCTAGTGTTTCGCGATCGTTGGTCGCGACGAAGCCGCCAGATGACTGGACGACGTGCATCGCCGAAGGACGAGGCGTTTCTCCAGGAGCCGACTGGGCTGATAAGGACGCAACAGAAAGCACGAAACACGCAGAATGGAGCGCAATGATTCGCGTAATGCGGGAAGCTCGCTTCAAGGGAACACCTCGGAACAGGTGAGATTTGGAACAAAGAAAAACGGCCTCCGCGGAGTTGCCGAGGAGGCCGAGTGGTGTGGTTGCCGCATGAAATCGTAGCGGCTAGTGCATCTGGCCGCTGTTATCAATGGTGATACCACCTGGGCCCTGATCCTTCTTCTGCTCATTGGCCTTGCGCGTGTCCATGGCCTTTGTGGTCCACTGGTCAGCCATCGCCAAGTCCTCGGTGACGGCGGCGGCGTTGCCATAGTCCACATCCGCTTTGTTGCGATAGATGAGATTCAGGTACTGCATGGCATCGTCATAGTTGGGACGATCGTTCACGGCCATGGTCAAATATTTCAAACCTTCGTCGACCAGCGGCGCATTCTTCTCTGCTAGCGGCACCATCACGTTCTTCGGGGCTTTCACATTGCCCTTGCCGTCATCGTTGAGGCCCGCGGCCTGCAGCGCATTCAGCTTGTTCTGGTGCGCCTTTTTCCAGTCGATGACGCCGATGGTGTAGGCTGCCTCGGGATCATTGGGATCGACTTGAAGAACCTGCTTCTGCCAGGACTCGGCATCGTCCATGTCGTTGATACTGAAATAGATGCCCGCGATTTTCTTCATGCTGTCGACATCGTTGGGCTTCTCGGTCAGAACTTCCTTGAACATGTCGATGGCCTGGTTGGCGATCTTCAGGTTGTCGGGTGTCGTCACTCCGGGGGCTACATCCTGCTCAAGAGCGGTGGCCAGGTAGGTCTTCGCCATGGGCAGCTTCGGGTCGAGCTCGGTTGCCTTCTGGAAGTGTTCGATTGCCTCATCGTAGTGACCGGCTTTGTAAGCGTCGCATCCCTTGTTCAACTGATCGCGGGCCAGGAGCTGGTTGCAGCCGCTCATGCCAATGACCATGCCGGTTAAAGTCACCGCGAGACCCCAAAAACGTGCGGTTCCAATCATGTTCGTATCCTTCTCCTTCAGGCTTGGGCCTGCAGGCCGTGCCTGGAAACTCAACAGCCGGGTACGGCTAGAACCTGCCGCATCCTGGGCAAAAAAATTGTACTCTTCCCCGCGTCCGGATCAAGTGTCTCCGGACACAGCCAGCCTACTGACCTTGCTGGATCTTGGGCGTCATTAGCCCGATGTGGTCCACGTTGGCGGCCTTGCCGATATCGATGACGTCGGCGATATAAGCAAAGTTCACATCATCATCGCCCCTGACAAACATTACGCGCTCGGCGCGGTTGGCGTAAATGTCGATCAGCTTGGGCAGTAATTCAGCGTGTGTAACATCGGTGTCGTTGATCTTGTACGTCGGAGCCGCGCCCGGCCGATAGAAGACCTGGACGACGATGGTCCTCTCTGGAGTCTGCGTCTGTGGGATCTTGGGCGGTTGTGGCACCAGCGCATCCAGACCTTTGGGGGTTACCGGCACAATCACCATGAAGATGATCAATAGCACCAGTAGAATGTCGATCATGGGCGTCACATTGATTTCGGATATGTTTCCGCCCGGTCCGCCCGTAGACATTGCCATCGCTTAAGCCCCCTTTCTTTTGAATCCCTGTCCAGCGTTACTGACCTTGCTGGATCTTTGGCGTCATCAGCCCGATGTGGTCGACGTTGGCGGCCTTGCCGATATCGATGACGTCGGCGATGTAGGCAAAGTCCACATCGTCGTCGCCCTTCACAAACATCACGCGCTCGGCGCGATTGGCATAGATGTCAGTCAATTTCTGGAGCAGATCGGAGTGGTTCACGTCGTCTTCGTTGATTTTGT